>JABLTK010021614.1_pt1 | contig 100914 bp, 81 predicted proteins | sample 7160131 | NCBI WGS metagenome assembly JABLTK01 (sample SAMN14651221, study PRJNA627086) | human gut metagenome | isolation source: feces | host: Homo sapiens | reverse complement strand
GTATATATGTAGGTGGAGTTGTTCGCCGAATTTAAGCCTCTGGACTACTACATCAAACCTAAGTAGGTTGTTAGTAATAACTTCCAAACAGGAGTAGGATGAATGAGGAAGTTGGGTACAAATCTAATATTTTTTAAATATTATTAGATATTGATAAGTCCTACACAACGGAAATGATGAGTAGTGAATTAAATGTACTTGAAAAAGTAAAAAGAACTAAAGAAATATTTTTATCAATGTTTAAGGAAGATGGAATACCAGTAGAAGATTTAAAAAAAGCTATATGTGAATCTTATCAAGAACAAGGTTTTGATTGTAAAACTTTTGATGATATTCCTTTAAAAGAAATGGAAGAAGCTATTTGTGATTGCTGTGAAGCAGCAGGATTGAAATTTGATAATTTTGATGATATATTAAGACAACTATAAATTTATTAGTATATTGTTTAGTTTAAAAGATAGATAAATAAAATAATATATTAACTCTATATTTTTTATGATATAATAGCATTCATGAGGTGATTTTAATGAGTGGTATTGCAGGTGAAGGCTGCGAAAGAATTATTCCTACAGAGGAGAAAAAATCTCTTGAGGAAATAGAAAGAAGTATAGTAAAAAGGTATAGAAAGCCAATATGGTCTAAGTTTTGTAAGGCTATAAAAGAATATAATTTAATAGAAGAGGGAGATAAAATTGCAGTAGCTATTTCAGGTGGAAAAGATAGTCTTCTTATGGCAAAGCTTTTTCAAGAGCTTCAAAGACATGGTCAAACTAAATTTGAACTTGAATTTATAGCTATGGACCCAGGATATCATCCTCAAATAAAGAAGCTTCATAAGGAAAACCTTGAATACTTAAACATACCAGCACATATATATGATTCAGGGATATTTGAAGTTGTAGATAGAATGGCAAAGGATTATCCATGTTATTTATGTGCAAGAATGAGAAGAGGCTCTTTATATGCAAAGGCAAAGGAACTTGGATGTAATAAATTAGCTTTAGGACACCACTTTAATGATGTAATTGAAACAACTTTATTAAATGTTTTATATGCAGGTAATTTTAAAACAATGCTTCCAAAGCTTAAAGCTAAGAACTTTGAAGGGCTTGAACTTATAAGACCAATGTATCTTATAGAGGAAGAAGCTATAAGAAGATTTATAAACTATAGTGGAATATGGCCTTTAAATTGTGCATGTATGATAGCAGCAAAAAAGGTTGGAAATAAAAGATACGAAATAAAAGAGTTAATAAAGAATCTTAAAGCAAATTTTAGAGATGTGGATAAATCAATATTTAAAGCAGCTGAAAATGTAGCTATGGATTCTATTTTAGGATGGGAAAAGGGTAATGAAAAACATTCTTTCCTAGATTATTATGATGAGGAGTAACTTTTATGGATATAATGACAATGGATCCTAATATGCTTGTAAGTATAATAAATATGAAATTAAGAGATAATTATAGCAACTTGGATATGTTATGTGAGGATATGGATTTAAATAAAGATGCTCTTAAAGGAAGATTAAAAGAAGCTCAGTATACATATTGTAAAGAAACTAATCAATTTAAATAAAAAATAAACTAGAATATGCTAAGGGTAATTATTATAATATAATTATATTATTGCATTAGGAGGCGTTTATTATGAATTTAAAAAAGAAAGGCAAGTTGATAGTTTTATTAGGAGCAGCAGCAGCTTTAGCAGCAAGTTTAATAAACGATAAGAAAAATAATGAAAAAAATACAGAAAAATAGTAAAAATATTGACTAAAATTAAAAAATTGTATATAATAATACTAAGTTAAGTAAATCCTTTGAAAAGGGATAGTAGTCAGGTGCAGTGTTCCAGAGAGCTAAACAAATGGTGCGAGTTTAGTGCATGAGCTAATGGTGAATGGGCCTTGGAGGAGCAAGATGAAATCATAAGAGAGTAGTTTAAGCCGTATGTTGCACGTTATAGCAAATAAAGTATATTTGTACTTGATAAAGAGGCATTTTTATATGCAATTTAGGTGGTACCGCGGATATCTCCGTCCTATGTTTTATAATAGGATGGAGTTTTTTTTGTACATAAATAAATTTGGGGATGATTTTAAAATGAAATGAAAGGCAATAAAAATTAAAAAAATAGAATAATTACAAATTTAAAAGGGGAAATAAATAATGGAAAAAAGTTTTAACACAAAAAAAATGATAGTAAATGCAATATTAATAGCTATAGGAGCAGTGCTTCATACTATATCACCAACCTTTGGAGTAGCTCAACCAGACTTTGCTTTAGCAATGATGTTTATAATAATTTTAATAAATAAAGATTATAAAACAGCACTATTTTCAGGAATAATAGTTGGTATATTTACAGCATTAACTACAAAAACAGTAGGCGGTCAAGCTCCTAATATAATAGATAAAGTAATTACTGCAAATGTTGCTTATTTAATTCTTTTACCTTTAAGAGATAGAGTAAATAAAAATATACAAGCTGCAATATTACTTATAGCAGGAACTTTTGTAAGTGGAATAGTATTTTTAACTGCAATGATGTTTTTTGGAGGAATACCTTTAAAAGCAATTCCAGCAGGATTATTAACAGTAGTTTTACCAACTGCTTGTATAAATGTAATAATAGGAATAATAATATTTAATATAGTAAATCAAGCTATAAAGCAAGTTCACTTAAATATGGACTAAATTTAAAATCTTAGGTTAATTATTTTATTTAGCAATAATTTACCTAAGATTTTTTTTAGAAAAATATAAATTAGTTTATGTAGTGAAACATTTCTGAAGTGTTTTCATTAATAGCTTTAAAAGTATAGCCATTATCTTTATAGTATTTTATTACTTCAGGTAAGGCAATTGTACTATTTTTATTAATATATCCACAGTGCATTAATAATATAACTTCTTGTTTATCCTTATTTTTAGTTGCATTTTTTACTATAGTACAAGGGTTCCCATAGGGATTTGCTCCATCAGTACTATCTACATTCCAATCATAAATTTTAAGATTATTTTCATGAAGGAGATTTACTAAGGATTCTTTTAAATGATATGTATCATTATTACTTCCAAAGGGAAAACGAAGAATATTAATTTTTTCACCTGTAACCTCTTCAATAATCTTTTGAGAATCTAGCATTTCTTTTAAAAAATTATTATCTGATGAATATAAGTTTTCTTTTTTATGGTCCATACTATGAAGTCCAATAGAGTGACCTTCTTCAAGGATTCTCTTTACTAAGTCTTCTTGTCCTTTAATTTGTTCACCTATAAGAAAAAAAGTAGCTTTTACATTTTCTGATTTTAAAATATCTAAAGTATCTTTAGTAATTTTTCCACCAGGTCCATCATCAAAGGTTAAATAAATTATTTTTTCATCTTCACAATAGGCATTTTTAAAAGGAATAAAAGTAAAGATGTTTAATATAAGAATAAGTTTTAGTAAAAAAATAAATTTCTTTTTCATTAAAATCCTCTCCAATAATAAATTATCTTTTAAAAATATTTTCTCCAAAACTTACATTAATATTCATGTTAAAGTAAAGGAACATATTTTTTTCTTGTTCATATTTTATAAATAGAAGATAACTAAGGAGGGTGTGTTTTGCTTGGATAATGAAAATGAAAAAAGAGTATATTGTACTAATATGAATGAAAAAGACCCTATTATAGAAAAATTTATGAAAGAATATTTAAAGGAAAAAGAAGCATCTGGATTTAGAGGAGATAAATCTGAAGATATTATAGTAAATTTTGATATAACTTATGCTGATGGAGTAGCTAAAAGTTATAGCTGTGGAGCAGAAAGTCCTGTATTTGGACAAGAGGATGAAGGCTGTATAGAAAGTAAAATAAATGCGGAAGAGATGAAAAGCCATTTTAGTGAAGCTAAAATAGGTGAAGAAATAAATATAGAGCATAATGAAAAAAATGATACACATATAAATAAAGATATAGAAGAAGAGAAATTTGATAATGGCTGGATATGTGAACAGGAACTAGAAAAAATATATAATATGAGTAATATACCTAAAAGAGAAGAAACTAAAAAGTTAAAAGTAAAGGAACGAAAGGTAAATGGAACAATTATTGTATATTCTACATTTTTAAATAAGTTTGGAAAAAGGATAAAAGGAGTAAAGATAAATCTTTATAAATTAAATGGAATTTCTCCTCAATTAATAGAATCTATTGAAACAGATGAAAATGGTAGAGCAGTTTTTTCTAATGTTCCTAAGGGAAGTTATAGGGTTATTGAACTTATAGATAAAAGATATTTTAAAAAACCAGTATATATAAATTGGAATGAAGTAACAATAAATGATGATAACACAGAAGCAGTTATATATGTTGTAAATAGTATAAATAAGGTTTAATTAGCTAAAGCAGAGTAAGTATATTATTTTTTATAATTTAGACTTAGTAAGTTATAAGATAAAAATAATATATTAACTTTGCTTTGTTATACTATAGAAAAATATATATTTTGAAAACTATAGATAATATGTAAAGTTAATAATAAAGTTTAGTAAAAGAAACAAGTTTAATAACCCTAAAAAACTATGTTATAATAAACAAGTGATTTAAAAAATACAATGAAAGGAAGATACAAAATAGATGAAAATTAGAGTTAAATATTTTGAGGGTGCTATAAAGCTTAAGAAAATAGAAAAGGGAAATTGGATAGATGTATATGCAAATAAAGAGATATTTGTAGAAGTTAATGAAAGAGCAATGGTTCCATTAGGCTTTGCCCTAGAGTTACCTAAAGGATGGGAAGGGCATTTAGCTCCTAGAAGTTCAACTTTTAAAACTTGGGGAATAATTCAAACAAATTCAGTAGGAGTAGTAGATGATACATATATAGGAGATAATGACCAATGGCATATGCCAGTTTATTGCCTTCAAGGAAAAGATGAATATGAAGGAAAGAAGGGAACTTGGATAAGAAAGGGAGATAAAATTGGTCAATTTAGAATAATGGAAGTTATGCCTTCTATAGAATTTGAAGAAGTTGAATCCTTTGGAAATAAAGAGCGTGGTGGATTTGGTAGCACAGGAACAAAGTAAATTAATATAAAATAAAAGGCAGTATTTTATATTTCAAAATATTGCCTTTTATAAAATTAGTTTTTTTAAATAGTAAAGAGCTTTATTCGCTTAATGATTCCCAGGTAGCATAAAGTTCTTCAATATGTGCTTCAAGGTCTTTAATTTCTTTATTAACTCTAATGCTTTCTTCAGGGTTAGAATAAACTTCTTCTAAACAAAGGGATTCTTGAAGTTTTTCTAAATTTTCTTCAGATTTTGCAATATCTTCTTCAGTTTTCTTTATTTTTTGAAGTTTTGCCTTTTCTTCTTTTTGAAGATTTTTTTGCTTTTTCTTTTCTTCTTTAATTTGAGTTTTAGTTTTACCATTAGCTAAATCTTCATAGGCTTCAAAACGAGTTGGATTTTTTTTCTTTTCAACATAGTAGCTATAGTTTCCTAAATATTCAGAAGCTCCATTTTCTTCAAGCTCAATGATTTTATGTATAACCTTATTTAAAAAGTATCTATCATGGGATATAACTATTAAAGTTCCATCATAACTTAATATTGCTTCTTCTAAAGCTTCTCTTGAAGGAATATCTAAATGGTTTGTAGGTTCATCTAAAAGTAGAAGATTAGGCTTTGAAAGCATAAGTTTTAAAAGATTTATTCTACATTTTTCACCACCACTAAGTTTATCTATAGTTTTAAATACATCATCACCTGTAAATAGGAAAGAACCAAGTGCTGTTCTAAGTTTTGAAGTAGTTAAATAAGGAAAATCATCCCATACTTCATCTAAAATAGTTTTATTTAAAGAAAGGTTTGACTGCTCTTGGTCATAATAACCAACTTCAACATTTGCACCAAGAACTTTAACACCAGTATCAGGTTTAATTTTGTCCATTATTATTTTAAATAATGTAGTTTTACCTCTTCCATTTTCACCAATGAGTGCAATTTTTTCTCCTCTCTTTAAGTCTAAAGAAAGATTAGAAAATAGGTGTTTTTCTCCAAAGCTTTTACTTAAGTTTTCAATATGTAAAACATCAAATCCACTTTTAACATTAGCCTCAAAACTTATTTTAGAAGCATCCTTTTCTGCATCGGGAGCATCTATTTTGTCCATTTTATCTAGTGCTTTTTGTCTGCTTTCTGCAGCTTTAATGCTTTTTTCTCTATTAAAGGACCTAAATTTTTCTATTATAGCTTCTTGTCTTTTAATTTCAGCCTGTTGTAAATTAAAAGCTTTAAGTTGAGCATCATAATCCTTTTTTCTAAGTTCTAAATATTTTGTGTAAGGTGCATTATAGCAGTTTACATGACCATTTATAACCTGAAAAGTTCTATTAGTAACAGCATCTAAGAAAAATCTATCATGGGATACTATTAATACTGTACCTTTATAACTTTTTAAGTTTTCTTCAAGCCATTCTATTGCTTCTAAATCTAGGTGGTTTGTAGGTTCATCTAATAACAAAATTTCAGGAGAACGTAATAAAAGCTTACATAAAGCAACTCTTGTTTTTTGTCCACCACTTAGTTTTGAAATTTCTTTATTAAAGTCATTTTCTAAAAAACCTAAACCTTTTAAAACTCTACTTATTTCACCTTTATATGTATAACCACCTCTATGAGAATATAATTCCTGAAAAGTATTATAATCTTTAAAAATTTTATTATGATATTCTGCATTTTCTTCATTATAAGGTTCATTCATTTTTACTTCTAAATCAGAAAGCTTATTTTCTAAAGCTATTAAATCAGAAAAAACTGTAAGCATTTCATTATATATAGTATTATCAAATTCTAAATCAAGATGCTGGGAAAGATAACCTAAAGTTTTATTTTTATCAATAAAAACTTCACCATCATCATAGGAAATTTGCTTTGATAGTATTTTAAATAAAGTTGACTTACCTTCACCATTAGCACCAATAATACCAACTTTATCTCCTTCATTAACAGAAACTGTTACATCTTTTAATATTTCATCTATTCCATAGCTTTTGCTTATATTTTTACAACTTAGTACAATCATATTTTTTATCCTCCATAATAGTTTAAAAACCACTGTGCATAATAAATCATTATAATTATACTATTTAAAAATATTTATATCAATTAAAGGATTATTGCATAAAAATAAATTTTTAAAGCAATAATCCTTTAGGTTTAGTTTTTAATCTTTACCATCAACTGAAAAATAATATCCTAAAGGTGGCTGTAAATTATCTATTAATCCTATAATATATATTGTATGAAAGGAGCTTGGTTTTAAATTTAAATCATTAATAAACTTTTCAGGAAAGGAACTTTCACTTGCTGTAAGTAAAAAGTTATACAAACCAGGAGATAGAGTATAGTAACCTGTAGTTTCTAAATATTCTACAGAATTAAATAATTTTTCTTCATTAGGAAGAGAAAGAGTTAAAAGTGGAGCATTTGGAGAAAGGTTAATAAATCTTAAAAATGAAAGAGGCCCACTAGAGGCACTACTTGAAGCATCTTTTAGTGTAAATATTGATAATGTACTTTCTAGTAATACAAAATTTAATGTGGAAATTTCATTTGGAATAACTTCAATGGTTTGGGTGTAAATAGGAGTGTCATAAGTACCAGAAGTAAAAGCTTGAATTTCATAGTTTCCAGCAGGAAAAGTCATATAATCTGTCATCATACTAAAGGAAAGATTTTCAGAAATAAGATTTCCATTACTATATACATCTATTGAAGGAGCATTAGCAGCTGCATGAAAAAGTCTAAAAGAACCGTTTAATTTAGGTAAAGATTCTCTAAATAACACTAACAATCACCTATCCTTTTTACAGTATTTAAGAGAGGTTTTTATTACTCTCATTATTATTAATTTTATAATAGGTTTTGGAATTTCATAGCCTTTAAAAATACACATTAAATTAGAATCTTTAAGAACATTTTTATATATTTCATTAACTTTTTCATCATAACATGCCCTAGCTAAATCTTCATCTTCATCAATATTAGAATCTAAATTTCTTAGAATATTATTTAAATTATTATTACTATTATTATCCTTTATGTTCATTGGATTTGAAGAAGATTTATTTCCTTTATTATAGGAATATAAATATGAACTTTCAGCTTCATCAGGATAATTAGTTTCATTATTTTCATATCCCATACTTATATTTTGTGAATTATATATTTCACTAGGAGACATTGGATTCTTATAAGAATTTTCTGTTTTAGAGTTATTATTATTAGTTGATGTAGAATTAGAAAAGTTAGGAAGAGTGTAATTAGGTGGTAAAATATTTGAAGGATTAATTACTAAGTTTCCCCATAGCATAACTGGTATAATGTTTTTTTGAAAATTAGGAATAAAATTATTAGGGTCAAAGGGTTTAAATTTAATTTCATCATTAGATTGTCTAAATGAATTTACCATATATTTTTCATCAGGTTTCATTATACACCTCCAAATAATAAACAATTAGATAGTACATAAAAGAATATGAATATTTTAGGTTTAATAGAACAAAGATATGAAAGTAACATTTACAAAGTATTCTATCTATTATATAGTGGAGGAGATATATATGTGCGATAAAAAAGTAGATTACAATGAAATTTTAATGGGAATTAATACAAAAGTAAAAACTTTTGATAATAAAATCATAAGAGCAATAAATTTTGATAACGCAGCAACAACTCCGCCATTTAAAAGTGTAATAGATAAAATAATTAAATTAAGTGAGTATTATGGTTCTATTGGCAGAGGTGCAGGGCATAAGTCAGAAATGACAACTTATATTTACCATGAAAGTAAGAAATATTTAATGAATTTTTTTAATATAAAGGATAAAAATAAGTATATAGTTATATATGTTAATAATACTACTGATGGAATAAATAAGCTTGCAAGAATTTTACCAAGAAAAAAAGATGATATAGTACTTTTAACAAGAATGGAACATCATTCTAATGACTTACCTTGGAGAAAAAATTTTAATGTAGATTATGTTGAAGTTGATGAAGAGGGAAGATTAAAAATAGATGAATTTGAAAAAAAATTTAAAGAGCATAAAGGTAAAATAAAATATGTATCTGTAACAGGAGCATCTAATGTAACAGGCTATTTAAATGATATTCATAAAATAGCTGAAATTGCTCATAAATATAAAAGTAAAATAATAGTTGATGGAGCACAACTTGTTCCTCATAAAAAGGTTGATATGTGGGGAAAAGGAAAAGATTCTATAGACTTTTTAGTGTTTTCAGGTCATAAGCTTTATGCACCCTTTGGTGGAGGAGCAATAATAGGACTAAAGAAAGTTTTTGAAGAAGGAATAACTGATGATGAAGGTGGAGGAACTGTTAATATAGTTATGGATAATTGGATAGAATATCTTTCATCACCAGAAAAAAACGAAGCAGGTACTCCAAATTATTTTGGAGCAGTTTCAATAGTAGAAGCATTAAAGACTTTAGATAAAATAGGTTTTGACAATATTCATAAACATGAAATTATTCTTAGAGATAGATTATTTGAAGGGTTAAAAGCTATTCCTAAAGTTTTTAATTATGGTGATATGGAGAAATATGATGATAGATTAGGAATAGGTGTTTTTAATATAGAATATTTATATCATCAAATGGTAGCAGAGGAATTAGCAAAAATTTATGGAGTTTCAGTAAGACAAGGATGGTTTTGTGCTCATCCATATTGTAGAAGACTTATGCATATTTCAGAAAAAACAACTACTAATTTTATTTATGATAAAAGAGTAAAAATGCCAGGAATGATAAGGGTAAGTTTTGGAATATATAATAGCAAAGAAGAGGTGGATTACTTTTTAGAAGCTGTAGAGAAAATATCAAAGGATTTTAGTTGAAAAAAGGAGCTGTTTATTAATTTAACAGCTCCTAAATTTATAATATTTATTTTGTAAATACTTTATATTTTGGAAGATGCTTATGAGTATATATATTTGGAGCTCCTCCTAAAAGAGGTTCAAAATATTTTATAGCTTCTTCTTTTACATAATTTCCTTCTTCATTTATCCATTCAGCTGGGAAATATTTAATTTGGTTTGCTACATTACTAGCATCAACTAGGGTATATTCTATTTCATAAGGATAATCACTTACTCTATTTAAAGCTACCATATAACCATTATTTCCTTCAGCTGCAAATTTTAAAGCTTTATACCCTGCCATAAAAGCTTCATCAATATCAACTTGAGAAGAACAGTGCATAGCACATCTTTGAAGAATTCCAAGTTCTAAAGCTTTAACTCTATTTGTAATACCAGAAGATAGTATTAATTGTCTTAAATATTCTCCAACACCACCAAGTTGAACATGACCAAATTTGTCTTGAGAAACACAATCAAGTTCAGTTAAGAATTTACCTTCAGCATTTTTTAATCCTTCTGATACAACTATGTAAACTTGATTTTGTTCTTTAAATTTCTTTTCAACATCAGCTAAAAACTTCTTTTCATCAAAAGCAACTTCAGGAAGATATATAAAATCAGGTACTGATTTACCAAAATATCTTGAAGTACATGTTGAGGCAGCAAGCCATCCTGTATCTCTTCCCATAGTTTCAAGAATAAATATTCCATTGTTTATATAAACAGAAGAATCAAAATAAGTTTCTAAAACTGATGTACATATAAATTTTGCAGCACTACCAAAACCAGGAGTGTGGTCAGTAAACATTAAATCATTATCAATAGTTTTTGGGATTCCTATAAAGTTTATATCTAATCCCTTTTCTTTTGAATATTTACCAAGCTTTGCAGTAGTATCCATTGAGTCATTTCCACCAACATAAAAAAAAGACTTAATATCTAATTCTTTTAATATAGAAATAAGCTTATCATATTCCTCAGTAGATTCTGAAAGAGGCTTCATTTTATATCTACAAGAACCAAGTCCTGATGAAGGAGTATATTTAAATACTTCTTTATCTTCACTAGACATACAAGATAAATCAATTATATTCTTATTTAAAATACCCTCAATTCCGTTTAATCCTCCATATACCTTATCATAAAGTTTTAAATCATCATTTGCTTTAATTAATCCAACAACACTTGAATTTATTACTGAAGTAGGACCTCCAGATTGTGCAATTATACAATTAGGCATAAAAATTAACTTCCTTTCACATACATTAAGTTTCACATTTTAGTATATATTATTATTGTAAATTATACAATGAAAAATACTTTTTAAAATAATGAATAATATTTAAAAAATTAATTATATTAGTATAGTATAGGCAAAAAAATAGAATCATTGTTAAAAATAACTATATTTTAAGGAGAAATTTATGAATTTTTTAGATGTTGTTTTAATAGGCTTAGCTTTAGCTATGGATGCCTTTGGAGTAAGTCTTGGAATAGGAATAAATAAAGAAGTTATTAGGAAACAAAAATTATTATATAGTATATCTTTTGCTTTTTTCCAATTTATCTTTACTTTTTTAGGTGGATATTTAGGATATTTTTTTAATACTTACATAGTAAATATACCTGAAATATTAGGTGGAATAGTTATAGGTATAGTAGGGTTACTTATGATTATAGAAGGTACAAAAGAAAAAGAAGAATCTGTATTAACAAAGAAAAGCATGATTTTCATTTTGGGAATATCAGTAAGTATAGATGCTTTAGTCATAGGTTTTACTGTCTTTAATTCTATAAAAAGAATAAGTTTATTATTAAATTCATCAATTATTGGAATAATAACTTTTATAATGTGTATAATAGCATTTTTTATATGTAGATATATAAAAGGAATATCATATATTTCTAAGTATGCAGACTTTTTTGGAGGGGGAGCCTTGATTTTCTTTGCATTAAAAATGTTATTCTTTTAATGATGTGCTATAATAAAATTAGATTTTATTGTAGGTGATTTTATGGATTATAATAATTTTTTAAAAAGCAAAGGTATAAAAGTTACAAAGGGAAGAGTAGCTATATTAGATTTTTTGTCAAAGGCAGAAAAAAGCCTTACAGTAGATACAATTTATGAAGAATGTAAAAGTGTAGGAGTAGATATTAATTTAAGTACTGTATATAGAGCTATGGAATTATTTGAAGCAAAGGGAATTGTTGATAGATTTCCTTTAAATGATGGAAGATTTTCCTATAGAATAAGAAAAGAAGAACATAAACATATTTTACAATGTAGTATATGCCATAAAGAAGTAGAAATTCCATGTCCAATGAAGCAGTTTGAAGAAATAGTTCAAAATGAAACAGGATTTACATTAGTTGAGCATAATCTTATAATGAAAGGCATTTGTGAAGAATGTAAGAAAAAATAGAAGGTAAAGTTTAAAATTACCTTCTATTTTTACTTAGTATTAAAGTTAAAATTAATACAAAAACTGATGTTAGTGCAATTGTACCACCAGGAGCACTATTTATATAATAAGAAGTTATTAAGCCAACCATAATATCAATAAAGCCAAAAACAACTGAAAAAATCAATGTATTTTTAAAGTTAAGTTTAAGTTGCATAGCTGTTGCCACTGGTACAACTATAATAGATGAAATTACTAAAATCCCCATAATTCTTATAGATAAGGAAATAGTAGCACCAACAATTAATGTAAATAAATAATTAATAAGTTTAACATTTATTCCAGTTGTATATGCACCCTCTTCATCAAAGGTTACATAAATTAGTTTATTGTATAGTAAAAGTAGTATAGCTAAACATATAAGTCCTGCAATTGCAATTAATATAATATCACCTTTAGACACAGTTAATATACTTCCAAATAAATAAGAATTTACTTTAGTTGAAGCTTTTCCAGTACTTATTAAAACAATAGCAATACCAAGACTAAAAGTTAAAACAATTGACATAACCATTTCTGCATATTTTTTAAAATATCCTCTTAAAGCTTCTATTATAATTGCACATAAAGATGTAAATAAAAATGCAGTAATAATAGGGTTAATACCTAAAACAAGTCCTAAGGAAACTCCTGCAAAGGAAGAATGAGATAAGGTATCTCCTATCATTGAGTTACGTCTTAAAACAATAAACAATCCTATAATTGGACATAAAATAGAAATAATTAATCCTGCTAAAAAAGCATTCCTCATAAAATCTAATTGAAACATTTTAAGCACCTGCCATCTTTTGAAGTTCTTCTTTAAATTCACTTACTGTTTTAAGTGAAACATTTCCTTCATCTATTTTTAAAATATGGGTTGAATATTTTAGGGCTGTATCTAAATTATGTTCAATAGATATTATTGTTGTTTTTTCTTCTTTATTTAATTTACTTAATAAATCATATATTTCTAATTGATTTTTATAATCTACTCCAGTTGAAGGTTCATCTAATATTATTAAATCAGGCTCTCCCATAAGAGCTCTTCCAATAAAAACTCTTTGCCTTTGTCCACCAGAAAGATTTCCTATAAGATTATTTTTAAATTCTGTCATATTAACTTTATTTAATACATAATCAATAGATTTTTTAACATTAAGCTTTAAAGCTTTTCCATGGACCTTTAATATTTCAGAAACTGAAATAGGAAATTGAGAGTTAAAGCTATCAACCCTTTGAGGAACATAACCAATATTTTTTGTATCAATAGTAATAGAACCAGAATTAGGAGATAATAATCCTAAAATAAGTTTTATTAAAGTGGTTTTACAGCTTCCGTTTTCTCCTATAACAGAAAGGTAAACTCCAGTTGGAATATCTAAATTTATATGGTCTAAAACAACAGGAGAAGTCTTTTCATATCTAAAGGACATATCATTTATTTTAATCATAAAGTTTCAACTCCTAAAATTATAACTAATATTCTTATTTATTATACACAGACATGCAAATGATTTGCAACATTAATTTTCTGATATATAAATATTTTCAAGTTTCCAGGAGTTATTTTTGTCTTTTTTAAAATGGCATTCAAGACTTAATTTTTTATGAGGTGGATTTTTACAAAGACCATAAGCTTTTACAACAGTTCGTTTTCCATCAGAAAAAGTAGGAGTGTAACTTTGAACCCTAAGAAGTTTATCATCATCATTGCTATTTGTAAGATAATAATTAACAGCATAATCTAAGTTTTTACATTTATTATACAGATAGGATTTATACATTAATAAAAAAGAAATGAGTGAAAAAATTACTACAAAAAAAAGCACTAAGAATCTTCTTTTAATAAATTTAATCTTCTTTAGTCTTTTTATTTTTGAATTTCTTTTGCATTTAGTAAAGTTTAATTTACTATTGCTCATAAGAAAGCTCCTTATAATTTTAAAAATATTTTACCATATTTTAACACAAAAGAAAACTATAAAATAAGGAATGAACATTTTTGTTATAAGGATTAAAGTTGTATTATAATAAGTAATTAAAAAAATAAAAAAGCGTTGTAAAATTTAACTATTTTACAACGCTTTTTTGTTTTTTATCTAAAATTTCCTAGTGTATAGTTTTGTCCATTATTGTTATCCCAAGCATTTGCTTCTTTATAATTGAAAACAAATTGTGCAGGACCATCTATATATCCAGAAAGAGTCCAAAGTTCCTTTCCATTACCTAAAGATTTTACATAAGTTGCCTTATCTGAATCTGTCCATGTTCCATTAGAAGTTTGATAGTGCATAACTATTGTTTTATCATAAGAAAGATTGCTTACAATTATGTTAGCAGTATAATGACAAACGCCATAAGTAGTATTCCAAACATTATTAGCAGAATGTATATAAGCAGTAACAAAATCAACTGTTACATCTTGAACTTTAATTGTTTGGTTGTAGTAAGAATTATTTTGTTCGTAAGTTGGTGCTCCTTGATAAGTTGCTGCAGAAGCAGGAACTGCTGTTAATAATGCAGCTGATACAAGTACTGCAGATAAAACTTTTGTTAATTTTTTGAATTTCATTATTAAAACTCCCCTTTGATTAAAAATTTCTTAAAATATCTTGTAATTAATTACAAGCAAATGATAAAACAAAAAAAATGAAAAGTAAATAAAAATATGCTGACAATATACATTTTTATAAAATTGTATAAAAATACCGGTTTTACAAAAAGGTTTTCATCGTAAAAAATTACAAATAAATATTATTTTTTACAAAAATAAAAAAATATTTATTTTATACTACAGAATTAAATAAATATGTGAAATGTAGTGATGTAAAAAAATATTAAAAAGTATCTTAAACCTAAATAAAAACATTTAATTTAGAGAAAATATATAAAGAAGATATTAGAAAAATGTGATACAATTATAAAAATAGATAACTAGAGTTAATTTATGAAAGGATGATAGATAAATGGATTTTTCAAGTTTAGTTTTAATGGAAAAGGATAAAGAAACAGGTTTTATAACAAAGGAGCTTGGAAGCTTTGAAGTTAATGAAGGTGCTTTATATGTAAGAAAACTTTTTGTAATAGATAATATAGTAAATTTATATTTTGATACAAATAAAGATGTTGAAGAATGGGAATACTCTGCTATATATGATTTATTTAATAAGGATATATTTATTGAAAATGGATTTGAAATTGATGAGGATTTAGATGAATATAACCCAACTTTTATTCTTAAATTTAAATATAGTGATGAGTATATAGATATGAAGGAAATGATTGATAAGGCAGTTAATCTTATATCAAAGGAAATGAATAATGTGTTTAAGAATATAGAAGGAAAGGAAGAAGAATACAAGGAGGAGTAAAAAATGAGTGATGATAAAGTTTTAAAAAAGAGAGAAGAAATAAAAGAAGAGTTTAAGTGGAAGCTTAATAAAGTTTATGCCTCTTTAGAAGATTGGGAAAAGGATTTTGAAAAACTAAAAAAAGAATCTATAAAGCTTAAAGACTTTCAAGGAAAATTAAGTGATAAAGATAAAATTTTAGAGTATTTAAAGTTAAATGAAGAAATAAGCAGACTTGCTGAAAAGCTTTATGTTTATGCTCACATGAAATCTGATGAAGATACAACAAATCAAAAGAATCAAGGAGTAATGAATAAAGTAGATGCCTTTATGGCAGAGCTTGGAAGCTATACAGCTTTCTTTGTTCCAGAAATTTTATCTCTTAAAGAAGGTTTTATAGAAGAACTTATTAAAGAAGATGAAAGATTTAAATTATATGAATTTTTATTAATGGATATTTTAAAAGAAAAGCCTCATGTATTAACTAAAGAAATGGAAGAGCTTTTAGCATTAACTTCTGATAGTCTTGAAGCACCTCATAGTATTTATAATATGCTTATAAATGCAGATATGACCTTTGGAGAAATTAAAGATGAAGATGGAGACAAGGTACAACTTACAGAAGGAAACTATTCCTCCTTTATAAAAAGTAAAAATAGAGAGGTAAGAAAGGCTGCATTTAAAGAATTATTTGGTGGATATAAGAAATTTGAAAACACTATAGGTACAGCATTAACAGCTTCTGTAAAAAACTTTAATCTTAGTGCAAGAGTAAGAAAATATTCTTGTCCACTTGAAGCTGCTTTAGGACCAAATGATATACCTTTATCTGTATATGAAAATGCAATAAAAACAATAAATGATAATATTGATGTACTTCATAGATATGTAAGAGTAAAGAAAAAGCTTTTAGGATTAGATGAAATTCATATGTATGATTTATATGTACCTGTAATTGAAATAGAAAAAGAAAAAATTCCTTTTGAAGAATCAGTAAAAAGAGCAAATAAAGCTTTAGCACCTTTAGGAGAAGCATATTTAAAGATATTTAATGAAGGAATAGAAAGTGGATGGGTTGATATATATCAAAATAAGGGTAAAAGAGGAGGAGCTTATTCTTGGGGCTCCTATGATACAATGCCTTATGTATTATTAAATTATAATTATGAATTAAATGATACATCAACTCTTGTACATGAAATGGGCCATTCAATACATTCATATTATTCAAAGAAATCTCAACCTTATTATTATTCAGGATATACTATATTCTGTGCAGAAATAGCTTCAACAACTAATGAAGCACTTTTAATTCATTATTTAATAGATAATGAAAAGGATGAAAAGAAAAAATTATATCTAATAAATCAAGAATTAGAACAAATAAGAACAACTGTATTTAGACAATTAATGTTTGCAGAATTTGAGTTGTATGCTCATAATGAATTAAATAGTGGAAATTCTCTTACTGCTGAAGATTATAATAATAAATGGCATGAATTAAATAAAAAATACTTTGGAGAAGATATGGTAGTAGATGAAGAGATAGATGTAGAATGGGCAAGAATACCTCACTTTTATTCAGATTTTTATGTATATCAATATGCCACAGGATATTCAGCAGCATCAGCCTTTGCAAAATCTATACTTAATAAAGAAGAAAATGCAGTAGAAAAGTATATGGGATTTTTAAAGAGTGGTGGAAGTAAATATCCAATAGATATACTAAAAGATGCAGGAGTAGATATGACTACTTCTAAACCTTTAGAAGCTACTATAAAAAGATTTAGTGAATTATTAGATATGTTAGAAAAATAATTTCTAGTTTTATTATAAGGATGAAAATTTTAAAAAGGATTTTCATCCTTAATTTTCTAAATAATAAGGAGGATTAAATGAACTTAAAAGAAAATAAAATAGTTAACCAAAATAATATAGTTACAATGATTATAATAGCAATAAATGTGGTACTTTATATAATAACTGCCATAATGTCTAAGAATATTTTAGATATAAATGCATATGTATTATTATATATGGGAGGAAATTATGGAGCTTTAGTATCTAAGGGTCAGGTGTGGAGATTATTAACTTGTGCATTTCTTCATGGAGGGCTTATTCATATTTTGTGTAATATGTATGCTTTATATGCAATAGGGCCACAGGTTGAAATTTTATTTGGAAGAGTAAAATATATAATTATATATTTTTTCTCTGCTATAGGTGGAAGTTTATTAAGCTTTACATGTTCACCAAACAATTTATCAATAGGTGCATCAGGTGCAATTTTTGGCCTTTTTGGAGCTATGGTTGTTTTTGTGCTTAAATATAAAGATAGAATTCCTAAAAAGGTTTTAAATAATTTATTTGGAGTTATAATATTAAATCTTTTAATAGGATTTAATTTACAAGGAATTGATAATTTTGGGCATATAGGTGGTCTTTTAGCTGGAGCTTTAGTAGCATTTTTAATTCTAACTAAAGAAGCAAAAGATAGGGGATAATAAAGATTATTAAAAATGAAAAGCAAATTTTAGCAAATAATAAAAAATCTACATTAAAATGATAAAATGAAAAAAAAAACTTAAAAACATTAAAAAAAATAAGTTTTTTTATGGAATTTATTAATAAAATATTGTATTATATATACATAATTGATATTGATAAGTATCAACTACTAAAATACCTAAATACTTAAGGAGATGTAACAATGGAAGCAAAGAAGTATGTTGAAAGTGTATTAGAAACTGTTAAAAAGAGAAATCAAGGAGAAAAAGAATTCCAAGATGCAGTTACAGAAGTATTAAATTCATTAGTACCAGTAATGGAAAAGCATCCAGAATTTATAGAAGCTAATCTTTTAGAAAGAATAGTTGAACCTGAAAGACAAATAATGTTTAGAGTACCATGGGTTGATGATGCTGGAAAGGTACATGTAAACAGAGGATTCAGAATTCAATTTAATAGTGCTATAGGACCATACAAGGGTGGTTTAAGACTACATCCTTCAGTTAATGCAAGTATAATCAAGTTCTTAGGATTTGAACAAATATTCAAAAACTCATTAACTGGTCTTCCAATAGGAGGAGGAAAAGGTGGTTCAGATTTCGACCCTAAGGGTAAATCTAATAACGAAATAATGAGATTCTGCCAAAGCTTTATGGCTGAATTATACAGACACATTGGATTAGACACAGACGTTCCAGCTGGAGATATTGGTGTTGGCGGAAGAGAAATCGGATACCTTTACGGATATTATAAAAAGTTAAGAGGAGCTAATGACCAAGGAGTTTTAACTGGTAAGGGATTAACTTTTGGAGGAAGCTTAGCTAGAACTGAAGCTACAGGATTTGGTTTAGTTTACTTTACAGAAGAAATGTTAAAGGATAATGGAACAAGCTTTGCTGGAAAGACAGTTGTAATTTCAGGTGCTGGTAATGTTGCTATATATGCAACTCAAAAAGCTACAGAATTAGGAGCAAAGGTAGTTGCTTTATGTGACTCTAACGGATACATCTACGATCCAAATGGAATTAACTTAGATGTAGTTAAAGACATTAAGGAAGTTAGAAGAGCAAGAATTAAAGAATATGCTGATTTAGTTCCAGGTTCTGAATATCATGAAGGATGCAAGGGAATATGGACAATTAAGTGTGATATAGCTCTTCCATGTGCAACTCAAAGAGAAATAGACAAAGAATCAGCTGAAATCTTAGTTAAGAATGGAGTTAAGTGTGTTTCTGAAGGAGCTAATATGCCTTCAACATTAGAAGCTATCGAAGTATTCCAATCTAACAAAGTATTATTTGGACCTGCTAAAGCAGCTAATGCTGGTGGAGTTGCTTGTTCAGCTCTTGAAATGTCACAAAACAGCATGAGATTATCATGGACATTTGAAGAAGTTGATGAAAAGCTTCAAGGAATAATGAAGAACATATACAAAAATGCAAGTACAGCTGCTAAGGAATATGGACATGAAGGAAATATCCTAATGGGAGCAAACATAGCTGGATTTATGAAAGTTGCTACTGCAATGATGGCTCAAGGTATTGTTTAATATAAAATAAATAATAAAAAAGCAGTCTTTTAAGGCTGCTTTTTTTATACATTTAATAAAATATGCACCAAGTTAGAAAAATATGTTATTATATAAAAAAGGAGGGATATGTTTGAAAATTTATATTTTAGTGGGGGTACTAGTATTAATAGTAATTTATGTTTTAGCTACTTATAATTCATTAGTAAGATTAAACAATTCAGTAAAAGAAGCTTTTGCAACAATGGATGTTTACTTGAAAAAGAGATGGGACTTGATTCCTAATATTGTTGAAACAGTAAAAGGTTATGCAAAGCATGAAAAAGAAACACTTCAATCTGTAATTAATTTAAGAAATAGTGTATATGATGATATGTCACAAAATGAAAAAATTGAAGCTAATGAAAAAATTAATAGTGGAATATCAAAAATAATAGCTTTAGCAGAAAGCTATCCAGATTTAAAGGCAAATCAAAACTTTTTAAATTTAAGCAATCAGTTGTCAAAAATAGAAGAGGACATTGCAAATTCAAGAAAATATTATAATGCAGTAGTAAAAAACATGAATAATAAAATATTAATGTTTCCTAGTAATATTGTTGCAAAAATATTTGGATATAAAGAATTAAAAATGTTTGAAGCACAAAAATCAGAAAGAGAAAATGTAAGGATAGAATTATAATGAAAAAGATATTAAGTTTATTAGTAATTTTTATAGTTTCTTTTATGCCTTTAAATGTAATGGCTGATGAATATGATGATAGTAGCTATTATGATTATACATTAGATTCTTATGATGTTAATATTAATGTAAATGAAAATAATACCTTTGACATTACAGAAACTATTGATGCTTTTTTTAATATTGAAAAACATGGAATATTTAGAAAAATTCCAACAAGAAATAAGGTAGTTAGATTAGATGGAACAACTTCATATAATAGAGCAAAAATAAGTGATATAGAAGTAGATGATAACTTTACAACTTCAAATGAAAATGGAAATAAAGTAATAAAAATTGGAGATGCAGATACAACTTTAACTGGAGAAAAAGAATATACAATAAGTTATTTATATAATTTAGCGAAAGATACTGGAAAAGACTATGATGAATTATATTATAATATAATTGGTAATGAATGGGATACTATAATTAGAAATGTAACCTTTACTATAACAATGCCAAAGGAATTTGATGAAAGTAAGTTAGGTTTTTCAAAAGGGGCTTATGGCACTGTAGATAGTAGTGAAATATATTATACTGTAGATGGAAATGTAATTACAGGAGTATTTTCTGGTACATTAAATCCAGGAGAAGCATTAACTGCTAGATTAGAGTTACCTGAAGGATATTTTGTAGGTGCAAGTAGTAATTTAAGTTTCTTTACAATTTTAGCAATTGCCTTACCAATAATATTTTTAATAACTTCAATAGTTTTATTAATTAAATTAGGCAAGAGTTTCCCTTTAGTAAAAACTGTAGAATTTTATCCACCAGAAGGATTTAATAGTGCTGAAGTAGGATTTTTATATAAGGGTTTTGCAGATAATAAAGATGTAGTTTCTCTATTAGTATATTTAGCTAATAAAGGTTATATTGAAATTGGAGAAAAAGAAGGAAAAAGTTTATTTAAAAGCAAAAACTTTATAATAAGAAAGCTTAAAGGATATGATGGGGATAATGAAACAGAAAGAATTTTTTTAGAAGGTCTTTTTAAAACAAAAAATGAGGTAACATATAAAGACTTATATAATAAATTTTATAGAACAGTTAATAAAATAACTAATATTTTAAATGATAAAGAAAATAAGTATGAAATATTTCAAAAGGACTTATTAAGAAAAAGATATATTATTTTTGTTATGATGATTTTAACATTTATTGTAATAACTTATAAGCCAGTTGTTGAATATTTAGGAGCAGGACCTTTAATATTTGCATTGTTATTTCCAGGGATAGGCTTCTCAGTTATGATATTTATGTTATTTGAAAATAATGATTTGTCAATAAAAATATTTATAATTTTATGGGGCTCACTTTTTGGAGGAATACCTTTTGCTTTTATGGTAGTGCCATCAATAATACAAGATAGTATATATGTAATTACATACATAATAGGTGTTTTGTGTATAATTGCAATGGGAATAGTATTTAAAAGATTTAAAAAGAGAACAAGATATGGAAATGAACTTTTAGGTAAAATATTAGGATTTAAAGAATTTTTAGAAAAAGTAGAAAAGGAAAAATTAGAAGAATTAGTTTTTCAAGACCCAAATTATTTCTATAATATATTACCATTTACTTATGTGCTTGAAGTATCAGATAAATGGATTAAAAAGTTTGAAGATATATTATTAAAAGCACCAGATTGGTATTCTGGAAGCAGTTTTACTACTGCAACCTTTGGAACATTTATGGCTTCAACTATGACTTCTGCATCTAAAGCCATGTCATCTAGACCATCCTCAAGTAGTGGTGGAGGTTCATCAAGAAGTGGTGGTGGAATGTCTGGTGGAGGCTCTGGTGGTGGAGGCGGCGGAAGCTGGTAAAATCCCATAAGAAATAAAAAACTTTAGTATAATAATAAATAAAAAATGAGATATTAAATATTAATATCTTATTTTTTTTGACATTTACTATAAAAATAAGTATATTTTATAAAGGAAGATAAATATCGAATGTAAGTTTGGAGGAAAAATATGACAACAGAAAATAAAGCATCTTATGATGTTACAGATTTAACCTCATTAGAAAAATTAGAACCAGTAAGAGTAAGACCTGGTATGTAGTGCGACACGTTGCTAGGGGAATAAAAGCCTAGCCACTAGACCGCAAGGTTTAGGAGAACTGATAATTTGAAAAATCAAATGAAGGAGTAACGTCCTGAAGGGTTTTCCCTATATCATCAAGCGTCTAGTATTTCAAGATACTAGAGGTTAAGTAGCATGATTAAGTCGGTTGAGAACTGCCGTAAAGCTTCGGCTACGAAAGTCACCCAGAGGTGGGTGATGCAGTCTATAGGTCGGGGGTCTATAAAATACCCACGGTGAGAATGGTTCTGAATAAATAAGGAACTGACGAACTTCCGAATGTACGGGTCTAAACCAGGAATTAGTAGAAATGCTAATGCCGTCATTGTACGGAGCTTGCAGAGGGTGAGTAAAACTTACATTAATGAAAGTCCTTGCGTTGTTACAGGCAACGGATTGCAAGTAGGCTTAGAGGAAGCACCTAAAGGTATATGCACAGATAGAATTATCGGAACGTGGAAAGCCGAGTACATGGAGTGCTTGAACACTATGAAGTGTCGGTAAGGAAAAGTATTAATACTATAACTTACTTCAACTCGGTGAGAGCGGTGCCACAGTACCGTTGAAACTACTGAAAGGTAGTGGAGGGATAGGCACTAGTCAATTGTTATATTAAAACTATATTTTATGAGTAAAAGTTAGGTTCCAGTATGACTAAGAGAAATGAAAACTTTTGAATCTATGAAATAATTTGTTTCGCAGATAAAGAGGTGAGTAGTTGACTAACACAGCAGAGGAAATGAGTTTAAAATTGCCAAAAAAGCAATTACTTAGGAATAATGAATACTATGACATTCAAAAAATGTTTGATGACCTTTATACAAAGAGTAGAAATAATGAAAACTTTAATAATCTTTACGATTTAGTAGTTTCAAGAGAAAATATACTCTTAGCTTACAGAAATATTAAGAAAAATAAAGGGAGTAAGACAAAAGGCAATAACAGTAAGACCATAATAGATATTGGAAAAGAAGACCCAGATAGATTGGTCAAATATATAAGAGCTAGATTGAAAGATTATAAGCCAGGTAAAGTACGACGGGTTGAAATACCAAAAGCAAATGGTAAAACAAGACCACTAGGAATACCAGATATAGAAGACCGTCTGATACAACAGTGTTTAAAGCAGATTTTAGAGCCCATTTGCGAAGCAAGGTTCTTTATCCACTCCTATGGGTTTCGACCCAACAGGAGCACGAGAGATGCTGTGAGCAGGGTGATGGATTTGATGCAAAGAAGTCACATGCACTATGTGGTTGATATAGACATTAAAGGCTTCTTCGATAATGTGAACCATGGTAAATTACTAAAACAAATTTGGACTCTTGGAATAAGAGACAAAAAGATAATCAGTATAATATCTAAAATGCTGAAAGCTGAAATAAAAGATATTGGAATACCTGAAAAGGGAACTCCGCAAGGAGGCATTCTTTCAGCACTACTGTCAAACATAGTTCTTAATGAACTAGATTGGTGGATTGCTAAACAATGGGAATTATTCCCTACTAAGCATTCCTACTCAAGAAGTGATAGTAAATATAGAGCTCAAAGAACAACAAAGTTAAAAGAGTGCTATATGGTAAGATATGCAGATGATTTTAAGATTTTTTGTAAAGATTATAAAACAGCTTTTATAATGTTTGAGGCAACTAAGAAGTGGTTAAAGGAGAGATTAGGACTAGAAATTAGTTCAGAAAAATCAAAAGTAACTAACCTTAGAAGAAATTATACTGAATACCTAGGCATAAAACTAAAGGTAAGACCTAAAGGGAAAAAACGTGTAGTGGAATCCCACATTAGTGATAAATGCATGGGTAAAATAAAAGAAACTATCAAAAAGAATGTCAGTATGATTAAAAAGAAGCCAGGAAATGCAAGTGTGCAACGCTATAACTCAGCAATTTTAGGAATGCACAATTACTATAAGATGGCTACACATGTAAACTTAGATTTCAAAGTGATACATTTCTCAACAAGAGAATTACTGGGTAATAAACTACGGCGAATAAGTAGTGATGAAGGAAAGAAAAGTTTGGCATATAAAAAGTTTTATGGTAAATACAACTATAAAACTTACTATATAAGCGGAACTGCCTTATATCCTATAGCGGGAGTAAAAACAAGTCCTCCTAAAAACTTCAAACAAGAGACTTGCAATTACACAGAAAAAGGCAGAGCACTTATACATGCCAATCTAAAAAATATTGACCATATGACCTTAAGATATATTATGAATAATCCAGTGGAAAATTATTCTACCGAGTTTAATGATAATAGAATATCCTTATATGTTGGTCAATTAGGAAAATGTGCGATAAGTGGGTTACCACTAAAAATTGGAGAGATGGATGTTCATCATATAAAACCAAAACATATTGGTGGAACTGATGAATATAAAAACTTAATCTTCATAAATAGTACACTTCATAAAATTATACACGCTACGAACTCAGAGCTAATTAGTAATTACCTAAGTAACTTTGAACTGGATAAATCAGGCTTAGACCTGCTAAATAACTTAAGAACAAAAGCTGGAAACTCAAAAATATAAGTAAATAAATAATGATTGATGGAACGCCGTGTGCGGTGAAAGTCGCACGCACGGTGTGGGGCGGGGGAAAACTTGGAGATAATATCAAAAAGTTACCTATCGCACATTATAGGGTCAACAGGAAGCAAAGGGCTTCACCATTGCATATGGGAAATATTAGATAATTCTATTGATGAAATAACTAATGGATATGGAGATAAAGCAACAATTATTATAAATAAAGATAAAAGTGTAACTATAATAGATAATGGAAGAGGAATACCAACAGGAATTCATCCAGTAAAGAAAAAAAGTGGAGTTGAAATGGTATTTACAGAACTTCACACTGGAGGAAAGTTTAATAACAAAAATTATAAAACTTCTGGAGGTCTTCATGGAGTTGGGGCTGCTGTTGTAAATGCACTTTCAAAGTGGCTTGAAGTTCAGGTATGTCAAAATGGCAATATTTATAGACAAAGATTTGAATATGCTTATGATAAAGAATTAAAAAAGAATATGCCAGGAACACCTGTAACAAAGCTTGAGATAATAGGAAAAACAAAGGAAACTGGAACAAAGGTTACTTTTATGCCAGATAAAGATGTTTTTTCAACAATAGATTTTAAATTTGATGTTATAGATGAAAGACTTCAAGAATTAGCCTTTCAAAATAAAGGTATAAGACTTGAACTTATAGATGAAAGAAAAGAAGAAACTGTTAAAAAGGAATATTATTCTGAAAGAGGACTTTTAGATTTTATAGATTATCTTAATGAAAGTAAAACAGTAATTCATCCAAATCCAATTTTATTTGAAGGAGAAAGAGAAGTTAATGGTCTTCAAATGTATGGAGAGGTATGTATGCAGTTTACTGATTCAACAACAGATTATATAGTAAGTTATGTTAATAACATTCCAACTACAGAAGCAGGAACTCATGAAACAGGATTTAAAACAGGAATGACAAGAGCCTTTAAAGAGTGGACTAGAAAGCTTGGACTTATAAAAGAAAAGGATAAGGAATTTGAAGGTGATGACTTAAGAGAAGGAATGACTGCAATAGTAAGAATAAAAATCACAAATCCTGTATTTGAAGGACAAACAAAAACTAAGCTTGGAAACAATGAAGCTTATACAATGATGAATGATTTAGCTTATACAAAACTTAGTGAATGGATAGAAGATAATAAAGAACTTGCAACTAATATAATAAATAATGCTTTACAAGCAGCTCAAAGAAGGGAAAAAATTAAAAAGATAAATGAAGCAGAGAAAAAGAAAGTTGGAAAAGGAACTGCCCCTTTAGCTGGAAAAGTAGCTGTGTGTACAATGAAAGATAATAGTATTAATGAATTTATAGTAGTTGAAGGAGATTCTGCAGGAGGTTCTGCAAAGCAAGCAAGAGATAGAAGGTTTCAAACTATTATGCCATCTAAGGGTAAAATAATGAATACTGAAAAACAAAAGCTTGAAAATGTACTTGCGTCTGAAGAATTAAGATTATTTAATGCAGCAGTTGGTACAGGAACATTAGATAATTATAAAGAAGAAAATTTAAAATATAATAAAATTATTATTATGAGTGATGCTGATGTTGATGGATTCCACATTAGAACATTATGGATGACTTATATTTATAGATATATGAGACCTCTTATTACTAATGGACATTTATATTTAGCACAACCTCCTTTATATAAGGTTTATAAGAAAACAAAAAATGGAGATATTTATAAGTATGCCTATTCTGATGAAGAATTAGAAAAGGTAAAAAAAGAAGTTGGAAAAGGTGCACTTATACAAAGATATAAAGGTCTTGGAGAAATGAATCCAGAACAGCTTTGGGATACTACATTAAATCCAGAAACAAGAACCCTTTTTAGAGTTACAATAGAAGATGCTGCAAAGGCAGAAAGAATGGTATCACTTCTTATGGGAGATGTAGTTGAACCAAGAAAAAATTATATGTATAAGTATGCAGAATTTTAAATAGGAGGAAACTATGGCAAAGAAGATAAATGTAATACCAAAGGATAATAATATAATAGATGTAACTTTAGAAGAGGCAATGCCAGAAAATTATCTTCCTTATGCAGTTGAAGTTGCAAAAGAAAGAGCACTTCCTGATGTAAGAGATGGTTTAAAGCCTGTTCATAGAAGAATTTTATATGGTGCATATCAATTAAAAGCCTTTCCAGATAGACCATATTATAAATCAGCAAGAATTGTTGGAGATATTCTAGGAAAGTACCATCCTCATGGAGATACTTCTGTTTATGATGCCCTTACTATATTAGCACAAGATTTTTCAACAAATGAACCATTAATAGATGGACATGGAAATTTTGGTTCTATAGATGGAGATAGTGCAGCTGCTATGAGATATACAGAAGCAAGACTTACAAATATTGCAATGGAAATGCTTAAAGATATTGATAAAGACACTGTAGATATGGTACCAAATTATTCAGATAGTGAAATGGAACCAAAGGTTTTACCAAGTAGATATCCTAATCTTTTAGTAAATGGAACTTTTGGAATAGCTGTAGGACTCGCTACAAACATTCCACCTCATAATTTAGGAGAAGTAACTGATGGAGTTTTAGCTTACATAGATAATCCAGAAATTACAACAAAAGAATTACTTCAATATATAAAAGGACCAGACCTTCCAACAGGAGGAATTTTAATAGGACAAAATTCTTTATTATCTGCCTATGAAACTGGAGAAGGAAAGGTTACATATAGAGCAAAGGCAGAAATAGAAACCTTAGAAAATGGAAGGCTTGGAATAGTTATTACAGAATTTCCTTTTAGAAGAAATAAAGCAAGACTTCTTCAAACAATATCTGAAATGACAGGAGATAAAAGACATGCAAAGGCTTTAGAGACAATTACAGATATAAGAGATGAATCTGATAGAACAGGAATAAGGGCTGTAATAGAGTTTAAGAAATCTGTAGATAAAGAAGGAGCAGATAAGGTTCTTAAATATTTATACAAAAAAACAGACCTTCAATGTAACATAAGCTTTAATATGGTGGCTTTAGCAAATGGAAAACCAGAAACTATGGGATTAAAAACTATAATAAAGCATTATGTAAATCATCAAAAGGATATAGTTACAAGAAGAACAATTAAAGAACTTGAACTTGCAGAAAAAAGATTTCATATAGTTGAAGGCTTTATAAAGGCTATAAATATTTTAGATGAAGTAATAAAAACAATAAGAAATTCAAAGTCTAAAAAAGATGCAGGAGTAAACTTAGTAAAAAACTTTGATTTTACAGAAGAGCAAGCAAATGCTATTTTAGAGTTAATGTTATATAGACTTACTGGTCTTGAAATAAATGTATTTCAAAAAGAATATAAAGAATTAGAAAGAAAGATAAAAAAATATAAAAAGATACTTTCAGATGAAAAAGAACTTTTAAAAGTTGTAAAGTCTGAATTAAAAGAAATAACAGATAAATATAGAACAGAAAGAAAAACTGAAATAATAGAAGATGAAAGTGAAGGAAAAATTCACTTAGATGAGCTTATTGTTGTGGAAGATGTTATGATAACTCTTTCAAGGGATGGATTTATAAAGAGAGTACCTTATAAAAATTATAGTAGGTATAATTTTAATCCAGATGAAATTGAATATAGAGAAGGAGATGAACTTAAGTATTTAATTAAATCAAATACAAAAGAAAGTCTTCTTATATTTACAAACAAGGGAAATATGTATCAAGTAAAGGGTATTAATATTCCAGAATATAAATGGAAGGAAAAAGGAGAAAGAATTGATATAATAATAAAATCCCTTAACTTAGATGAAGAAAAAATAGTTGGAAGTTTATCTGTTGATGAATTTTCAAAGGATAAATATATTCAAATAATAACTAACAGAGGAACAATTAAAAAATCTTCTTTAGATAAGTTTATAACCAATTATTCAAAGCTTCAAGCAAGTAAATTAAGAGCAAATGAAGAGGTTGTAAAGGTAGAAATACAAAATGATGAGAATAAATTCTTAAAAGTAAAAACAGAATTAGGTTTAGATTTTACAGTAGAAATTCCAACCTTTCTTGAAGATACTCCAAGAAACTTATTAGGTTATGAATTATTTAATCTTTCCTCAAAAGACAAGGTAATAAGTATAGAGTATACAGATAATTTTAATATAAATGAATTTGGAGTTGGAGTAACTTCAAAAGGAATGTTAAAATATTTTTCAAAAGTAAGTAAAAATGATAAATTAAAAATAAATACCAATTCTAAAGATGAGTTATTGATGTTTACAAATAAGGGGAATATAATAAAAATATCAGCCTTTATGCTTGAAGAAGCTATAAAAAATGAACTTCCAATAACTAATTTAGTAGATAATTTTGCTAAAGGAGAAAAGATAATTAGTTTATATTCAATAAAAGAGTTTGATGAAAGATATGCAGTATATACCTTCACTAAAAAAGGAATAGTAAGAAAAGCTAACTTAAAAGAATTTGAAGGAAAATATGTAATGCAACAAGGCTATAAGTTTAAAACTGAAGATGATGAAGTAATAAATGTTGATATTGCAGGAGAAAATATAGGACATATAATAATGATAACTAAAAAGGGAATGGCAATAAGATTCCCAGTATCAAGTGTAAGTTCTATGGGTAGAATATCTTCAGGGGTAACTGGAATAAGCCTTAAAGATGAAGATGAAGTTATATTTGGAAAATGTGTTCTTAGCATAGGTCATGAAGATGAAGTTCATAATAAAATTCAGCTTACTTCTAAAAATAAGGAAGTTAAAAATATATTATTAGATGATATAAAACTTCAAAATAGAGCAGGAAGAGGAAGCTGTGTAATGATTATAGTACTTGATGATGAAATAAAAAATGTAACACTTTAAAATAAAAGGAGGAATTTTTCATGAAAAAAGTAGCAGTTTTTTTAGCAGAGGGCTTTGAAGAAATTGAAGCATTAACAGTTGTGGATATAATGAGAAGAGGAAATGTTTATTGTGATATGGTAAGCATAAAAGAATCTTTAGAAGTTAAGGGTGCTCATAACATTTTAGTTAAGGCAGATAGAACCTTTAGTGAAGATTTAAAAGAATATGATTTAATAGTATTTCCAGGAGGATTACCTGGTGCTACAAACTTAAGAGATGATAAAAAAGTTACAGATTTAGTTAAGTATTTTTATGAAAATAATAAACTTGTAGCAGCAATTTGTGCAGCTCCTATAGTTCTTGCAAAAGCAGATATAATAACAGGAAGAAATATAACTTCTTATCCAGGTTTTGAAGAAGAACTTAAAGGATGTAATTATACAGAAAATAAAGTTGAAGTTGATGGAAACATAATAACAAGTAGAGGACCAGCTACAGCAATGGAATTTGCATATAAGCTTTTAGAAGTTTTAGGTGAAGAAAGTTATAAAGAAATAAGAACTGGAATGTTATATCAATAAAATAAGTTAAAAAATCATAGGTGTAATGTTATTTCATTTTCATACAAGAATATAGCATTACACATTTTTGTTTTTTGAAAAGTTATGAAAAGGTGGAAGGTTTTTTGAGAGAAAAGTGGATAGCAATTAATAGAAAGCAAGAATTTGAAAGACTTAGTAAAGAAACTAAGTCATTACATCCTTTAATCATTAGATTGCTTGCCAATAGAGGAATAAAAACGGGAGAGGAAGCTTCTCTTTTCCTTGAGGGTACAATAGAAAACTTATATGATGGAAGTCTTATGAAAGATATGTTAAAGGGAGTTTCTATTATAAAAAACGCAATATTAAGGAAAAAGAAAATAGCTATATATGGAGATTATGATTGTGATGGAGTATGTAGCACTACTATATTATATAAAGTTTTTGAAAGTTTAGGAGCAAATTTTAAATATCACATTCCAAATCGTGAAGATGAAGGTTATGGAATGAACAGTAATAGAATAAGAAAGCTAAAGGAAGAAGGAGTAGAGGTTATTTTAACCTGTGATAATGGAATAGCAGCTATAGAAGAAGTAGATTTAGCAAAAAGTCTTGGAATGACTGTTGTAATAACAGACCATCATGATATACCTTATATTGAGGAAAATGGTGAAAGGAAAAGCATAATTCCAAAAGGAGATGCAGTTATAAATCCTAAGCAAGATAATAGTTATCCTTTTAAAGAATTATGTGGGGCTGGAATTGCATTAAAATTTTCTGAACAATTAGTAAAGAATATGGGAGGAAATTTTCAGGAATTTAAATATTTATATCAATTTGCAGCTATGGCAACAGTATGTGATGTCGTAGAACTTTTAGATGAAAATAGAATAATAGTAAAAGAAGGGTTAAAAATAATAAATAGTAATCCTAATAAAGGATTAAATGAACTTATAAAGGTATCAAATCTTGAAGGGAAAACTATAGGAGAATATCATTTTGGTTTTGTATTAGGCCCTTGTATAAATGCAACAGGAAGGCTTGAAACAGCAGATTTATCTGTTGAATTATTAATAACAGAAGATGATGATAAAGCTAAAAACTTAGCAGAAAAGCTTCATAAATTAAATGCTAAAAGGCAAGAGATGACTGAAGAAAGTGTAGAAAGGGTTTTAGAAAAAATAAAAAGTGAGAAAAAAGAAGAGGAAAGGGTTATATTTGTTTATGATGGGGATATTCATGAAAGTATAGCAGGAATAGTTGCAGGAAGAATAAGAGAATATTATAACCTTCCAACTATAGTTATGACTAAGGGAAAAGATATGCCTAAAGGTTCAGCAAGAAGCATTGAAGGATATAATATGTTTGAAGAGCTTAGTAAATGCAAAGAATATATAGATAAATTTGGAGGTCACCCAATGGCTGCTGGATTATCTGTTAAAGAAGAAAATTTACCTCTTTTAAAAGAAGCACTTTTAAAAAATTGTCCATTAACAGAAGAAGATATTATTCCAATAATAAAAATAGATTCACCAATTTCAATAGAAAAGATAAATGAATCTTTAGTTTGTGATATAGAATCTTTAAGACCTTTTGGAAAAGGAAATAATAGCCCCCTTTTAGGAGCAAAAAATCTTGAGGTAACAAGAGTTTTCTTTATGGGAAAAGAAGGCAAATTTATGAAATTTAGATTTAAAAATTCTATTACAAAAGGATATATAGATGGAATAAATTTTGATAAATATGAAATCTTTAAAGAAGAGTTTATAGACAAATATGGAGAAGAAAGATTTTTAAAATTAAAAGATGATGGGTATGGAGCTTTTCATATGGATATAGTATACTATCCAAGCATAAATGAGTTTAATGGAAATAGAACAATTCAATTAAACATAAAAGCCTTTAGATTATAAAATTAAGGAGTGAAAATTTTGAGTAAATATAAAATCATAATGACAGGTGGAGGAACAGCAGGGCATGTAAATCCTAATCTTGCTTTAATTCCAAGCCTTGAAAAAAACAACTTTGAAGTTAAGTATATAGGAAGTAAAGATGGAATAGAAAAAGAAATAGTAAAGGATGCAAATATTCCTTACTATGGAATATCTAGTGGAAAGTTAAGAAGATATTTTGATTTAAAAAACTTTTCAGACCCATTTAAAGTTGTAAAGGGCGTTTTTGAAGCAGGAAAGATAATGAAAAAAGAAAAACCAGATGTAGTATTTTCAAAGGGAGGATTTGTATCTGTGCCAGTTGTAATAGCAGCTTCCTTAAGAAAAATTCCAGTAGTTGCCCATGAATCAGATATAACTCCAGGTCTTGCAAATAAACTTTCATCCCCTTTTTGTGATAAGTTATGTGTAACTTTTAGAGAAAGTTTAAAATATGTAAAAGGTAATAAGGGAGTATTAACAGGAAGTCCTATAAGAGAAGAAATATTAAAGGGTTCTAAAGTTAAGGGATTAAAATTTTGTGGATTTTATGGAGATAAAGAAATTTTATTTATAATGGGTGGAAGTCTTGGTTCAAAGGTTGTAAATTCAGTTATAAGAGATAATTTAGATGAATTGTTAAAAAAGTTTGATATTATTCATATTTGTGGGAAAAATAATATAGATAACAGTTTAAAAGATAAAAAAGGATATAAGCAATTTGAATATGTAAAAGAAGAATTACCAGACTTAATGATGGCAGCAGATTATATAATTTCAAGGGCAGGAGCTAATTCAATTTTTGAATTTTTAGTCCTTAACAAACCTACATTACTTATTCCACTATCTAAAAAAGCAAGTAGAGGAGACCAAATTTTAAATGCAAATTCCTTTGCAAAAGAAGGATATTCATTAGTTATAGAAGAGGAAGATATAACTAATGAAAGTTTTTTAAATAAAGTAAGTGAACTTGTTGAAAAAAAGCAAGAATTAATTAAAAACATGAAAAAAGGAAAGAGCAAAATGGGTAATGATGCTGTACTAGAAGTTATAATGTCTGAAATAAAAAATAAATAGAAAAAGTAGTCTATAGTTTAAAAATGAAAAGTTTATGTTAAAAGTGCAAAAAAATTAAAAAAAAGCGACAATAAACTTGAAAAAAAAATATACTGTTATATAATTATAAGTGAAATTGGTTTTAGTAGAAGAAAAGAATGTTAACAAATTAACAATATACCTAAAAATAGCAATTAATATTAAATATATTTTTGTTAACTAAATCTAAAAAAATCATTTTATGAAAAAGCTTATTCTTAAATTTTTTATATAAGAGAGGAGTCTTACAAGATGAGAAAAATGAAAACTATGGACGGTAATACTGCAGCAGCTCATATTTCATATGCCTTCACAGAAGTTGCAGCTATTTACCCAATAACTCCATCATCTCCTATGGCAGAGCATGTTGATGAATGGGTAGCACAAGGAAGAAAGAACTTATTTGGACAACCTGTTAAAGTAATGGAAATGCAATCAGAAGCAGGTGCAGCTGGTGCAGTTCATGGATCACTTCAAGCAGGTGCATTAACTACAACTTATACAGCTTCACAAGGGTTATTATTAATGATACCTAATATGTATAAGATTTCTGGTGAAATGCTTCCAGGAGTATTCCATGTATCAGCTAGAGCATTAGCTACTTCAGCTCTTAACATATTTGGAGACCACCAAGACGTTATGGCAGCTAGACAAACTGGTTTTGCAATGCTTGCAGAAGGATCAGTTCAAGAAGTTATGGATTTATCAGCAGTAGCTCACTTAGCAGCTATAAAGGGAAGAATTCCATTCTTAAACTTCTTTGATGGATTCAGAACATCTCACGAAATTCAAAAGATTGAAGTTCTTGAATATGATGAATTAGGAAAATTAGTTGACTGGGATGCAGTTAAAGCTTTCAAGAACAGAGCATTAAACCCAAATCATCCAGTAACAAGAGGTACTGCTCAAAATGCTGATATCTACTTCCAAGAAAGAGAAGTTGTTAATAAGTATTATGAAGCTATTCCAGATATTGTTGAAGGATACATGGCAGAAATAACAAAACTTACAGGAAGAGAATATCACTGCTTCGACTACTATGGAGCACCAGATGCTGATAGAGTTATCGTTGCTATGGGTTCTGCTACAGATGTTTGTGAAGAAACAGTAGATTACTTAAATGCTAATGGACAAAAAGTTGGTGTTGTTAAAGTAAGACTATACAGACCATTCTCAGTAGAAAAGTTAATTGCAGCAATTCCTTCAACAGTTAAATCAATTGCTGTATTAGATAGAACTAAGGAACCAGGTTCTGCTGGAGAACCATTATACTTAGATGTTAAGAATGCATTCTATGGTAAAGAAAATGCTCCAGTTATCGTTGGTGGTAGATACGGATTAGGTTCTAAAGACCCATACCCAGCTCATATTGCTGCAGTTTATGCAAACTTAGCAAAGGCTGAACCAATTGATGGATTCACAATAGGAATCAAAGATGATGTTACAAACAAGTCATTAGAAGTAACAGAAGATATAGATGCTACACCAGAAGGAACAACAGCTTGTAAGTTCTGGGGATTAGGATCAGATGGTACTGTTGGTGCTAACAAGAGTGCTATAAAGATTATAGGAGACCATACAGACATGTATGCTCAAGGATACTTCTTCTATGATTCTAAGAAATCAGGAGGAATTACAGTATCTCACTTAAGATTTGGTAAGAAGGCTATTAAGTCTCCATACTTAATAAACAAGGCAGACTTCGTATCTTGTTCTAACCAATCATATGTTCATAAGTACAATGTACTTGATGGATTAAAGCCAGGAAGCACTTTCTTATTAAATACAATCTGGAACATGGACGATTTAGAAAAGAACCTACCAGCTTCTTATAAGAGATTCATGGCAAACAACAACATTCAATTCTATACATTAAATGCTGTTGCTATAGCTCAAGAAATTGGTCTTGGTGGAAGAATAAACATGATAATGCAATCTGCATTCTTCAAGTTAGCTAACATAATTCCAGTTGAAGATGCAATAACTTACTTAAAGCAAGCAGTTGTAACTTCTTATGGTAAGAAAGGACAAAAAGTTGTTGACATGAACAACGCTGCTATAGATAAGGGTGTTGAATCTTTAGTTAAGATTGAAATTCCAGCATCTTGGAAGGACGCTGTTGATGAAGAAGTTGCTCCAATAAAGAACGCTTCAGATTTCGTTAAGGATATAGTTATTCCAATGAACAGACAAGAAGGAGATTCTCTTCCAGTATCTACATTCATAGGAATGGAAGATGGTACTTTCGAAGCTGGTACTGCAGCATTTGAAAAGAGAGGAATTGCTGTAAATGTTCCAGAATGGTTATCAGATAAATGTATCCAATGTAACCAATGTTCATTTGTATGTCCACATGCTGTAATAAGACCATTCTTATTAAATGAAGCAGAAAAGAATGCTGCTCCAGCATCTGTAAAAGTAGTTGATGCTAAGGCATTAAAGACAGAAGAACCAGTATTCTTCTCAATGGGAATCAGTGCTGTAGACTGTTCTGGATGTGGAAACTGTGCTCAAGTTTGTCCAGTTAACGCTTTAGAAATGAAGCCAGCAGCAACTCAAGAAGCTCAAGATGAAGCTTGGGATTACTTAAGAAATGATGTTGAAGATAAGAAGAACCCAATGAGCAAGACTACAGTAAAGGGAAGCCAATTTGAACAACCATTACTTGAATTCTCAGGTGCTTGTGCAGGTTGTGGAGAAACTCCTTATGCTAAGTTAATAACTCAATTATTTGGTGACAGAATGATGATAGCTAATGCTACAGGATGTTCATCAATTTGGGGTGGATCAGCTCCTTCAACTCCATACACTAAGAACAAGAAGGGTCAAGGACCAGCTTGGGCTAACTCATTATTTGAAGATAATGCAGAATTTGGTTTAGGTATGTTCTTAGGAGTTAAGGCTCAAAGAGAAACTTTAGCTGAAGACTTAAAGGCAGTTTTAGGAAACTTAGAAGGAGAAGCTAAGGAAGCTGCTGAAGATTGGATAGCTAACCTTTATAATGGAGAAGGAACAAGAGCTAGAGCTGAAAGATTAGAAAATGCATTAAAGGCAGTTAACTGTGACTGTGTTGCATCAATATTAGAAAGAAAAGACTTATTTGTTAAGCCATCTCAATGGATCTTCGGAGGAGACGGATGGGCTTACGATATCGGATACGGTGGAGTTGACCACGTATTAGCATCTGGAGAAGATGTAAATATATTTGTATTTGATACAGAAGTTTACTCAAATACAGGAGGACAATCTTCAAAGGCTACACCAGCTGCTGCAATAGCTAAGTTCGCTGCAAGCGGTAAGAGAACTAAGAAGAAAGACCTTGGAATGATGGCTATGAGCTATGGTTATGTATATGTTGCTCAAGTAAATATGGGTGCAGATAAGAATCAAGTTCTTAAGGCAATAGCAGAAGCTGAAAGCTATCAAGGACCATCATTAATCATAGGATACGCTCCATGTATAAACCATGGTATCAGAATTGGTATGGGTAACAGCCAATTAGAAGCTAAGAGAGCTTCAGAATGTGGATATTGGGCAATGTACAGATACAACCCAACATTAGTTGGAACTGAAAAGAATCCATTTGTATTAGATTCTAAGGAACCAACAGCAGACTTTAAGGAATTCTTAATGGGTGAAGTTAGATACGCTTCATTAGCTAAAGCATTCCCAGAAGCAGCTGATGCATTATTTGAAAAGACTCACAAAGATGCTATGGATAGACTTGCTGGTTACAAGAAATTAGCTGGAAAGTAATATTTAAAATATAAAGCAGAGAGAAAGTTTTCTCTCTGTTTTTTTTATAGAAAATTATATATTTTGAAAACTTTAGATAACTTGTTAAGTTAATATATATTCACTATGCTTTTTTTAGAAAATAATTTGCAAATAAATAAAAAAAATCTTTTATTTTATTTAGATAAAGGGTAAAATTAAATAGAATTAATATTTTAAATTTAAGGAGGCGCAAAATATGAGCAATAAGAACGAAGAAAATTTTGGATATGATGTTGAAGATTTTGAAACTTTAGTTATAGATTTAGAAGGAGAAGATGGAAATACAATTTCTTGTCCTTTAATTGATCAATTTGAATATGAAGAAAAAGTATATGTTTTAGCCCAAAATCCTGAAGATGACTCTGTTTATATGTTTAGAGTTGAAGGTGAAGGGGAAGATGAAGAGTTAGTAGTTCCTGAGGAAGAAGAATTTGACAAAGTAGCTGCTTACTATAATGAAGTACTAGTAGATTCAGAATAATACTATATGAATAGAGTGGCTTTTGCCACTCTTTTCTGGGTTATAAATATAGTTTACATTAAAGATAATAAATGCTATATTTTATTTATATGGGAAGGAAGGTGGCAAAGTGTGAAGTATGCAGATTTACATATTCATTCTTCCTACTCTGATGGAATTTTAACCCCAGAACAAATAGTTAGCTTAGCCAAAAAGCAAGGCATAAAGTACATATCTATAACAGACCATGATACAATAAGTTCACAGTATATAACTAAAATTAAGGATGAGGATATACATATAATACCTGGAATTGAGTTTAGTACTGAATATAATGATATAGAATTACATATTTTAGGGTACTTTATGGATATTGATAATGAAAATCTTAAATTTACAATAGATAAGGTGATGAAGTCAAGGGTAGAAAGAGCAAGAAAAATAATAGATAAATTAAATTCCATAAATATTAACATAACTATGGATGATGTTTTAAAACATGGAAATCATTCTGTTGGAAGAGGCAACATAGCAAGGGCAATAGTAGATAAAGGATATGCTAAAAACTATAAGGAAGCTTTTGATGAATATTTAATGCAAGGAAGAGTTGCATATATTAAAGGGGAAAAATTAAGCTTTAAAGAAGTGCTAAATATAATCAATGATAGTGGAGGGTTAGCAGTACTTGCTCATCCTGGGAAAATATATCGAAGCATAGAAGTTGAAAGCATTATAAAAATGCTTAAATGCCATGGTATGAAGGGAATAGAAGTTTATCATCCAAGTCATAGTAAAGAACAAATAAATACATTTTATAATTTAAGCAAAAAATATAAGTTATTAATTAGTGGAGGCAGTGATTTCCATAATTCAAAAAAGAATGGAAAAACTATAGGGTCTCAAGGAATTAATGAGTTATTATTAGAAAAAATAATAAATTTTAAAGAAAAGTTATAATTTTGGAGGAGAAGATAATGGAATACTCAAGAAAGGCAAAAAACATTAATCCATCAATTACTTTAGCCATTACAGCAAAGGCAAAGGCATTAAAGGCAGAAGGAGTGGATGTTGTTAGTTTTGGTGCAGGGGAACCAGATTTTAATACACCAAAAAACATTATTGATGCAGCAATACGTGCAATGGAAGAAGGAAAAACAAAATATACTCCAACAGCAGGTATAATAGAACTAAGAGAAGCTATTTGTAATAAGTTAGAAAAGGATAATAATTTAAAATATAATCCAAATCAAATAATAGTTTCAACTGGTGCTAAGCAATGTTTAGCAGATGTTTTTATGGCTATATTAAATCCAGGAGATGAGGTAATAGTACCTACTCCATATTGGGTAAGTTATCCAGAATTAATAAAGTTAGCTGATGGAACTCCAGTATTTGTAGAAGCAAATGAAAAAGCTGGCTATAAATATACTATAGAAGATTTAGAAAAGGTAGTTACAGATAAAACTAAAGCTTTAGTTTTAAACAGTCCTAATAATCCAACAGGAACAATATATCAAAAAGAAGAACTAGAAGTTATAGCTGAATTTGCAAAAAAGCATGATATATTAATAATTTCAGATGAAATGTATGAAAAGTTAATATATGATGGAGAAAAGCATATAAGTATAGCATCATTATCTCAAGATGCTTATGAAAGAACAGTGGTTATAAATGGTGTTTCTAAAGCATATGCAATGACAGGTTGGAGAATAGGATATGCAGCTGCAAAAGAAGAAATTATAAAACTTATGGTAAGTGTTCAAAGCCATGTAACTTCAAATCCTAATTCAATAGCTCAATATGCTTCAGTAGAAGCTTTAAATGGCCCAACAGATGAATTAGTAAAGATGATAGCAGAATTTGATAATAGAAGAAAATTTATGGTTAAGAGAATAGGAGAAATGGAAGGCCTTGATATAATATATCCAAAGGGAGCATTCTACTTAATGATAAATGTAAGTTCTGTTTATGGAAAAGCCATAAATGGAAAAACTATTAATAGCTCATTAGACTTTTCAGCAGAACTTCTAGAAGAAGAAAAAGTAGCAGTAATACCAGGAGCAGCATTTGGTCTAGACAAGTTTATAAGACTTTCCTATGCAACAGCACAAAAAGACATTGAAGAAGGCTTAAACAGAATAGAAAACTTTATAAAGAAATTAAAATAATAAGTTTTTATTAAAACAATAATTATATAGTATGTTATAAAAAATTAATTTAACTTTTTATAACATACTTTTTTACATTACAAGTAAATTATAGTATTTGTTAATTTATAGACAATTTACTACTCTAACAATATGTTAACTCTACTTTTTATAGTAATTATCATATATTTTATAATATTAATTTTGCCAATTAAATATTAGGTTTCTTATTTTATGAGGGGGTGACTTGGAGCCTGCCGACGGAACAACCGAATAACATAAGAAACCTAATATTTTTTAATCTGACTTTTTTATTTTTTTGTATATGTGTATAATAAACTTATAATCTATTTATTTGGAGGAGCATAATGAAGAAATTAGCCATATTTGATATTGACTTTACTATAACTAAAAAGGAAACATTTATACAATTATTTATTTATTCAATTAAAAAGGATATAAAAAATATTAAGTATATTCCTAGAGCTATTTATAGTGGAGTAATGTATGGATTAGGATTTTTTGATGAAAAAGCTGTTAAGGAATGTTTTATAAAATTTTTAGTTAATAAGGATGAAAGTACACTTAAAAGATTTGTAAGGGGTTTTTATGAGGATGTTTTAAGTAAAATTCTTTATAAAGATTCAATAAATATGATAAAAAAGCTTAAAAAAGAAGGGTGTGATGTTTATCTTATATCAGCCTCAGGAGAGTTTTACCTTAAGGAACTTTATAAAATAAAAGAAATTGATATGATAATAGGAACAAGATTTGAGTTTAAAGATGGAATATTTACAGGAAAAATGATAGGAAAAAACTGCAAGGGAGAAGAAAAGGTTCATAGACTTAAAGAAGTTTTACATAAAAAGAAGATGGAAGTAGATTTTAAGAATTCTTATATGTTTTCTGATTCATTATCAGACAAGCCACTTTTAGATTTAGTAGGAAATCCTTATTTAATTAATTATAAGAAAAAAACTAATATGAAAGTATTAAAGTGGACATAAGCTGTAATTAATAGGTACAAAAGTGGTATAATAAGGGTAGGCAAAATGAAAGGAAGTAATATTAATGGATGCTGTTAAAAATTTTTATATATCAAATGGAGAGATAAAGAAGACTAAAGAATGGACTGATGAACCTAATGGAAAGGTTATATATGAGGTTATAAGAATAATAAATGGAAAACCTTTATTTTATGAAGAACATTATGAAAGAATGAAAAATTCCTTTAAATTAAGTAATGTAGAATTTAAAATAACTGAAGAAGAGTTAAAAGAAGATATTGATAAATTAGTTAAAGCTAATGATTTAGAAATAGGAAATATAAAACTTACTTATAACACTACATCTAAAGAGCTTAGAGGATTTTTTATAAAACACTCTTATCCAACAGAGGAAATGTATAAAGATGGAGTAAGTACAATTATTTATTTTGGAGAAAGAGAAAATCCTAATGCAAAGGTAATTAATCAAAGCTTTAGAGATGCTGTAAATAATGAAATAAAGAGAAAAAAAGCCTATGAAGCTATATTAATTGATAGAAATGGTTTTATAACAGAGGGAAGTCGTTCTAATATATTTATGATAAGAGATAGAAAGCTTTATACTTCAAAGGTTGAAGCAGTACTTCCAGGAGTTACAAGAACAGAAATAATAAAGATGGCTAAAAATAATGGAATTGAAGTTATTGAAGGAAATGTAAATTATAAAAACATAAAAATGTTTGAAGGATTATTTATATCAGGAACATCACCTAAAATACTTCCAATAAATAAAGTTGATGATATTGAATTTGATGTAAACAATGAATTTTTAAGAGAACTTATGAAAAAATTTGATGAAGTAATTGAAAACTATTCAAAGTAAATATTATTTTGTCCTAACTAAAGGAAAGGAGTTGTGCATTAGAAATACAACTCCTTTTTATTGTATAAATTTTTGTCATCTTAAGTTCATTATTTTATGAAGTAGTGATGCAAGAAGAGAGAGCATCTCTAGAAGTTGAAAACAGTTGAATAACATAATGAACCTAAGATTTGTTTAAAATTACATTGCATTTATAACAGCTGTTATTGGTGGAACAACTTGTTTCTTTCTTGAAAGAACCCCAGGTAAGAAAGCAGTTGAATCCTTAAGTTCAACATTAAATGTCTTCTCAACTATTTCAGGGTTAGGACCTGCAACTAAAATTTGAGAACCTTCATTTAATATGTCTGTTAAAAGAAGAAGCATTACATTAAATCCACCATTTTTAGCTTTATCAGCCATGTAGTTTAACATATCTTCTTTATAAACTGGCATAAATCCATCAATATCCATAGTATTAACTTGAGCTATACCAACTTTATAATCACCAATTGTAAATGGCTTAAAGTCTTGGTTAAAGATTTCATCTACAGTTTTTCCAACTAAAGATGTACCAGCTTTAAACATTTCCTTTGCAAAAGCTTCAATGCTTTCAATTCCAGCTATTTTAGCAAGCTTGTTGCAAATTTCTATATCTTGAGGTGTACAAGTTGGGCTTCTGAATAATAATGTATCAGAAATAATTGCACCACATAAAAGTCCAGCAGCTTCTTTAGAAGGTTCTAATCCTCTTTCAAAGAAACACTTAGCAACTATTGTTGAAGAGCTTCCTAAAGGTTCATTTCTAAAGAATATTGGATTATTTGTTTGAATATCTGCAACTCTATGATGGTCTATTATTTCTAGAATTTCTGCTTCATCTAAACCATCAACAGATTGAGCTCTTTCATTATGGTCAACTTGAATAACCTTTTTCTTAAAGTTAGAAATAAGATGGAATCTTGAAATAGTTCCTATAACTTTTCCTTCTTCATTTATAACAGGATAGCTTCCATATCTAGTTTCAGTCATAACTTTCTTAACATCTTCAACTAATTCATCTGTTGAGAAAGATACAAGATTTTCTTTCGCCATAAGGTAATCAACAGGAATACTTTGTACAATTAATCTTGAAGTTTCAAATGAATCATGAGGAGTGCTAATAACAGTAATTCCTGCTTTAACAGCTTTCTCATGAAGATAATCTGATAATCCATTAGAACCTGTGATTATCATAAGAGAAACATTTATATCAATTAAAGCTTCTTGTACATCAGGTCTGTCTCCAACTATAGCAATATCACCTTCAACAATTCTTTTTCTCATGTTATAAGGTTGCATTGCAGCAACTTTAATTTTACCAGGGAATTTTTCTACTTCTTTATTTATATAAATTTCCTTAGCATCTAAAGTATCAATTATGTTTTTAATAGAAGTATTACTCTTTTCAAGGATTGTACTATCCCAGTTGTCCATATAAGAAGAAGTAAGATTTGAAACAGATAAAATACCAACAAGTTGTTTGTTGTTATCTGCAACAGGAATAGATTTTACATTCTTCTCTCTCATAATGTTCCATGCAGTTTTTAAAGAAGTTTTAGGAGCAATTGGTTCAATTGCATCTATATCTAAGTCTTCTACTTTTAATTTTACTGTCTCTAAATATTCTAAAGGCTTTACATTAAAAGTATCTAAGATATATTGAGTTTCTCTGTTTATATTTCCAAGTCTTACAGGAACAGCAGGGATGTCCCCAGTTTTATTTTTAAATTCTGCATACCCATAAGCTGCACCTATAGAATCAGAATCTGGATTTCTGTGTCCAGTAACATATATTATGTTTTTCAAAGGTTTTCCTCCTCTTAGTTATAAAATTTTACATTTTATATTTTAAAACTAATGCAGAAAAATGTAAAGTTTATTACTATAATTCTAATTTTAAAAATCTTCAATATATATAGTATAGAAATTTTTTTAGGAGGAAAAAGTGTGCTTCAGGAAAAAACAGTAATGCCAGGGTTAACAAAAAGAGAAGCAGAAAAAAGGCTTAAAAGCTATGGATTAAATGAATTAAAACATAAAAAGAAAGTATCACCAATAAAAACTTTTCTATTACAATTTAATGATTTTATGGTATGGGTTCTTTTAGGTGCAACATTAATATCAGCTTTTATGGGAGATGTGGCAGATGCAATAACAATTATAATAATAGTTATAGTAAATGCTATTTTAGGATTTATTCAAGAATTTAGAACAGAAAAATCTTTAGAAGCATTGAAAAGTTTAGCAGCTCCAACTTGTAAAGTTTTTAGAGATGGTAGTTTAAATGTAATTAATTCTGCTTATTTAACTATAGGAGATGTAGTGATTTTAGAAGCGGGAGATAGAATACCAGCAGATGGAGAGTTTATTGAGTTTTCTGGAATTATGGTAGATGAATCTCTTCTTACAGGAGAATCTGTTGGAGTAAGTAAAGATGAAAAAAATTTTTCTGGATTTATGGGGACAACAATATTAAAGGGAAAAGGATTATTTAAAGTTACTGGAATTGGAATGAAAACAGAAATGGGGAAAATTGCAAATTTACTTAATAACATTGAAGAGGAAAAGTCTCCATTAAAAGAAAGACTTGATGGCCTTGGAAAGATACTTGTGGTAGCATGTCTTATAATATGTGCAATAGTAACAATTCTTGGAATTATAAGAGGAAATGATATAGGAGAAATGTTTTTATTAGGAGTAAGCCTTGCAGTTGCAGCAATTCCAGAAGGGTTAGCTGCCATAGTTACTGTAGCTCTTGCTTTAGGAGTTTCTAGAATGTTAAAAAGAAATGCTTTAATAAGGAAGCTTCCAGCAGTAGAAACTTTAGGGTGCACATCTGTTATATGTTCAGATAAGACAGGAACTTTAACTCAAAATAAAATGACAGTAAAAGAAGTTTATATTAATGGAAAGATATTTGAAGTTCCAAAGGACAAATTAACAGATAGTACAAAACTTATGAAAGCTTTAGTTTATTGTAATGACTGTAATTATGATTTTAAAAAAACAAAAATTGATAAATGTGTTTCAGGAGACCCAACAGAAGTGGCTTTAATAAAATTATTTTTTGATAACACAAAATTTTTGCAAGATTTTTTAGAAAAAGCAGAAAGAGTTTATGATATTCCTTTTGATTCTAATAGAAAAATGATGTCTGTAATAATGAAAGAAGAGGGAAAGGAAATAGCTTATATAAAGGGAGCTCCAGAAAGAGTTATAGAAAGATGTTCATTTATATTAGAAAATAATAAAGTAAAACCTTTTACATTTCAAAAAAAGAGACAGGTAGCAAATTTTATAGAGGCAATGTCTTCAAGAGCTTTAAGGTGTCTTGCAGGAGCTTATAAGCTTGAAGGAATAACTAAAAGTAGTAAGATTGAAGAAAATCTTATTTTTATAGGTGTTGTAGGAAGTATAGACCCTCCAAGGGAAGAAGCAAGAGATGCTGTTTTAAAATGCAAATTAGCAGGAATAAGACCTATTATGATAACTGGTGACCATAAAAATACAGCCCTTGCAATAGCAAAGGATTTAAGTATATGTAGTAATAAAGAACAGGTTTTAACAGGGGAAGAACTTGAAAAAATAAGTGATGATGAATTAGATAAAAAAATAGAAAAACTTAGAGTGTTTGCAAGGGTATCACCAGACCATAAACTTAGAATAGTAAAGGCTTTTAAAAGAAAAAATAATGTTGTTGCAATGACAGGAGATGGAGTAAATGATGCACCAGCTATAAAGGAAGCAGATATAGGAATTTCTATGGGATTGACAGGAACAGATGTTACAAAAGAAGCCTCTTCAATGATACTTATGGATGATAATTTTGCTACAATAGTCTCTGCTGTAGAAGAGGGAAGAGTTATTTATGATAATATAAGAAAATTTATAAGATACCTTTTATCTTGTAATTTAGGAGAAGTTCTTACAATGTTTTTAGCATCAATATTTACTCTACCAACACCATTAACACCAATACAAATATTATTTGTAAATTTAGCTACAGATGGACTTCCTGCTATAGCTTTAGGAGTAGACCCACCAGATAGGGATATAATGAGGCAAACACCAAGAAATAAAAAAGAAAGTATCTTTGCAAGAGGATTAACAGAAAAAATTGTGGTAAGAGGATGTCTTATTGGAATATGTACCCTTTTATCTTTTATAATAGCAAGATTATATGGAATGGATTTAGCAACATGTAGAACTATATCTTTATCCACATTAGTTATGTCTCAACTTATCCATGTATTTGAATGTAGGTCTGAAAGACACTCTATATTTCAAATAAAGTTATTTACAAATATTTATTTAGTAGGGGCAGTTACTGTATCAATAATAATGTTATGTAGTGTAATATATATTCCATTTTTTCAAGGAGTTTTTCATACAGTATCACTAGAATTTAAACAATGGCTTATAATTTTATTTTTCTCAGGAATAATAGGGTTTGTTAATAGTGTATATTTATTTATAAAAAATAAATAATAAAAAAGCAAAGTAAAAATTTAAGATTTTCAAAAGATTTAAAATTTACTCCCATGATATAATTTATGTTAGATAGATTATAGTATGGGAGTTTTTATTATGAAAAAAAATATATTAGTAGTAGATGATGAAAAAGAAATAGCAGATTTAATTGAATTATATTTAAAAAATGAAGATTTTAATGTTTTTAAATTTTATACAGGCAATGAAGCACTTAAATGTATAGAAAAAGAAAATATAGACCTTGCAATATTAGATGTAATGCTTCCTGATGTTGATGGATTTTTTATTTGTAGAAAAATACGTGAAAAACATAATTATCCTATAATAATGCTTACAGCAAAGGGAGAAGAAATTGATAAAGTTACAGGACTTACTATAGGAGCAGATGCTTATTTAACTAAGCCATTTCGTCCTTTAGAAGTTATTGCAAATGTTAAGGCACAATTAAGAAGAGCAACTAAGTATAACAATTTAGAAGAAAAAGAAGAGGATAAATCAATTATTGTATTTTCAGGGATTGTATTAAATAAAGCAAATCGTACTTGTACATTAAATGAACAACCTTTAAATTTAACTCCAACAGAATTTTCAATTCTATGGATTCTTTGTGAAAAAAGAGGAGAAGTAATTAGTGCAGAAAGGCTTTTTGAACTTGTTTGGGGTGAAAAATATTATACAAATAGTACTAATACAATTATGGTTCATATACGTCATTTAAGAGAAAAAATGAAAGATTCTGCAGAAAATCCTAAGTACATAAAAACAGTATGGGGAGTTGGATATAAAATTGAGTAAAAATAAAGTAGGAAAGAAATATAAAAGAGTATTAAAAAAAACACATATTTTTTCAAGTATTATAGTATTATTAATTTTATTAATATTAGTTGTTATAGATAGAATATCTAGTGGAATAATAATTGATTTTATTTGTACAATTTTTGGATATGAAATTACATATTTTATTAGGAAATTAAAGGATATAATAATAAATTATTATATTATATTTATAATAATAATTGAATTTATAGTTTGGATAATAGTAGAAAATAAAAATATAAAAAAGCTAACAAGTACAATTGAAGAAATGGAATTATTTTTTGAAGGAAATGAGGAAAATATTAAATTAGATAAAGACTTTCAAGAACTAGAATTTAATTTAAATAAACTTAGACAAGAGAGCATAAGAAATGCTGAAAAAGCTAAAATAGAAGTTCAAAGAAAAAATGATTTAATTACATATTTAGCTCATGACATTAGAACGCCATTAGCTTCTGTTATTGGCTATTTAAGTCTTTTAGACGAAGCCTTTGACCTTCCTGTTGAACAAAGAAAAAAATATACACATATAACTTTAGAAAAAGCAAATCGTCTTGAAATGCTTATTAATGAATTTTTTGACATAACACGTTTTAACTTATCTTCAATTCCTTTAGAAAAAGGGAAAATAAATCTTAATTTTATGTTAGCTCAATTAGCAGATGAATTTTATCCTCTTTTATCAAAGGGAGGACGCAGTATAGAGTTAGAATTACAAGAAAATATATCTATTTTTGCAGATGGAGATAAACTTGCAAGGGTTTTTGGAAATTTATTAAAAAATGCTATTTCCTATAGCTATGAAAATAGTGTTATAAAAATTAAAGCAAAGCAAGATAAAGAAAAGACAACTATAAAATTTATTAATATAGGGAAAGTAATACCTGAGCAAAAACTTAATAATATATTTGAAAAGTTCTTTAGATTAGATAGTTCTAGAGGAACAAACACAGGAGGAGCAGGTCTTGGTCTTGCTATTGCAAAAAATATAGTTATTCAACATGGAGGAAATATTTTAGCTGAAAGTAATGAAAAAGAAACAACCTTTACTGTAACAATTCCTAATTATAAAGTAGAAGAATGAATGTAGTTTTATAGAGAGTTAAGAATTTCTTAAGGGTTTATTAATAAAGAGTAAATAAAGGAGTTAGTAAAATTTATTATATTATAGCTAAGGAGAGGGTAATATGATAAATGAAAGAGTAAGTATTAATAACATTAGAGAAATAAGAAGAAAAACTATATTAAAAGAAAGAAAAAAGAAAATCTTAAAAAGGAGAATAATTGTAGCTATTACTATTTTTCTTGTTTGTTTTGGAATATTAAAATTTATTGATATTTATGGAGAAAGCACTACAAATAATTATGATAATATAGATGTGTCTAAAGATATAAGTTCATCAAAGATTCCTTTATTTTTACAAGGAGATAAGAGATGGGGAAATCTTAAATATGGAAATGATACAATAGAAAAAGAGGGATGTGGACCAACTTGTTTGGCAATGGTAATAGTAGGACTTACTAAAGATTCTAGTATAAATCCTAAGGTAGTAGCAGAGTATAGCAAAAAGGCAGGATATTATGATAAAGATTATGGTACAAAATGGGCACTTATGACTGAAGGAGCAGCTAACTATAATTTAAATTCTTATGAAGTTCCATTAGATAAATCTTCAATGATTAATGAACTTAAAAATGGTCACCCAATTATATGTAGTGTAGGCCCAGGTCACTTCACAAAAACTGGACATTTCATAGTATTAAAGGGATATACTAAAAATGGTGAATTTGAAATTAATGATCCAAATAGTAAAAAAAGAAGTGAAAGAACTTGGAGTTATGAAGAAATAAGTAATGAAATACGAGGAATTTGGAGCTTTTCATATGAAAAATAAAAATTATAAATAAAAGCAAAATTTAAAAGAGAAATATTATAAACACACTTTAAGTAATAAAAATTTATTATAAAGTGTGTTTTTTGTTGAAAATAAGAAGGTAAAAATGTATAATATGCAATGAACTTTTTAAAAAGTTTAAAATTTAAATAGGTTAAAGGAGAAATTATGACAGATATTAACAATAATGATTTAACAATTGATGTTACAGAAAAGGTACCTTTTAAAAAAGCTTTACCTCTTAGTTTTCAGCATTTATTTGCTATGTTTGGTTCTTCAATTTTAGTTCCAATAATGTTTAATATTGATCCAACAACAGTATTATTTTTTAATGGGATAGGAACACTTTTATATGCGTTTATTACAAAGGGAAAGATACCAGCATATTTAGGTTCAAGTTTTGCATATCTTTCACCAGTATTATTACTTATAGGTGAAGGATATGATTTTAAAACTATCCAAGGTGGTTTTGTTGCAACAGGACTTGTATTTACCCTTATTGCTATAATTGTTAAATTTACTGGTACAGGATGGATTAATAAATTATTTCCACCAGCTGCTATGGGCTCTATAGTTGCTATTATTGGATTAGAACTTGCAAGCTCTGCTGCTGATATGGCAGGTTTTCCAGTAGGAGGCAGTAATACAGCAGAGTTTAATGGAACATGGGTAATTGTATCTATGGTAACCCTTGCAGTAGTTGTATTTGGAAATGTATTGTTTAGAGGATTTTTTAAGATTATTCCTATTCTTATAGGTGTAATTGCAGGGTATATAGTAGCATATTTTGTTGGTATAGTAGATTTTTCACAAGTTAAAGAAGCAAGTTTTTTTACTCTTCCTAACATTCAACTTGCACATTTTAATACAAAAGCTATAGCTACAATTATTCCAGCAACTTTTGTAGTAATTGCTGAGCATATTGGTCATTTAAAGGTTACAAGTAGTATATTAGGAAAGGATTTAACAAAAGATCCAGGACTTCACAGATCACTTTTAGGTGATGGACTTTCAACAGTTGTTTCAGGATTATTTGGTTCAGTTCCAACAACTACATATGGTGAAAATATTGGAGTTATGGCATTAACTAAGGTTTATAGTGTATATGTTATTTGTGGAGCAGGTATTATATCAATAATATTAGGTTTTTCAGGTAAAATGTCAGCGCTTATTAGTACCATACCAACACCAGTTGTAGGAGGTATAAGTCTTTTATTATTTGGTACCATTGCAGTATCTGGTCTTAGAACATTTATAGAAGAAAAGGTTGATTTTTCTAAGTCTAGAAATTTAATTTTAGCTTCTATAACATTTATAGTAGGTCTTAGTGGAATTACTATTCCTTTAGGCTCAGTTGAACTTTCTGGAATGGGTCTTGCAACAATTGTTGCTATGATAATAAGTATTTTATTTATGATATTTGATAAACTTGGAATAATGAATGAAAAGTAACATATAAAAAGCGCTTAGGCGCTTTTTATATTATCAGGAAATTATATATTTTAAAAATTTAAGATAACTTGTTAAGTTAATAATAAAGATTAATAAAAGAAACAAGTTTAATAATTTCCTTTCATTTGGTTAGAAAGTATTGAACAAAATAAAAAAAAGTAGTATATTGGTATAGTGGTATGACCAGTTAAATTTGGAGGCGATTTTGTGAAAAGTTTAAAACAATTAATGATTATTTTGCTTGCTTATATTTTGGGGGCAGTAGTGCAAAATGTATTTAATTTACCAATTCCAGGAACAGTTCTTGGACTTATTTTTTTATTTATTGCATTATATACTAAGATAGTAAAAATTGAAATGATTGAAGATATATGCAATACTTTAATATCACATATGGCATTTTTATTTGTTCCTGCAGGAGTAGGGCTTATGACTAGCTTTAACTTGATAAAGGGAAAAATAGTTGCTTTTGTAGTTATTATTTTAGTTTCTACCACTGTTGTTTGGATTGTAACTGCATATGTTGTTAAATTTTTAAGAAAGGTGTGTGCAAAATAATGAAGGAAATAATTAGTTCCCCAGTATTTGGAGTTTTTATATCTATAGTAGCTTATAAAATAGGTGAAGTTGTTAAAGAAAAATTTAAATTCTCTATATTTAATCCATTACTTATTGCAATAATAGTATTAGTAGCATTTTTATCTATTTTTAATATTTCATATGATGATTATAGTAAAGGTGGTTCTATAATATCATTTTTCTTAACACCAGCAACAATTGCATTAGCCTTACCTCTTTATAAAAAGTTTGATTTATTTAAGAAAAATGCTATTCCTATATTAGTTGGAATTATATGTGGTGTAACTGCAGGACTTGTATGTATAATAGGACTTTCTAAAGCCTTTGGCTTAACTGATGAACTTACAAAGTCATTACTTCCAAAGTCAGTAACAACACCTATAGCTATGGCATTATCTGAACAAATGGGAGGTATGTCTTCTATTACAGTAGTTGCAGTTATTATAACAGGAATTTTAGGCTCTGTTATAGGACCAATTTTAAATAAGGCATTAAAGATAAATGATAAAGTTGCTATGGGAATAGCTATGGGTAATGCATCCCATGCCGTTGGAACATCAAAAGCAATGGAAATTGGAGAAACAGAAGGAGCAATGAGTAGCCTTACTATTGCTATAGCAGGTATAGTAACAGTACTTTTAGCACCCCTTGTTTGGAATATTTTTATAAAGATTTTTGGAGTTTAATACATAGTAATTTATAAAAATTATAAAAAATAAAAAGATAAAATATAGTAAGGTGGGAGTTTTATGAATAATAAAAAGCTATCACATATAGATAAAATTTTAGAGTCAATTGATAGTCTATTAATAGAAAATAAGGAACAAAAGTTAAAGACAAAATTAGCAGAAAAAATAAGAGAAAGCATATTTACAGATGATATAGTAAAAAAAATGAATGAATGTGATTTTTCTGATATTATAGAAGAAAATCAAAGTGTAGTAAATCTTTTTGACAGTATTTTTCCTATATTTGTTAAAAAACATAATACAATATTTAGATTATATAAGCATAAGATTGAAGTGGATTTATCAGATGATATGAAAGATAGATATATTTATATGTTTAATGATGGTAGATTAACATCTGGATTATTTCAATGTTTTAATATTAGTGATGATGAATATGTATATGGAATAAAAAAGATTATTGATGCTATAGAACTTTTTAAAAAGGAAATATTACTTACACTTGAAAACTTTAAGGATAATATTGATAAACCTAAGGAAAAAATTAATTATTCAAGAGAAAAAGAAAAAATAGCAATAGATAATTACAATGAATTAATGAAGTATTTAACAAATTAAGCTAAAGTTCACCTTTTTATAGGTGAACTTTTTATGAAAATATATTAAGAAAGGAAAAAATTATGTTAACACCTATTAAAAATGTAAAGGTATATGAAATAATAATGAAGCAGATAAAAGATATTGTTAAAAGTGGTGAGCTTAAAAGAGGAGATAAACTTCCTTCTGAAAGAGATTTAGCTTTAAAGTTAAATGTAAGTAGAACATCTGTAAGGGAAGCAATAAAGGCTTTAGAAACCTTAGGACTTGTTCAATCTAAACATGGTGAAGGAAATTATATAAGAAATGATTTTGAAGATATTTTATTAGAACCTTTATCTATTGTATTTATGCTCCTTGGAAGTAATGATAATGAAATTTTAGAACTTAGAAATGTAATAGAGCCTGAAGTAGCAAAAATAGCTGCAGAAAATATTACAGATGAGGAATTTGAAAAAATAGAGAATATTATTGAAAAACTTTCAAAGACTGAAGATAGTAAAGAGTGTGCAAGTCTTGATAAGGAATTTCATTATGCTATTGCAAAAGCTTCAAAAAACCATCTCCTTTCAACAATTGTCTTTTCAATATCTTCATTAATAGAAGAATATATAGATGAATCAAAAATTTATGATAATAAAAAAGAGGAGATTATAAAAGGACATAAAAATATTTTAAAAGCATTAAAAGAACATAATAAAGAAGAAGCCTTTAAGGAAGCTAAAAGACACTTAATAGTAAAATAAAAGAGCCAATAGGCTCTTTTATTATCTTCTTTGCATTTTTGTAGCTTGTTGTTTTGCTTTTTTTAGTTGTGAATGGTCAAATGGTGCTAAATCTTTCTTTGTAGTTAGGTTAAGAAGGTTTTGAAGAACTATAACGTCAGCGTCTTTTTTACCTTTAATACCTTTAAGTCCCATTACTATAACTTTATTTCCTATTTTTACTGGAATAAATTCTGGTTTTTTAAACCATCTGTTCTTTTTGTAAGTTGCTTTAACAACCCCCCTAGAAGTGTCTGATTTAATAACTAAATCAACTATTAATTTTTTTATGATTATATAATTTTTTTCTGTAAATTTAACAGAAACAACTGTTCCAGAAGCACTAGCTACTCTATCACCATACTTTTCCATGTATGAATCTTGAAGATATTTATTCATTTTATCTTTAAGTCCCATTTTAAGTCTCCTTTATAAACAAAAAATCCATAATTATTTAAGTGTATTATAGCATAGTTTTAGGCATTTTAAAATACTATTTAATATATGGGTAATATTCTAGGAGGGGTATGTATGGTAGATTTTATGAGTGAAGCTATGAATATAAAAAGTGAATTAATAAATATAAGAAGAGATATTCATGAAAATCCTGAACTTGGGTTTGAAGAATATAGAACTTCAAAAATAATACAAGAATATTTAAAAAAAGAAGGAATAGATTTTTATTCTGTTGCAGAAACTGGTGTTTGTGCAGAAATAAAGGGAGAGGGAAGAGGAAAAAAGGTTATAGCTTTAAGGGCTGATATGGATGCACTTTTAATAGACGAAAAAACTGATTGTGAATATAAATCTAAAATAAAAGGAAAAATGCATGCTTGTGGTCATGATGCTCATACAGCAATTTTACTTGGAGCTGCAAAAATATTAAATAAAAATAAAAAATATTTTTCTGGAACAGTAAAATTATTATTTGAACCAGCAGAAGAAACTACAGGAGGGGCTTTAATAATGATAAATGAAGGAGTTCTTAGAGAACCTTATGTTGAAAGAATTGTAGGACTTCATGTATCTGAAGATTTAGATTGTGGTAAAATAGGAGTAAAACTTGATATGGTTAATGCAGCTTCAAATCCTTTTACAATAAGAGTTAAAGGAAAAGGTGGCCATGGAGCACATCCTGATAAAACTGTAGACCCAATTGTTGTAACCTCAAATGTAGTTATGGCAATTCAAACTATTGCAAGTAGAGAGGTTGCACCTGTAAATCCTGTGGTTATAACTATAGGAAGTATTAATGGAGGAACTGCTCCAAATATAATTCCAGAAGAAGTTACTTTAAGTGGAATAATTAGGACAATTACAAGGGAAGATAGAGTATATGTGGTAAAAAGGTTAGAAGAAATTATAGATGGAGTTTGTAGTGCTTTAAGAGCAGAAGGAAGAGTTGTGGTAGAGGAAGGATACCCTTGTTTGTATAATGATAAGGAAATGGTAAGAAGAGTTAAAAAAATAGGAAAAAGAATTGTTGGAGAGAGAAATGTATTAGAACAGGAAAATCCTAGTATGGGAGTAGAAAGCTTTGCTTATTTTGCACAGGAAAGACCTTCAGTATTTTATTATTTAGGAACAAAAAATAAAAAGAAAGGAGCAGATAAACCAGCTCATAGCAATTTATTTAAAATAGACGAGGAAGCCTTACCAATAGGGGTGGCAATGCAATGTGCAATAGCATTTGACTATTTGACAAGTTTATAAAATAATATTAATCTAATTAAGATGGGAAAGTAGATTATAGGAGTTGATTACATTTTGAGAATTGAAATAGGAAGCAACGAAGCAGGACAGAGACTAGATAAGTTTCTAAGAAAGCTTTTAAAAGATGTTCCTTTAAGTGCTATTTTTAAGGCACTGAGAAAGGGAGATATACGAGTTAATGGTAAAAAGGAAAAAGAAAAATATTCACTTCAAGAAGGAGATTTAGTTGAAATAAAGTATATTCAAAGTAAAAGAGAAGTAAAAGAAAACTTTATACAAGTAAATTCTAGTGGATTAAAGATAATTTATGAAGATAATAATATGGTTATAGTAGAAAAGTGGCCAGGAATTTTAGTTCATTCTGATAAAAATTCAGGAGAACCTACTTTAACAGATTATGTTTTATCTTACTTAAAAGGAAAGGGAGATTATGTTCCAGAAAATGAATTAACATTTACTCCAGCACCTTGTAATAGACTTGATAGAAACACTTCAGGAATGGTTATTTTCGGAAAAAACTTTGAAGCATTAAGAATGCTAAATGAAATTATAAGAGAAGGAAATGTGGAAAAATATTACTATACCTTAGCAAAAGGTAAAATAAAAGATGGTTTATATACAGGATATATTTTAAAGAATGAAAATGAAAATATATCTAAAATATATGAAAAAAAGGTTCCAAATTCTAAAGAAATTGCTATGGAAGTAAAAACAGTACAAACAAATGGAGCATATTCATTTTTAGAAATAAACCTTATTACAGGAAGAAGCCATCAAATAAGAGCTCATTTATCTTATTTAGGAGCACCAGTAATTGGAGACAGTAAGTATGGAGATAAAAAATTAAATTCTTTCTTTGAAAATAAATTTGGATTAAATTATCAATATCTTTATGCATATAAACTTATATTTAGAAATACAACTGGTAAACTTGAATATTTAAATAATAAAACAATAGCACAAGCTTTACCTCCAATGTTTAAGAAGATAAAGCAAGATGTGTTTAAGTTTTCTTTATAAGATAGGAGTTTTTTGGTATGAAAGAAGGAAGTTCAGCAGCAAAAGGAGTGTTAATACTTTCAATAGCTGGTATTTTAACAAAGGTAATATCTTTATTGTATGTTCCATTTCTTAGGTCAATTTTAGGTTCAGAAGGTTATGGAATATACTCTCAAATTACAGAAGTATTTTTATTTGTTTATGCAATAACAAGTGTAGGTGCACAACCAGCTGTAGCAAAGGTGGTATCTGAGTTTATAGCATTAGAGGAATATGAAAAGGCTGAAAGAACATTAAAAATTTCTAGAAACTTTTATGTGTTAATAGGAGTAATAGTTGGAATTTTAATGTTACTTTTAGCAAAGCCTTTAACGAAGCTAGGTAATATTCCAGAAACGGCCTATGGAATAATGGCACTTGCACCTTGTGTAGTAATAACAGCAGCTTTGTCTTCCTATAGAGGATATATGCAAGGAAAAATGAACATGAAGGCAATAGGAGTATCACAAATTTTAGAACAAATCCTTAATGTGTTTGTAAGTTTATTATTTGCCTTTATACTTGTTCAATTTAGCCTTGAATATGGTGCAGCAGGAGGACAAATTGGTACCTCTGTTGGAGCTTTATTTGCTTGTTTTTATATAATATATTGTAGAAACAAAAGTGAAGATGAATTTGAAGAATTTAAAGGAACTAGAAGGGAAAGAAGTAAATCTAATAAACAAATTTTAAGAAGAGTTATTTCTTATTCAATTCCAATAATGATAAGTTCAGGACTACAAAACTTTGGTGGTCTTGTTGATATGGTTAATATAACAAATAGACTTTTAGCAGCAGGATTAACAGCTAATAAAGCAAAAATATTATATGGAAATTATGGATTATATAAAACTTTATATGGAGTTCCACTTATATTAATAACAGCTATAGGAACTACAGTACTACCAACAATTTCAAGAGCTATGGCAATAAAGGATAGGAAAGAAATAAGAAGAAATATAAAATATGCCTTTAAGGTAGCTTTAGCAATAGCAATTCCAGCAGCAGTTGGACTATCAATGCTTAGTGAAGATGTTTATAGAACTTTATTTGGAAGTACAGATGGAGCTAAGATTATGACTATAGGTTCCTTTATAATAATTCTTATGACAATGACACAAATTCAAAGTGTAATTCTTCAAGGAATAAATAAATTTTATTTTGTAGTTGGAAGCTTTTCAATAGGTATAATATGCAAGATTATAGCAAACTACATTTTTGTTGGAATTCCAAAGATAAATATTTATGGAGCTATAATAGGTAGTACAATATGGCTTTTAATTCCATCAATAATGAATCATATAAAAATTAAAAAGACTATGAAAATGAAACTTCCACTTGTTAGATACATAGTAAAACCTGTTTTAGCATCAATTGCTATGGCTATTGCAATTTTATTAATTCATCAGCCAGCAAAATTTATATACAGATTTATAACCCCTTCAAGACTTACATCAATTCCAGTAGTTATAATATCAATAGGAATAGGAATTTTTGTATATGCATATCTTATGATATTAATGAGGGGAATTTCAAAAGATGACATACAAAAAATATCACCAAAGATAATAAGAATCATGCCAAGATTCATGAGAAGAAAATTAAGATAAGTAATACAAAGACGTATTAATCTTTAAAAAGGATTAGTACGTCTTTTTTTATATTTTTATATGGGAAAGTATAATTTTACGCAGGCTCCTTTGTTTGGTTCTCCTTCTATAAAGACTTTGCCTTTGTGGCGTTCCATTATTCTTTTTACGATAACAAGGCCTACTCCAGAGCCATCAAATTCTTCTTTTGAGTGGAGTCTTTCAAAAATGTGAAAAAGTTTATTTTTATAGGACATATCAAAGCCTGCACCATTATCTTTAATGGATATTTCATAATAATTTCCTAAAGTGGTGCAGTTAACTTTTATTATTGTTAAGTGGTTATTTTTAGAAAATTTTAAAGCATTGCTTAATATATTTTGTATTAAAAATTTAATTAAGGTTTTATCGCCTTTAATAATAGGAAGGGAAGGTGAAACAATAAAATCAATTTTACGGTTAGGTTCTAGTGAAGAAAGTTCTTCCATAACAGAGTAAAAAACTTCAGAAATATTTATTTCTTCAAAGAAACATTGTATTTGATTTATTCTTGAAAAATCTAATAAGCGTTCAATCATAAGAATAATATCATCAGATTTATTTTCTATTCTCTTTATTATTTCTTTAGAAGTAGGGGATAATGAATCATTAGCTTCTAAAGAAAGTAGGTTTGCTAGTTGTTTTAAAACAAGCAGTGGAGATTTTAAGTCATGGGATACAGTATGGCAAAATTGGTCAAGTTCTTTATAAGAAGCTTTAAGCTTTATTGATTGAGAAGCTAATTTTATATGAGTATTTACTCTAGCAAGAAGTTCAGAAGGATTATAAGGCTTTACAACATAATCTTGAGCACCTAAAGAAAATCCTTTTTTAATACTTTCTTCATCTTCAGCAGAGGTCATAAATATTATTGCAATATCAGAATAAAGAGGATTTTTTTTAAGTAAACTACATAACTCAAATCCGTTCATATCAGGCATTGTTATATCTAAAAGTATAAGTGTTGGTTTTTTCTTTTCAATAAGCATTAAAGCTTTAGAAGCACTTGTAGCAACTCTTATTGGATAGTTTAAGGTTTTTAATAAATTTGTAGCAATATGTATATGTTCTGGAGTATCATCAACTATTAAAATATTTATATCATTTTCCATATAAAACTTAAAATCCTTTCTTAAAAAAATATATTTAATTAATAATATTACAATAAAAAAGTTAGGTCAATAAAGGTGGTGGTATTTTATGAAAAAATATTATATAAATCAAAGGTATATAAACATAGTTATAACTTTAATAGTAATAGTTATTATGTTTTTAATAGTATATAGTAGCATTAATATAAGAACATCTATAAATGATGAAAAAATAAAAGAACAAGAAAGAAGTAAGTCAGTAGAATTAAGTGAAGGGTTAATGGAAGGTTCGAATTTTTTAACTGATTCTGTAAGAAAGTTTGTAGCAACTAAGGAAGAAAAATATTTATATGATTATTGGAATGAGGTAAATGTATTAAAGAAAAGAGATAAAGTTATAGAAGAATTACTTTCTATGAATATTCCACCTAATGAAGAGAAGCTTGTAAAACTTGCAAAGCAATATTCTGATTTATTAATTGACCCTGAAACAAAGGCAATGAAACTTGTTGTGGAAACAATGAATTTAGATGAAAATTCTATTCCTAAAGAGGTTAGAGATTATAAGTTAAATATTGTAGATGAAGATTTAGAAAATCAAGAAAAAATAAATAAAGCTATAGAACTTGTATTTGGAGATAATTATATGACAGATAAAAATATAGTTACAAATGCCATAAGCTCTTTTCAAAAGGATATAAATTTAAGGTTAAATGAAGAAGTTGAAAATAGAAAAAATGAAACTTTAAAATCAATAAATTTTCAAAATTCATTACTTGCCTTAAGTTTAGCCTTGCTTTTTATAGTTTTATATATTTTTTATAAGTTTTTTACTTATCCAATAAAAGATTATACAGAAACTTTAAAAGAAGTAAATTTTAATAAAGATGATTCAAGACTTCAGCCTAAAGGTTCTTATGAATTAAAACTATTTGCAGAAAAGTTTAATATTCTTTATGAGGATTTAATTAAAGCAAGTAATACAAAGGATGAATTTTTAGCAACAATGAGCCATGAAATAAGAACTCCTTTAAATACAGTTATAGGATATATGAAGTTATTAGAGGATACAAACCTTGATGAAAAGCAAAGAAAGTATTTAAAAAGAAGTAAACTTGCTTCAAAAAACTTGCTTCAAATTATTAATAATATATTAGATTTTTCAAAGCTTAAGAAGAATAAATTTGAAAGGGAGGATATTAATTTTAATTTATCAGAGTATCTTGAAGATATAAAACAAGTATTTACATATAATGCAAGAAGTAAGGGGTTATATTTTAAATTAGATATTCAAGAGGATTTTCCTAAAAGGTTAAGTGGTGATATTACAAAGCTTAGCCAAGTTTTAATAAATCTTATTTCTAATGCAATTAAATTTACCTCAAAAGGGGGAGTAACTTTAAAGGCTTCTTATAAAAAATTAGAAGATAATAAAATACATTTAATTTTTAAAGTAAAAGATACTGGAATAGGAATTTTAGAAAAGGATAAAGAAAGAATATTTAATGCTTTTGAACAATCAGACATTTCAACTACTAGAGAATATGGAGGTACAGGTCTTGGACTTGCTATATCTAAAATGATGATTAAGGTTTTAGATGGAAGAATAACTTTAGAAAGTGTTTATGGAGAAGGGTCTACTTTTACAGTTGAACTTGACATGGAAATTATAAGTGGGAAAACAATAGAATCTGAAGAGAAAGAAAAAAATAAGGATATATACTTTAAAGACATTAAGGTTTTAATAGTTGATGATAATGAAATAAATAGAGAAATGGAAAAGGAATTATTAGAACATTATGGCCTTGTAGTAACAAGTGTATCAAGTGGATATGAAGCAGTAATGATAGCAGAAAAAGAAAAATTTAATGTTGTATTTATGGATATAAGAATGAAAGGTATGGATGGCTATGAAACTGCAAGAATGTTAAGAAAGGGTTATAACAGATTTACATATATTATAGCTTTAACTGCAGATGTTGTAGAGGATGTAGCACATAAAGTTATGGATTCTGGAATGAATGAAGTTCTTACAAAACCTATAAATATGGAACAGCTTATAGGTCTTCTTAAAAACAGGTTTGTAAATAAATATGTTTATTATAAAAAAGAAGAAAAAGAAAAAAAGAGTAATATATCCTCTAGGTATGTAAATTTTAATGAAGGAATAGAAAGACTTAATGAAAATAGTGAATTATATATAGAAATATTAAAAAAGTTTTCAGTTAAACATAAAAACGATATTAAAACAATTAAAGAATTTAGTGATAAAAAAGCCTATTCTATTGTATTAGATACTTGTCATACATTAAAAGGACTATGTGGAACAATAGGGGCTAATAATATTAGAGTAGAATTAATATCCTTTGAATCCTTATTAAAAAATGAAAGATATGAAAATATAGAAAGGTATTGTGAAATATTAAATAATATATTTAATGAAACTCTTAAAGAAATAAATGAGTATATTGCTTTAAATGATAAAAAAACAAAAGATAAAGAAGTAGAAAAAGTAGAAGTTTTTAATGAGGAACAAATAAAGGATATACTTTACAAACTAAATAAGGCTTTAGGACAAGGTGATATAGAAGCTATAAATATATTTAATGATAATGAAAAAACTTTAAAAACTTTTTTAGGTAAAGAAAAAACAAATGAAATAAAAGAAAAATTTGCAGAATATGATTTTGATACTATAATTGATATTTTAAAGAAAGTAGGAGATAAAAATGTATAAGGTTCTTTTTGTAGATGATGATGATACAATAGGTTTTATTGTATCTAAAATGAAGGTATGGGAAAATAGTAATTTTAAAATAACAAGGTATGCTCAAAATGGAAAAGAAGCTTTATTGGTTTTAGAAAAAGAAAGTTTTGACTTAATAATAACAGATATAAGAATGCCTATAGTTGATGGGTTAGAGCTTTTAGAAAATATAAGAAAAAGGGGGGATAAAACTTTTCTTGTACTTGCAAGTACCTATAGTGAATTTGAATATGCTAAAAGAGGTCTTCAAAATGGAGCTATTGATTATATTATAAAACCTATTACAGAAGAAAATTTAAAGGAATTATTTATAAGGGTTGAAAAATTATTAAAAGAGAAGGAGGATAAGCCTAAAGAAACTAATTTAAAGGTTTCAAAAGATAGAATAGATAAATGGTATAACTTATTTATAAATCTTGAAGAAACTCCAAAAAACTTAAAAGATAAATATTTAAAAGAGCTAAATGATATTGTTAAAGAGGAAAAGGTTGTATTTTCTGAACTTTTATTTGAAGGAGTATGGGAAAAGATAGTTAAGGTATTTCCTTGGTTAGTAAAACTTGAAAATATAGAATTTTTATTTAAGGAAGAAAGTTTTGAAAAAGAGGTTGAAGAAAAAATATCTAATATTAAAGAAATTGTTAAAAAGTATAAATTAAATAACTATGATTCACTAATAAATAATGTAAGTGAAGTTATTTTAAAAAATATAGGAAAGGACAAGCTTTTAGATATAATATCTAAAGAACTTCAATTAAGTAAAGATTATATAGGAAAATTATTTAAAAATAAAATAGGTATAACATTAAATGAGTATTCAACTATATTAAAGATGGAATATGGAAAAAAGCTTTTAAGTGGTAGTAATAAAAAGGTATATGAAATAAGTGAAGAATTAGGCTATTCTACAATAGATTATTTTTCAAAGCTTTTTAAAAATTATACAGGATTTACTCCAGTTCAATATAGAAAAAAGGCTTTAGTATAAGTTTTTTTATCTAAAAAAATAAAATTAACTGAATTTTAATGGAAAAGAACTGATTTGTTATGTTTTTTTTAGAAAATTTTAATTATATAATATAACCAAGTTAAGAAAACAAGCAAAGGTGCTTTACCAAAGGAAAATATCCTTAGGTAAAGCACCTTTTGTTTTAGAAAAAAGGAGTGGAGATAATATGACAAAGAAAAGCTTATTGAAAAGAATTGGGGGAATATTTTTAATGGCAGCCATGACATTATCTATAGGAGGTTGTGCATTAGATGAAGAAGGAGGAACTTCTTCAAATGGCAACACTTCAAGTACAGCAGAAGGTAGTGGAGATACAATTAAAGTTGGTATATTACATTCATTAAGTGGAACAATGGCAATTAGTGAAACTTCAGTTAGAGATGCAGAGTTACTTGCAATAAAAGAAATTAATGAAAAGGGTGGAGTTTTAGGAAAACAAATAGAAGCAGTAATAGAAGACGGAGCTTCAGATACAGCTGTTTTCTCTGAAAAAGCTACAAAGTTATTAACAAATGATAAGGTAGCAACTGTATTTGGATGTTGGACATCTGCAAGTAGAAAAGCAGTATTACCTATATTTGAAAATAATAATGGACTATTATGGTATCCAGTTCAATATGAAGGACAAGAATCATCACCAAATATAATGTATACTGGAGCAGCACCAAATCAACAAATAGTTCCAGCAATTGAATACTTAGTAGAAAACTATGGAAAGAAAATATTCTTAGTTGGTTCAGATTATGTATTTCCAAGAACAGCAAATGAAATAATTAAAAAGCAAGTAGCAGCATTAGGAGCAGAAATTGTTGGAGAAGAATATACTCCAATGGGTCATACAGATTATACAACAATAATAAATAAGATAAAGCAAGCAAAACCTGATTTTGTATTTAATACATTAAATGGAGATTCAAATGTTGCATTCTTTAAACAATTTAGTAATGCAGGTTTAACTCCAGACCAAATTCAAACTTGTTCAGTATCAGTTGCAGAAGAGGAAGTTAAAGGTATAGGAGCTTCTTATATGAAAGGACACCTAGTATCATGGAACTATTATCAAACAACAGATACTCCAGAAAATGAAAAGTTTGTTAAAGCATATAAAGCAGAATATGGTGAAGATAGAGTTACAGATGACCCAATTGAAGCAGGTTATGATGCAGTTTACTTATGGGCAGCGGCTGTGGAAAAAGCTGGAACAACAGATGTAGATGCAGTTAAGAAAGCAGCAGCAGGAATTACATTCCAAGCACCAGAAGGATTAGTTACAATAGATGGAGATAATCAACATATATATAAAACAGTTCGTATAGGTAAAGTTAACGAAAGTGGATTAATAGATGAAGTATGGAGTACAGATGAACCAGTTAAGCCAGACCCATACTTAAAAGAATATGATTGGTTCAATAAATAGTTAATTAAATGGAGGGTTTATTTTAAATCCTCCAGATGATTTTAAAAGTAAGGAGTGGGGAAGATGGAAATAGCAATAATGCAAATATTTAATGGTATAAGTGTTAGTTCTATATTGCTATTAGCAGCAATAGGTCTTGCAATTACTTTTGGATTAATGGGTGTAATTAATATGGCTCATGGAGAGTTTATAATGATTGGAGCCTACACTACATACGTTATTCAAAATTTATTTATGAAATACTTACCATCAAAGTTTTTTGATGCTTATGCAATAGTAGCAATAATAATGTCTTTTTTAGTGGCAGCTTTATTTGGAATAATATTAGAAAAGTTAATTATAAGACATCTTTATGGAAGAACTGTAGATAGTTTATTAGTAACTTGGGGAGTTAGTTTATTTCTTCAACAATTAGCAAGAAGTATATTTGGTTCTCCAAATGTTGGAGTAGTAGCCCCTTCATTTTTAGAAGGAAATTTAAGAATTACTGATACAATTATTTTTCCTTATAAAAGATTGTTTATATTATTAATAGCAATTGTTTCTATAGTAGCAGTTTATTTATTAATGTATAAAACTAGACAAGGAAGAAATATAAGAGCATCAATGCAAAATAGAAGTATGGCAGCAAGTTTAGGAGTTAATACAAAATTTGTTGATGCAGGAACTTTTGCAATAGGGTCAGGTTTAGCAGGCTTAGCAGGATGTACCCTTGCTTGGATTGGAGCTATAGGACCAACTCTTGGTGCTAATTATATAGTTGATACTTTTATGACAGTAGTTGTTGGTGGAGCTGGAAGTATTTTAGGAACAGTTTTAGGTTCAATATTTATAGGTGTTGGTGGAACAACTTTTGAATTCTTAACAGATGCATCTATTGGTAAAGTATTAATATTTGTATGTGTTGTTATAGTTCTTCAATTTAGACCTAAAGGACTATTTACTGTAAGCACTCGTGCTCTTGATGATTAAGTTGGAGGTGAAAGATATGTTACAGTTAAAGAAAAAAATGGATTGGAAAACAATCTTAGCAATTTTAATTTTTATATTCTTAGCAACAGCCCCAGCTTATATGCCAATGTTTAGAGTAAGTCTTCTTGGAAAATTTATGTGTTATGCTATTGTAGCAATAGGGTTAGACATGATTTGGGGATATACAGGAATATTAAGTTTAGGTCATGGAGTTTACTTTGGGTTAGGTGCTTATTGTATGGCAATGTACTTAAAACTTCAAGCAGCTGGTGGAGGACTTCCAGATTTTATGACTTGGAGTGGAGTAACTAAACTACCAGCCTTTTGGAAGCCATTTCAAAGTCCAGTATTTACAATAATTGCAGTAATTGTAGTACCAGTAATAGTAGCAATAGTAATTGGTTCATTAACATTTTTAAATCGTATTAAGGGTGTTTATTTCTCAATACTTTCTCAAGCCTTAGCTATGATAATGTCAGTTTTATTAATAGGTATGCAAAATTATACTGGAGGTTCTAATGGTCTTACTAATTTTAGTACAATATTTGGAAAGAACATAAATTCAAATTTAACTAAGTTTATATTATTTTATGTAACTTTAGTAGCCTTAATATTAATATTTATTTTATGTAAATTCTTAATAAACAGAAGAATTGGTAAAGTATTTATAGCAATACGTGATGGAGAAAATAGAGCAAGATTTACAGGATATAATCCAGCACAATATAAAGTTTTTGTTTATGCATTATCAGCAGCAATAGCAGGTATTGCAGGAGCTTTATATGTATCACAAGTTGGAATAATATCTCCAGCAGAAGTTGGAATAACTCCTTCAGTTGAAATGATAATTTGGGTAGCTATTGGTGGTAAAGGAACCCTTGTAGGTCCAATATTAGGAGCTTTATCAATAAATGGGTTAAAGTCATTTGCAAGTGAAAACTTTCCAGAAGTATGGTCATATTTCTTAGGAATAGTATTTGTTGTAGTAATTCTTTGGTTACCAGGAGGAATAGTTTCTATAAAAGAATTACCAAAGAAAATTAAAGCAAAAATATCAACGAAAAAAGATTTAGCAGAGGAGGAATTAGCAAGATGAGTGAAGCAGTAATAGAAAAAGTAAAACCAATATTAACAATTGAAGATGTAAGTATAAAATTTGGTGATTTTAAAGCTATAAAACATGTAAGTACCTCTGTTAAAGAAAAAGAAATAAGATTTTTTATAGGCCCTAATGGAGCAGGAAAAACAACAATATTAGATGCTATATGTGGAAAAAATAAAATAAGTGAAGGTAAGATAATTTATGAAAACACTTATGAAGTATCTAAAATGAAGGAGCATAAAATTGTTGAACTTGGAATAGGACGTAAATTCCAAGCACCAAGTGTATTTAATGGAATAACAATTCAAGAAAATATGGAACTTGCAGCAGCTAAAAAGCACACAATATATTCAACAACCTTTAGAAAACTTCCTAAAGAAAAGCTTGAGTATATAACATATATATTAGAATTTACAGGACTTGTAGATAAAAGATTTATGTATCCAACAAGATTATCCCATGGAGAAAAGCAATGGCTTGAAATAGCTATGCTTATGGCATCTAAACCAAAACTTTTATTACTTGATGAACCAGTAGCTGGTATGGGAAGAAAAGAAACTGAAAAAACAGCAGAATTACTTCATAAAATTAAAAAAGAATGTTCAATTATAGTTGTTGAACATGATATGAAGTTTGCAAAGGATGTTTCAGATAGTGTTACAGTATTCCATGAAGGACAAGTATTAGATGAAGGAACAATGGATTCTGTTCAAAAAAATCAAAAGGTAATTGATGTTTACCTTGGACGTGGAGGTGAATAATTATGCTAAAGTTAAAAGATTTAGATGCAACTTATGGAGAAGGAATGGTTTTAAGAAAAGTTAATTTAGAAGCTTTAAAGGGGAGAGTTACTTGTTTAGTTGGACGTAATGGAGCAGGAAAAACCACAACTATGAGAGCAATAATGGGACTTATAAAAACACCTTCAGGAGATATAGAATTAGATGGAAAAAGCATAATTAAAGAGCCTACTTATACAAGAGCAAAATCTGGTATAGGATATGTTCCTCAAGGTCGTGAAATATTTCCACAACTAACTGTTGAAGAAAATTTATTATTAGGTTTAGAAGCAGTTGATGGAAAAGGAAAAATTCCAGATTCAATTTTTGAAACCTTTCCTATATTAAAAGAGTTTTTAAAAAGAAAAGGAGGAGACCTTTCAGGAGGGCAACAACAACAACTTGCTATTGCAAGAGCAGTTATAGCAAATCCTAAAGTACTTATATTAGATGAACCAACAGAAGGAATTCAACCTTCAATAATACAAGAAATTGGTCGTGTTATAACAAAACTTAAATCAGATATGGCAGTTTTAATAGTTGAACAATATTTAGAATTTGTACTTGAAATAGCAGATTATTGTTATGTTATTGAAAATGGAAGAATAATAATGAATGGTGAGCCAGATAAGCTAGACCAAGAAAAATTACAAGCTACTATGTCTTTATAAAAATAAAGACACATTGATATAAAAATTAAAAACCCCACTTTTTAATTTTCAAAAAGGACTACTTAAATTATAGAGTAGTTCTTTTTTTGATAAAAATAAAAAGTTTATTTTTATGTAACAAAATGTTATAATAATGTTAAAATATAGAACTAATATTATAAAAATTTAAAATAAAAAATAGGAGAATTTTATGAGCAAAAATATGATAAAACCTCCAGTTGAGATATTATATAAAGAAGAACTGGATGCATTAAAGAAAAATGATGATGGAGTAAAACCTAGCAATTGGAATTTATCCCCAAAGGCTGTAAGAACATTTATATTAGGTTCTTCAAAGCCATTAATGTATAGAAATAAAGAAGTAAATATATCTAAAAAGTTTTTTGGAAACGATTCCTTAGTAGAAAGATGCATAATAACTTTAGCAGGAAATAGAGGGCTTATGTTAGTTGGAGAGCCTGGAACTGCAAAAACTATGTTATCTGAACTTTTATCAGCAGCTATATGTGGTTGTAGCACAAATACTGTTCAAGGTACAGCAGGAACTACTGAAGATATGATTAAGTATTCTTGGAATTATGCATTACTTTTAGCAAAGGGTCCAAGTAAAGAAGCTTTAGTTAAAGCACCTTTATTTGTAGGAATGGAAAATGGAATTATAACAAGATTTGAAGAAATAACAAGATGTCCTTCAGAAATTCAAGATAGCTTAATTAGTATTTTAAGTGATAAAGTATTAAACATTCCTGAACTTGGTGATGAAGGTTTATTATTTGCAAAGCCTGGATTTAATGTAATTGGAACAGCCAATACAAGAGATAAGGGTGTAAATGAAATGAGTAGTGCCTTAAAAAGAAGATTTAACTTTGAAACAATTTTCCCTATTAAAGATGTTTCTTTAGAGGCAAAAATTATAACAAATGAAGTAAATAAGCTTAAAAATGAAAATTCAATTGAAATGGAAGTTGATAATGATGTAGCTGAGCTTTTAGCTTCAACTTTTCATGAACTTAGAGAAGGAATTTCCTCTAATGGTATGAGAATTGACAAGCCTTCTGCTGTTATGAGCACTGCTGAAGCTGTTTCTGTTTATTATCAAACTATGATGAATGCTTACTATTATGGAGATTCTAAAATAAGTCTTGATTCTATGGTTCAAAATATTTTAGGAGCTGTGGCTAAGGAAAGTAGAGATGATTTAGAAAAACTTAGAAATTATTTTAATGTTGTTGTTAAGGCTAAGTCTTTAGAAGGTGGTGAACTATGGAAGAATTACTACGAAGCAAGGAAATGGATAAAATAGAAGAACTATTTAATAAAGCTTTTAATCTTAATTCTAATATTGTTTTTTTTCCAGTAAGACATCATAGCCCAGCTTGTTCTTATAATCTAAAAAAGACTATAGAAGCATATAATCCAGATGTTATTTTAATAGAAGGTTTAATTGATGGAAATAAAGTTAAAAAATTTCTTGAAGATGAAGAAAGTGAAGCACCTTTTTCTATGTATTATTCCTATTCAGATACTAAAGGGTTTGTAAGTAAAGAAAAGGAAAAATATAAATGTTATTATCCTTTTTTAGATTATTCTCCAGAACTTGTTGCTTTAAGGGAAGGAAAAAAGAGAGGAATTGAAACTTATTTTATTGATTTACCTTATAGTGAGATTTTAATTAATTGTAAGGAAGGAAAGGGGCTTTTAAAGAAGGAAAATAAATCAAATTATAATGATGATTATTTATTTGAAAGAGGAAAATTTTTTGAAAGCTTATGTGAAAAGGAAAGGTGTAGAAATTTTAATGAACTTTGGGAAAAATTATTTGAAATAAAGGGCTTTTATATATCAAAGGAAAGCTTTGTTAAAAATATACTTTCTTATTGTTATCTTACAAGATTAAATACTCCTAAAGAAGAATTAATTGAAGAAGGGTGTATAGCAAGAGAAATTTTTATGACCTCTAAAATACAGGAATTTTCAAAGGAGTATAAAAAGGTTTTAGTTGTAACTGGAGGTTTTCATACCTATGGAATACTAGAACTTTTAGATAAGGAAAATAAAATTAAATTACATAAATTTAATAAAGATGATAGTAAAGTATATGTTATGCCATATTCAATGGAAGCTGTAGACCAATTAAATGGATATGCAAGTGGAATGCCTTTTCCAAACTTTTATGAAGAGGTTTGGAAGGGAATAGAAAAAAATCAGAATAATTTTTATGAAGATTCTGTTTTAAAATTCATTATAAAAACAGGAAAAGAAGTTAGAAAAAATGATGGATGTCTTTCTACATTTGATGAAATATGTGCATTTAATATGTGTAAGGGTTTAGCTTCCCTTAGAGAAAAAAATCAATGTGGGGCTTATGAGCTTATAGATGGAATAACTTCTTCATTTATAAAGGGAGATTTAAACATATCAACAGAGGACCCTTTAAAAATTTTATATAAAAATCTTACAGGAAATAAAATAGGTAAACTTTGTGAAAAAGCAGATGTTCCACCATTAGTACAGGATTTTAAAACTTTAGCAGAAAAATATAAGCTTAAAATAGTAACAACAATGGAACAAGAAATTGCATTAGATATATTCTCTAGCAAAAGACATAGAGAAATAAGTTCAATGCTTCATAGAATGGAATATTTAAATACAAATTTTTGTAAAGTGAAAAAAGGTCCTAATATTTTACTTAAAAGGAATACTAACTTAGTAAGAGAAGTATGGAAATATAAGTGGAATACAAGTGTTGATTCTGCTTTAATTGATAATTCTGTTTATGGAGGAACTTTAAAAGAAGCTACTTTATCTTTAGTAAAAAAAGAAATTAAAGATAATGCGAAAAATTCAGGGGATATTTCAAAGATACTTGTACAAGCTTTTTATATGGGCCTTGAAGAAGTGTTTAATTCTACAATATTATCTTTAAGAGATGCTATAGCAGAAGATGGAAGTTTTTATTCTCTTATAGATTGTTTAAAATATTTAAATTCAATTTATTATATGAGAGAGCTTTATAATATGTCTACTATGGATAAAATAGGAGAAATTATATTTTCTTGTTATAGTAAGCTTTCTATATTAATTCCTGATTTATATTTAACAAATGAAGAGGATTCAATTAAAACTGTAAATGCTTTAAAAGAAATATTCAATGTTGTGTTAAATAGAGATATTAATTTAGATAAAGATATTTTAAAAGAAGCCTTAAGGTCATTATTAAGAGCTAAAGAAAGTAATCCAAGTGTTGAAGGAGCAACCCTTGGAATTTTATATGGTCTTAATGATGTTGAAATAGATGAAATAAAATTTGCTGCTGAAGGATATATTTTAGGAACAAAAGAAAAGGTAATGAAAGTTCCAGGATTTTTAAATGGATTATTTTCTACAGCAAGGGATGTTGTTTTTATAGATGATTCTATTTTAAAATCTGTTGATAAGCTTGTAAATGATGTATCAGAAGAGGAATTTATAAAAGTTATACCAGAGTTAAGACTTGCCTTTAGCTATTTTACTCCAAGAGAAATAGATGAAATTGGAGGAAATGTTTCTAAAATGTATGGAATAAGCAAAAGAAAATTTCATAGCTTAAAGGGAATATCACCAAATGTAGTTTCATTAGGAGAAGAGTTAGACAAAAATATATCAGAATTTATGAAAGAGGAGGGCTTATTATAATGGATGCTTCTAATTTAAATAAATGGAGGCTTATCTTGGGAAAATATTCAGATAATCAAATAGGATTTAAAGAAGAGGCTTCCTCTTTAAATTATATGGATATGGATGAACTTTTAGATTATTTATATTCAAGAGAATATGGTGAAGAAGATGGAGTAAGAAGAGAAAGAAAAGGAAGCTTTGACCCTTCAAATCTTACAGTACCATCATGGATAACAAAAATTAGAGAGGTTTTTCCAAAGGAAACAGTAGAAATATTAGAAAAGCATGCTTTAGATAAATATGAACTTACAGAATTATTAACAGATAAAGAAGTTTTAGAAAAGTTAGAGCCTAATAAAGAACTTTTAAAAAATATCCTTCAAATGAAACATTTAATGAAGGGAGAAATTTTAGAAACTGCTAAGCAAATAGTAAAAAAGGTAGCTGATGATATAACTAAAAAACTTGAAAGTGATGTGAAAAAAGCCATTGTTGGAAGAGTAAATAAAAATAAGTCAAGCCTTATAAAATCTTCAAGAAATATTGATTATAAAAGAACAATAAAGGCAAATTTAAAAAACTTTGATACAGAAAAAAATAGGCTTGTTGTAGATAAGGTTTATTTTAATGATAGAGTAAAAAAATATAATCCTTGGAATGTAATAATAGCAGTAGATGAAAGTGGTTCTATGCTTGATTCTGTAATACATAGTGCAATTATGGCAGGAATTTTTTCAAAACTTCCAATGCTTAAAACAAATTTAGTTATATTTGATACAGAGGTTGTAGATTTAAGTGGATATATAGATGAACCAGTAGAAACTCTTATGAGTGTTCAGCTTGGGGGAGGAACAAATATTACTAAAGCACTTCAATATTGTGAAACCTTAATAGAAAATCCTCATAGAACTATGGTTATTTTAGTAACAGATTTATATGAAGGATATGGCTATGGAAATATGTATGCCACAGCAAAATCTATTATAGAATCAGGAGCAAAGCTAATAGTTTTAACAGCTTTAGACATGGAAGCAACACCTATCTATGATAAAAATGCAGCTCAAAAAATGGCTTCTCTTGGAGCTGAGGTTGGAGCAATGACACCAGGAGGATTATCAGAATGGATAGCAAAAATAATTTCTTAGAAAAACTTAAAAATTTAGTTTCCATAATGGATGATGATTATATTATTGGAATAAGCAATAAAGGTATATTAAATAGAAGTAAAAAGGATTTAGAAAAGGCTTCTTCTATAGAATATTCAATAAATGATGATAATATTGAATTTAAAATTGATGATATTGTATGTAACATAGGGGATGAAATTAAAAATTATAAATGCAGTTGTCCTTCTAGAAATATATGTAAACATGTTGTTATGAGCTATCTATACCTAATAAATCACAAAAATGAAATCTTTGGTGAAGATAGTAATAATAATGGTGAAGAAGAAGAAATAAAAAATGACTTTTCAAAGCTTAGAGAATATCCTTTAGAGGAAATAAAAAAGGAAATAGGAGATAAAAGTTTTGGAGATATAATAAAGAGAATATCCTTTGGAGTTAAGTATGAATTAACAGAAGGGTCAATAATAAAGGTTGATTTTGGAGAAGAAGAGTGTGTAGTAAAACTTTTAGATGATATAGAAAATTCAGTGTGTAGCTGTAAAAGTAAAGAATTATGTAGACATAAAGCAGAGGCTCTTATTCTTTATAAGCTTGAAAAAGGTGATATAACTTTAGAAGACTTAAAAGCTTATGAAAAGAAAATTAAGTTTGTAGATGAAGAAACAATAAAAAAAGCATCCTTTGAAATAAGAAAATCTATTGAGGAAATAATGATTACAGGACTTGCAAGATGTTCTCAAGGTACCTTAGATAAAATTAATAATATGGCTGTTATTTGCCATAATTATGACCTACCTAATTTTGAAAAAAATTTAAGAGATATATCAAAGGAAATTTCTCTTTATTTTAACAAAAATGCATCCTTTACAAAGAAAAAGCTTTTAAGAAAATTAACAAATGTATATATAAATACTTTTATTTTAGAAAATACAACAGACCTATCTAAGCTTACAGAACTTATAGGTGAATTTAAAAGTTCTTATTATGAAATTCCAATTATAGAGCTTTATGGAGTTTCAAGTGAAAATTGGATTAGTAAATCTGGCTATGAAGGAACAACTTATTATTTTTATGAAAATAAGAGAAAAAAATGGTTTACTTATACAAATGCAATGCCTATATTTTATGATAATACACCTTATAACAATTATTATAGAAGAACAAATGCTTATGCACCTTGGGGTCTTAATTGCAAAATTGAGGAACTAAGTAGAATTAACTTTAAGTTAGTTCATGGTAAAATAAATTCTCAAAATAGATTATCTTCAAGTAGTGAAACTAAGGGTATGGTAATAGGAAAAAGTAATTTATCAGACTTAGAAATACAAGATTATTTATTTGATAATTGGAAGACTCTTATAGATAAAAAGCTAAACTCATACAATAATGAAAGTATAGATATAATATTTTTAAAGGTGAAAGAATTTGGAGAATGTTCCTTTGATAAAATAAATCAAACACTTAATCTTCCTATATATGATGAAGAAAAAAATATTATAAATATAAAAGTTCAATTTTCAAGTAAAACAAAATCAATGATAAGGGTATTAGAAAGATTAAGTAAAAAAAATCCACCTTTATTTTTAGGAAGAGTATTTATAAGTGAAGGAAAAATTACATTTTATCCAATTGCATATTATAAAGATTCTGAAGTTTGTAATTTAACTTAAAAGGGGTGAAGATTTTGGAAGAGATATTAGCATTAATAGATGATATAGATAATATAATGGAAGATTTATTATCTAGTGGTTTTAATGCAGTTCATGAGTTTACTATAAAAGAACTTGAAAGATTAGGAGCTTTAAGTGAAGGCTATGGAATGAAAACCTGTTCAGAAATGTTAAATAATTTAAAAGAAACCTTAGATAAAAAAAGACATAACTTTGATTTTAATTATGAAAAAACAATAGAAGAATATTTTAAAATTAATAAATATTTAATCCTTTGCAGAAGAAAACTTGAAGTTAATAAAGCTATAAATAATTTAAAAAAATAGCCTTGAACGTATGTTCGCATAGTGGTATTATATAGAAAAGGGAAAGAATAGGAGAGAAATTTATGAATATAAAAGAACACTTATTAAACAGAATTACTGATGGTTTTGAAGAACTTAATATTTCTCAAGATATAATAGATGAACTTGATGAATATTTAAATAATGAAATTGATGAAAGGGAATTTTTAGATAAACTTCCTAGAATAGATTTTTCAAAAGTAAATAAAAGAGGAAAATTAATTCAAGCAATAGATTCAATAAGAAGACATAATGATAAAGAATATTTAAGAAAATATATAAATGCTTTATATGAAATAGGAAGAGAAAGTGCAAATATTATAGTTAGAAGTAATTATTATTCATTTAGTTTAAAAGAAGTTAATGAATATATAAATATTGGAATAGAAAAATTTAAAGTATATTCAATGTATTTAGAAGCAAATGCTTATGATTTAAATTATTTATACACTCATGTACTTTATGATATATATAAATTATGTAAGAATGAACCAGAGGAAGCAAAAAAGGTAATAAAGAATTTAAAATGCAATACTATTATATACGATAATGCAAATACTGTTATAAGTTCAATATATTGTGCTTTAGTAGATTTTAATAATTTAAAAGCTCTTAAAAATGATGTTAACACATATAATTTTTGTAGAAGCACTTTATCATATATAGAAGAAGAATCTATGTTAGATTCTATAGATAATATGTATGAAAATAAACTTCCAGAGGATTTTATAAAAAGAATAAATGACTTTATAAAAAGTGATAAAAGCTTTGAAGATGGAGAAGTAAAACTTATTTTAAAAGCAATTAAATCTTATGAACCTAGCAATTATCTTTTCAGATTTTTATTAGGATTAGCCTATTTAAATTTTAATAATTCAAAAATTCTTCATAGATTTGTTAAATTCTTTGCAAAAGTTGAACCTAAAATGGCTTTAGATTCAATATTTAATATTTTTAATAATATGCAAAAGGAATTAAAGAAAGATATAAATGGTAAAGGTGTACCTTATAACTTTCAAGTATACAATTTAGATAAAATTTTAGATGTTGAAGAGAAATATTATGTTTTATGGTGTGCTGAAAAATTTGAAAATCAAAATAAGGATAAAGGAAGAAAACTTCTTGAAAAGAAATTTGAAGAAAATAGCAAGGCCTTTGAAGAAGCCTCAAAAATATGTGACCCTTCTATGAGCAATTATTTAATGTCCTTTTTCCTTAATGGAGAAGATAGAAGTAAGTATTATGATAGCATAAAAGAAAATTGTATAAACTTTGTCTTAAAAAATAATAAATTACTAGATAGTAGAACTATTTCAAATAAAGAAGAATTAATAATAAGAGAATTTTTAGAAGGTAAAAAGTCCTTTGAAGAATGCCAAAAGACATTTTATTCAATTCCTAAAACTTCAAGCTATTATTATTTTAATGTACAGTCTTTTAATAAAAATATAAAACTTTTAAAGAAATGTAATATGAAAGATTTATATGATAGAATTTTATTATTAGTTGCTTCTGTTGAAGAGAGTTATTATTTATGGGCAATGGCAGTTTATGATATTTATTATAGAGATGATAATTCAATTAATGAAGTAACAGAAATGATTAATTATATGTTTAACGTATTTAATGAAAACAATTTACCTCTTGAAAAGCAAATGACTATTATAGACAATATGCTTTCAAACTATGGTCATGAAAATGTAAAAAAAATTGCTATTCAAGGTATAATAAATAAAATGATAGCTAATAATAAAAAAGAATTTGCAGAAAAAATAAAAACAGTATCTGTAGATGGAAGAGTAAGATTTTTACAATCTATTTTTAAGGCTAAAAATGAAGAAAATGCTAAAATATTAATATCTTATTTTTGTGATTCTTCAAAAGTTGTAAAAGAAAAGTTAGTATCATTATTTGAAGATGAAATAGAATTTTATCCACTAATAAAGGAAAAACTTCTTTCTAAAAAGCAAGGGGAAAGGGAAGTTAGTATAAGAATTTTAGATAGTTTTAAAAATTCTAAAGAATGTGATGAGGAAACTAAAACTTTAATAACAGAAGAATTAAATACAGCTTTAGAAAGGGAAAAAAGCCAAAAGATAAGGGAATTGTTAATGAAAACATTAAATATTGAAAATAAAAATAATGAAACATTATCAGATGAATCCTTTATAAAAAGTATATTAAAAGGAAATAGAAAAAGTTCTTTGGCTTGGCTTGAAGTAGGAAAATTAAGTAGTGTTAAAATGAAAGATAGTGAAGAATATGCTACTGAAGATTATTTAAATGCTTTATTATTATGTTATTCTTCAATAGGAACTATAGCAATAAGTCAAGATGGAAATAAACTTGCAAAAAAATTAGATAAAAATGATTTAGCTTTATTTGCAAATGAAGTTTTTGATAAATGGTTTGAATTAGGTGCAGAAGCTAAAAAGAGATGGGTTCTTGCTTTTTCAGCTATTTATGGAGGAAACACTATTGTACCAAAATTAAATACAAATATAAGTGAATGGGCTAAAAACTCAAGAGGTGCAATAGCTAGTGAAGCAGTAAGGGCATTAGCTTTAAATGGAAGTGCAACAGCTTTATTAATAGTAGATGGAATTTCAAGAAAATTTAAATTTAAACAAGTAAAAACAGCAGCAGGAGAAGCATTAAACTTTGCAGCAGAACAAATGGGAATGGATAGAGAAGAACTTTCAGATAAAATAGTTCCATCTCTTGGTTTTGATAAAAATGGAGAAAGAATATTTGATTATGGAACAAGAAAGTTTAAGGTTATTCTTACTCCTAGCTTAGAAATTGAAGTTTATGATGAAAAGGATAAAAAGCTAAAAAATCTTCCAGCTCCAGGTAAGAGAGATGATGAAAAAATAGCAAAAGAAAGCCATGCAGAATTTAAAGCCTTTAAAAAGCAACTTAAAACAACAATTTCAGTACAAGCTACTCGTTTAGATTTAGCTTTATCTTCAGAAAGAAAATGGTCAAAGGAAGCTTGGACAGAACTTTTTGTTAATAATCCATTAATGCATGAATTTGCAATAGGTCTTATATGGGGAGCATATGAAGATGGAAAACTTCAAGAAACTTTTAGATATATGGAAGATGGAACTTTTAATACTAAAGATGAAGATGAATTTGAAATGCCAGAAAATTGCAAAGTAGCTTTAATCCATCCACTAGAATTAACTAAAGAAGATTTAGATGAATGGAAAGAACAACTAGAAAACTACGAAATTACTCAGCCTATTGAACAATTAAATAGAAAAGTATTTACTTTAACAGAAGAAGAAGAGCATATGAAATCTTGTGAAAGATTTGGAGGAAAAGTAATAAATGGTCTTTCACTTTCAGGAAAAATCATGGCACAGGGCTGGTATAGAGGTTCAATACAAGATGCTGGTGGATATTTTCAGTTCTATAAAGAAGACAATTCATTAAAAATAGGAGCAGAATTAAGCTTTGAAGGATTATCAGTAGGATATGAAAATGAAGACACTACAATTCATCTTTTAAAATTCTATAAAGCAGGAACAGTAGAACGTGGAAGCTATGTTTATGATGAAATAAAAGATAAGGATATAATACCATTAAAGAATGTACCTAAAAAATTCTTTAGTGAAATACTATATCAAGTGGACAAAGCCCTATCTTCAAGTACTGACTTTAAAGAAAACTGGAAAAGTGATTTATAAAAATAAAAGGCAGCAAAAGAAATTGTGCTGCCTTTTAATCTTCTAATTCTCCAAAAGTGCCTAAAAATATGAATATTCCAAAGGTTATAAATATAATTATTATATTCATAAAGGTACTTAAAGGGGAAAATATATTTTTAAATATGTTTAAAATAAAAAATATAAATATGCTTAAAAGTAAGTAAATTATAACATTCATAGTTGAAATAGAAAGGTCTACATGCTTTTTTATTTCATAAATATTTAAAGCAAGGCTTACTATAGAAGTTAAAAAAAGGGTTATGGTATAACCATAAATATTAATACTTCTTATGGAAGTAAAAACAAATAATCCTATAAGTTCTAAAATAGCAACTATCATTGAATTTCTAAGAATTATTGTTTGTTTATTTATTCCATTTAAAATTCCAAACATTGTTGTGGAAGCAAAAAATACAGGAGCTGAAAGGGAGGCATATTTTATATAGTTTCCTAAGTCATTTCTTTTATAAAAAATTTCTCCTAAAGCATCAGGAATAAGACAACATATTATGGTAGTGGCTAGTCCTAAAATAAAGGCAATTTTTATTACTTTATGGATTCTAACTGAAATATCATAGTAGTTTCCTTTACTTATTGATTGTGATAAATCTGGTATAAGAAGAGTATTTATAGAACTTACAACAATCATAGGCATTCCAATAATCATCATAGCCATTCCTGTAAACTTACCTATCATAGAAAGAGCTTCACTATGGGTAAAACCAGAAAAAACAAGGCATCTAGGAATAATAAGGGTTGATAATGTTGCAAAAATATTACTTAAAAAGCCATTTAAAGTTAAAGGAAGACAAATAACTAAAACATTAAAAAGAAGCTGAGAACGTCTTTCTGGCTTTTCATAGGTTTTAGGAAGTTTTTTTATACAATATTTATAATAAATATAAAGAAGTATTAAGCTTTGAAGTTCTCCAAGACATAAAGCAACATAACATAAGGTAACAAGAAGAGTTAAATCCTTTGCAGAAAATAAATATATAAGAATTGCAACTGTTATTATTCTAAGAGCCTTTTCTAAAATATCAATACCAGCAGGAATAGTAATTTTTGATGTTCCCCAAAAATATCCTTTTAATATATTAGATAATGCTATAAATATCATAGCAGGACATATTACTTTTAAAGAATCTATTGTTCTAACATCATCTACTCCATATTTCCCAATTACAGGTGCAAATATGAATACAAGAATGCTTATTAAAAGTCCCCAAAAAAAGTTGAAAATAGCAACATTTTTAATAGTTTTTATTAAGTTGTTATTTTCATTTTTAGAAACATAAACAGCAGATATTTTAGAAATAGAAGCAGATATACCAGCAGACATCATACATATAAAAAGGTTATAAATAGGCATTACTAAATTATACAATCCCATTCCTTCAGGACCTAGTATATGGGAAAGATATATTGAAAAGATAAAACCTAAAATACCAGTAGTAATATTTGAAGCAGTTAATAAAAAAGAATTCTTAAAAAAATTATCTTTTCCCAAAAAATTTCACTCCTTATAAATCACAATAAAGTGTATTCTTAAGAAAAATGATTTATTCATTTTTAATAATTTTGAAAATACTAATATTAAGTAAAAGTAGAAAAAACTATAGGCAACAAAACCTATAGTTTTTTACTATCTATTTTAAATTTTCAGGGTTTAAGCATTTAAGTTCATCAAGAACAAATATGCCATCTTTTCTTATTAAAACATCATCAAAATAAATTTCTCCTCCACCATATTCAGGTCTTTGTATCCACACTAAATCCCAATGAAGAGCAGATTGATTTCCATTGTCTGCATCATCATAACAGCAACCAGGGGTGAAGTGAATAGAGCCTGCTATTTTTTCATCAAATAATATGTCTTTCATAGGAGTAAGAATATAAGGGTTTACTCCAATAGCAAATTCTCCCACATATCTTGCACCTTCATCTATGTCAAATACTTTATTAATTCTTTCTGTATCATTTGAAGTAGCATTTATTATTTTACCATCTTTAAATGTAAGAACTACATTTTCATAAGTAAAGCCACCATGAAGAGATGGAGTGTTGTAGCTTATAGTTCCATTTACAGAATTTTTAACAGGAGCAGAATAAACTTCTCCATCTGGAATATTCATTTCTCCAGAGCATTTTATTGCAGGAATATCTTTTATTGAAAATGTTAAATCAGTTCCAGGACCTTTAAGTGTAACTTTATCAGTTTTGTTCATTAAATCTACTAAAGAGTCCATAGCTTTTGACATTTTAGAATAATCTAAGTTACAAACATCAAAGTAAAAATCTTCAAAAGCATCTGTACTCATATTTGCAGATTGTGCCATTGAAGCTGTTGGATATCTTAAAATTACCCACTTTGTTTTTGGAACTCTTATTTTACCATGAACAGGTTCTGCAAAGTTTATGTTATATAATTTCATTTTATCTGAAGGAACATCTGATAATATACAAGAATTATCACCTGCTCTTATTCCTATATATGCATCCATATCTTTCATTCTTAAAGCTTCATATTTAGCCATTAAGTCAAGCTGTTCTTTAGAAGTATTCATAAGAATTTCTCTATCTATTTCTTTATCCTTTAATGTAACTAAAGGAATAGCCTTTGCATTATAAGCTTCCTTTATAAGTTCTTTTATTAAATCCTTACAATCACCTATTCCTTCTATTAAAACTTTTTCCCCTGGTTTTAAAGCACAAGAATAGTTAATTAAATTTTTAGCTAATTTATTATATCTTGGGTCTTTCATTTTTTTTGTCTCCTTTATTATTTTATATTATATAAATAGTATATCATATTGGAAAATTTAAAGTTTTTAAATTAAGGTATAAATTAAGTTTGTGTAAATATAAATTAAAATATAATGAATGTTTTGGAGGAAAGATGAAAAAGTTTTTAAAATACATTTTTATATCTATTATAATAGTTACCTTTTCTTTATTTATATTTACCATAACAAATAAATATAGAATAAACATACTTAAAGAAGGAATAGATTGCAAAATATTAGCTAAGGGTCTTAAGGATGCAAAAGCAGTAACAATAGATGAAAGTGGAAATAAATATATTGCATATAAAACTTACATAAAGGTAATAAATGAAAAAGGACAAGAAAAGATTTTATATAAAGATGAAAATTTAAATATAGAGGATATAGAATATAAAGAAGGAAATTTATATTTAATTTCTAAGGATTTATTAGAAAAATTATCATTAAAAAATAATAATGTAGAAATACTTTTAAAAGATATTCCAAGTGGAAAAATAAAAATAGATAGAAAACTTCTTTTAAAAGATAATAAATTATATATAACCATACCTGCTAAAACAAACTCTGGAATGGAAGATGGAGTAATGGAGGACTTGGCTTATTATGATAAAATTTGTAATGGAACTATTTATGAATTTGATATTTTAAGTAATAAAGCTAGTTTATATGCAACTGGAATAAGAGGAGTAACAGGAATTGATTATAATAATGAAGGAAAAATAATAGGAATATTTACAGGCATGAAAAATGAGGGAGAAAGACCTATAGAAAATGATAGGGATTATTTATATATAGTAAAAAAGGGACAATGGTATGGGTTCCCAGATTTTAGTGGAGGAGATTATATTTCCTCTCCAAGATTTAATGTTGAAAAACTTATGGAAGAGATTCCACAAAATTTTGTTTTAGCTCCAATGTATCAATATAAAAATGTTGATTCACTAAAAGAACTTGCAATAGATAGAGAAGGAACAGTATTAAATACAAATAGTATTATTTTTTGCGATAAAAATACAAATATAATAAAGGTATTAGATAAAGAAGGCTTTACCTATGACATTTTAAAAATTAGCAGAAATAATAATATAGAAGATATTTTATATTCAAAAAAAGAAATTTTACTTTTAGATAGTTCTATTGGATGTCTTTATAGTATTCATAAAAAAGAAGGAATTTTAGGCTTTACCCTTCCTTGGGGAATAAAAATATTAATATTAGGATTTTGCTTTTCTCTTCTTATGATGATTATTTACAAAATAACTACAAGTAAAAAGGGGTAAATTTTATAAAATGAGAATTACAGAATAATATTTAGTAGATGATAATATTAAATAAATATTAAAAGTTTTTTTCCTAGCTTAAAAAATAAAAAAAGTCAGAATTTGTTGACAATTACCCTTATGGAATATATTATCAAATTAACTATAGTTTTAAAATAAGTTAGGGGGATAGTATATGCAAGGGGATTTTACAAAACAAGCAGAAGAGTTTTTTATAAATAATATAGATGAATTATATTCTACAGAAAATGCAATAGAATACTTAAATGATAAGAGAAATACTATGAATTTTAGCTTTGAATTAAGAAGATTTATTTGCAAAAAATTTGGAGAAAAAACTAAAGATAATAAGTATATTTGTTTATTAAAAAATGAAAAAGAAGAAAGAAAAATTATTTTAGATAGTTATGATTTAGATAATTTTTCTTTAAAGGAATATGAAGATTTAATTCTTTTTTATGGCAAGAAAAATAATGTTCATATTTCAAGGGCTGATGCAAGAAGATGGGTTAAAGATGAAGTTAGTTGTAAAAGACATAAACTTTTTCAAATTAGTTTTGCATTAGAAATGACAATAGAAGAAACAAATATGTTTTTAACTAAAATATTATGTGAGCAAGGATATAATTTTAGAAATGAAGAAGAAATTATATATTATTTTTGCAGAAAAAATAATATAAGCTATGATAGGGCAACTGAGTTAATAGAAATTGTAAGTAATATAGAAGACAATAAAAAATTAGAAGATAAGGATATATACACAAAACACTTTAAAAAAGAAATAGAAGTTATTAATAGTGAAGAGGAGCTTTTAGATTATATTAAGAAAAATAAACATAATTTTAAAGGCTTTAGTAAAACTGCAAAGGAAAAATTTATAGAAGCTCTTAATACTGCTTTAGAGCTTGCAAAACTAAAAGAAAATTTTAAAAACATGAATAAAGATAAGTTAGAACAAGTAATGCTTGATGGATATCCAAGAGGAGAAAAAAAATATGGAGAAGATGAAAAAGAGTGTAGAAAAGAGTTTGAATCTGTTAAAGGCTCAAGAATAAAGGACATTTTAGATAATATAACAAAGAGAGATAAAATGGATGCAATAATAAAGGACAAAAGAGCTGTTACCAGAAAGGATTTAATATTTTTAAACTTTTTTAATAGAGCTGTTCTTAGTAATGGAGAAGAAAGGGTTGTACATGATGGCAAATATGGAGAAGAGTCAAAATATTATTTTGATTTAGCTCAAAATAATCCAATTGAAAATATGAAATCTTTTAGAGAAGAAATGGATGATATTTTAATGGAAGTTTCTATGGGCAAATTATATATACCAAATAGATTTGATAATTTTATACTTTTAAGTTTATGTTATGATAAGCCTTTAGAGTATTTTCAAGATTTAATAGAAGAATCTTTTGAAGATAAAGAATAAATAATTAGGAGTTGATAACCTTGAATGTAGGAGAAAATTTAATTTTAAAGCAGGGAAAAAATCAAATAGTTTTTAAAATTGAAAAGATTCTAGGAGAAGGTGCAGGATGTAGTGTATATTATGTAAGATATAAAGAAAATGATAAGTATATACATTCTGGTGTTTTAAAAGAATTTAATCCTAAAGACAAGGATATAGACTTAGAAAAATATAAGGAAAAATTCTTAAAAGCCTATGAATTACAATTAAAGTTTAGAAGCCTTTATGATGAAAAAATGAATATTACTTCAAATGCAGAAGGAATATATGAAGGAAATAATACTTTTTACATATTAATGTCTTGTGATAATGGAGTTTCTTATAATGAAGTAAAAGATGAAAGTTTAAAAGATATTTTAAAAACCTCCTTAGCAATAACAAAAGCTTTAGGAGTATATCATAAAAATGGATATCTTCATTTAGATATAAAGCCAAGTAATGTTTTAGTTATTCCAGAAACTAAGGAATTAGTAAAGCTTTTTGATTTTGATAGTGTTGTAAAAAAGGATGAATTAGAAAATACAAGACTTTCATATTCTCCCAATTGGTCAGCACCAGAACTTATAGATAAGGGTAAACATTATTTAATAGGAGAGGCTACAGACATCTATTCAATAGGGGCTATTGTTTTTAATAAAATATTTAAAAAGTATCCAATGTCAAAGGATAGAAGGGCTTTTTCAAGATATGATTATAATAAAGAAGATAAGCTTTTTAAGAATATGTCTCCTAAAATATTTAAACTTCTTACAAATTTTTTTCATAAAACTCTTCAAGTAACAGTAAAAAATAGATATAAAAATACTGAGGAAGTAGAAAAAGCACTAACTGAATTAATAGAAATAGCAAGTGGTAAAGCACCATTTTTAAATGATATTCTATGGAGCAAATCTCCAAAGGCATTAGGAAGAGAAGATGAACTTATAGAAATAGATAAAGCTTTAGATAGGAATAATTTTGTTTTTATTTATGGCATGGGGGGAATAGGAAAATCTGAAGTTTCTAAAATGTATGCTTCAAAGTATAGAGAAAAGTATCATACAATACAATTTATACAATATACAGAAGGAATAAAAGATTTAATTTTAGCTATGTCTTTTTCAAATATAAATGAAAAAGACTATTATGAAGATGGAAAGCTAGATTTAGAAAGTTTATATATAAATAAAGTAAACCTTATAAATAATCTTGATGAAGGAAACCTTATAATAGTTGATAACTTTAATGTAAGCTATGATAAAAATATTCAAGACATTATTTCATTTGGGAAAAATAAACATAGAGTTATTTTTACTACAAGAAATACAAATGAAGATTATGAGGATAAATATATTAATTTAAAGCCTATGAAAGAGAAGGAATGTATAAGGCTTTTTTATGATTTTTATTCATCAGGTATAGTGAAAGAAGAGGAAACTGTAAAGGAATTATTAAAATTAGTAGATTATAATACCTTATTAATAAAACTTATAGCATTAAATTGTCAAAAGCAAAGAATGAAAGTAAGAGAATTTTTGAAAAAACTAGAAAATTGTGAGCTTTCAACAGTAAAAGGTAAAATACGTCATACTTCAGATTATTTAAAAGAAGAGGATAACAATAAAAGAATTTATGAACATTTATGTGCTATTTTTAATATTTCTTCTTTAACTTTAGAAGAAAAAGACATTTTAAGAACTCTTTCTTTAATAGGAAAAAGTAAAATATCTACAATTGCCTTTGGTAATTGGTATGACTTAGAAGATTATGATTCTATAAATGATTTAATTGAAAAGGGTTGGATTGAATGGGACAGAAAAAATGATATGATTTCACTTCACCATATTATTTCAGATTTATCCTATGAAGAGCTTAACCCAACAGGAGAAAATTGTGAAAAATTTATAACTTCGATAACAAAATATATTACTAAAAAACATTGGAAAACCTATTATTCAAAAAGAAGGGCAATATCCTTTGGAGAAATTATAGGAAAAAGATTAAAGGGAGAAAATGAAGCTACAGCAAAATTTTTTGAAACCTTAGGTTCTAAAACAGATTTAGAAAAATCAACAGAATATTTATTAAAGTCAATAGATATTTATAGAAAAATTTATGGAGAAGGAAGTATTAAAGAAGGAGAACTATATTTAAAACTAGGAAAGACACAAAAAAATATAATATTTTATATAGAAGAAAGTGAAGCTAATAAAGCTTGGCTTAAAGTTCAGCAATATTATAAAAAATACATAGATATTATAAATAAGAATTTTAAATATGAGCCAAAAAAATTAGCAGAAGGATATATTAAATTAGCACAAGGATATGAAGAAATAAATATTAATGCTATATTTTTTAATATCGAAGAAGAATTTGTGTGGAATGAAGCAGAAAAATATTATTTAAAGGCTTTAAAAATAATTGAAGAAAACTTTAATGAAGAAAGTAAAGAAGCAAAAAGAATTTATAAACTACTACAAGAATTTTATTCAAATATGATGAATGAAAATGCAGATTATGAAAAAGTAGCCTTTTATGAATCAAAACTTGAAAGAGAAGAAGTATCAAAGGCAGAACAGCTATATAATATGGCAGAGGAAGCAAAATATGCTGGAGAGTTAGATAAAGCAATAGGTTTTCTTAAAAAAGCATTAACAGAAAAAGAGGATGAAGTGTATACTAAAAGCTTTATACTAGAAGAACTTAGTGAACTTTTTGAGAAAGTAAAAGATTATGATAAGGCTTTAGAATGTGGATTAAAGGTTATAAAAGATAATAAAGTTACAGATTTAGATAATTATGATTTTTTAAGTAATTATCTTCAGATAGGAAAACTATACAATATAAAGAAAAATTTTAATAAGGGTAAGATATATATTGAAAAAGTCATAAACTTTGGAGAAAAAATAATAGAAAATGATAAGGAAGAATTAGAAGAAACATTTTGTGCAGAGTGCATTATAAAAGCCTATATAGAACTTGGAAAATGTGATGAAGAAAATAAATTATCCTATTTATTAAAGGCTTTAGATATTTATAATAGGTATGAAGGAAAGCTTAATTCTCTTTATATAAAAGAGTTATTTGAAACACTAGCAGAGCTATATAAAAATGATTATGTTAAAGCAAAAAACTATTATATAAAAGCAGCAGAATATGTTAAAAATAGTTATGAGGATTTAGATGGAGATTTAACCTTAGAAATGTATTTTAAAGCATTAGATGTTATAAAAAATAATTTTCCTATATCAGAAGAAAGGGATAAAGAATTATCTAATATCTATTTAACAATAGGAAATATATTTAATGATGAAAAATTTAATGAAAAAGAATCTCTTAATTATTATTTAAAAGCTTTAGAGTGTTTAAAAAAATATATAGGAAAATATTCTTATGAAAAAGCAATATTAGAGTATAAAATAGGAATGGCTTATAGTGCATTAGATAGTAGGGAAAAGGGAGATTTATATTTAAAAAAATGTAACTATAAACTTATTGCAGAAACAAAGGAAAAATTAACTGATAATATAGAAGAAAAGATAGAAGCTTATGTAGATGCAGGAGAAAATTATAGTTTAATTGATGATTATAAAAATGAAAGTTATTGTTATGAAAAAGCAATAAAAATGATAAGAGAAAATTTAAATGAAGATGAATATAAAACCTCAAGAAAATACTATATGAGCAGATTAAACTTACTTGCAGAAGTATATAAATATATTAAAGACTATGAAAATGCAAAAAAATGCTACCTAGAACAGCTTAAAGTATATAAAGAAGGTGAAGAAGAGGATTTAGATGATTTAATTGGATTATTTAAAGATTTAAGTTATATATACAAAAAAATTGGAGATGAAGAAGAAGCAGAAAAATATGAAGAAGAAATTAATAAAATAAATGAGGATGTTATAAAATTTTAATTATGCATATATAAAAATAACAAATATGAAAAGAGTCCAAAATAGGGCTCTTTTTATTTTGAGAAAATCCTATTATCTGTTATGTTATTAAGCCAACAATAAAGTTTAAATTGCTTTTTATTCCTTTCATTTAATTAAAACTTTTTTATTCAAAATGAGAATTACAGAATGTGACATAAAACAACATATAATTAAAACATAAACTAAATAAATGTATATATTTTAATACAAAAAGTGTATAAAGGAGGAATATTTATGTTTTGTAAAAAGTGTGGAAAAGAATTAAAGGAGGGTGCTTCATTTTGTGAAAATTGTGGAGCAAAGGTAGAAGAAAATACAATAGGAGTACAACAAGAAACAATATCAGATAAAAAGAAATTTTATCAAACAACCTGGTTTTCTATTTTAATGATATTTATATTTGCACCAGTTGGAATATTCTTTATGTGGAAAAACAAGATTTTTAAAAAGTCTGTTCGTGTAATAGTAACTATAATTGCCCTTTTTATAGCTTTGGTACAAATAGAAGCAATATTTGAAGATGATACACCAAGAACTGTAAGTAATAATAATTCCAATATTTCAAGTGAAAATAATTCATCTGATATTGAAATAGAAGAGTACAATGAAGCAGATAAAGCTTCCTATGATACAGGAATAACCTATGACCAACTTGCAAGAACTCCAGATGATTATGAAAATAAAAAAGTAAAATTTAGTGGAGAAGTTGTTCAAGTTATGGAAGGGGATGGAGAAACCCAATTAAGAATTGCAGTTAATGGAGACTATGACACTATTATATATGTAGGATATAAATCTACAATAACTAATACAAGAATATTAGAAAATGACTATGTAACCTTTAGAGGAATATCAAAGGGACTAGTTACATACAAATCTACTTTAGGTGGAGAGATAACAATTCCGTCAGTATATGTTCAACAAATAGAAATGAGTCAAGCACCAGAAGATGATAGTTATTATAGCTATGACTTTTAAAAACATTAAGAGGTGGTAATATGTTTATACTAATACTTGCAATATTTTTTATACTTTGTGTATACCCATTAATTTCAATACACAAAAATAAAAAAGATGCAGAAGAAGGAATAGAAATAGGAAGAGAATTTGACAAAAATTCTTTATATGAAGAGCTTCAAAACAGAAGCTTTTCATATCCTCTGTTAAAAAGAATAAAAAAAGGTTATAATGGTTGGCCAGCTTTAGAAGGAAGAATTTCTACTTATATTATCTATTCAGAGGGGAAAAAAATATTTGTAAAGGACTTCAAAGAATACGAAGGAATTCATAAAGAATATTTTTCTTTACTAGATAAAAAAATCATAAAGACTTATATTGAAAAATTCTTTAATAAAGATATAGATGCTGTTGTAAATAGCAAAGGGGATATTGCAAAGATATATATAGTTAAGATTGTTAAAGCTTTATGTATAGCAGTAGTTCTTATTGCTTGTACAAAGGAACTTTATGAAAATTATGAAGTATTTAAGGCTAGAACAAGCTATTTAGAAGTAGATGATAAAGAATATAAAAAATATACAATAGAAGATGTAGCAGATAATTTTTTTTATTCTACAGATTGGGTTTATTCTAAAGATAAAAATAATAAATATGTAACATTGAAAGGAAAGACTTCTTATAATGATGAAACTATAAATATTGATATATGTTTTTTAATGAAAGATGGAGAAGATTTCTTCCCAATAGAAAATGTTTATGTTAATGACAAAAAAGTTAGTGATTCAAAGGCAAATAGTATACTTAAAACAATTTTTAATGGATATGAATAGAGGGGATATTATGTATTGCACTAAATGTGGTAACAAAATAGATGATAATGCAAATTTTTGTCCAAGCTGTGGGGAAAAGATAACAAGGGAAAATAATAATACACCACAACAAGACATGCCATCAAAAGATAAAAATATTAACCAAGAAAAAATAGATTTAAATAAAAAAAGTATAATAAAAGAAAATAATGAAGAAAAAATAGACTTAAGTAAATATAAATTTAACATTAATAATGATAAAGTAGAAGAAAATAAAGGACAAGATGAATTTAAAAGTGAAGCAAGTAGCTGTATTTACGGCAATAAAGAATTCAAAATATCTGCACAAAAACATACTGAAGGGACTGAATATGAAACTACAATAACCTTTAATGAGACAGATATAACAATAAAAAAAGAAACTAAAAAGAAATTTAAAAAATATAATAAAGAGTACAAATTTAATATAGATGATGTTTTATATGTAACTAATACTAAACATCTTTCAACCTTTATGATGATTTTTACTGTATGTGCAACTTTAGCTTGTATTTATGCATTTGGAATAAAGGCATTATTTATTTTAATAATTGATATAATCTTTAGCATATATAGATGCATTGAAATTGGATTTAAAAATGGAGATAAAATAAACATAGTACTTGATGGAATTTTTGGAAAAAGAGATTGTACTGAAATAATAGAACATATGAACAGAATTTCAGGAGAAAGAATTTCAAATGATAAAAAACATTCACAAAATGTAATAATAAAAAATATTCTTTCAATACTAGCAGCAACAGGTTTTGTATTAGGTTTTGGAATATATACAGCTTTAACAGAGCCAGGAAGCAACATAAAAATTGATAACAAATATAAAGAGGAAAATACAAAAAAATTATATGAGGAAATAAATAATATTCAAACAAGTAGCAAAAAAGAAGACACATTAGCAACAAAAGAAGAAGATTCAAAGAAAGAAACATCAAAACAAGAAGAAACAAAACAAGAGCAAGTAAAAGAAGAAGAAACTAAAAAACCAGAAGAAAAAATTCAAGAAGAACCAGTAGAAGAAAAAGAACTTAGTGCTGAAGAAGCTAAAAATCTTATAGAACAAGCTGACTCAAATTATTTAAATAAATGGCAACTATTCACTAAAATAATAAATGGGGGAGAAGGAGAAGCTACTTCTATTTTAAAAAATGTAGGTATTAATCTAAATAATGAAACAGCATATTTTTTTAGTATGTTAGAAAATAAAAATCCAGACAATGAAGATGGATTTTATATTGTTACATCTAAAAGTAAAAAGGTTTATAGAGTATCTCATCAGGGAGGATTACCTATTTATGAAGTTTCAAACAATACTATAATGGAAAAATATAATCCAAAAGAACTAGAAAAAGTTGCAGAAAAAATAGAAGGATACTGGATTAGTACTGATGAGGAATATCATATGAATATAAATAACATATACTTTAATGGTATGTTATATGCAATATTAAGTGGAGACGAAACAGAAGCTAAAATTTTAATAACAGATGAAGATACTTCCTATACATTAAATTTAGTTTTTGAAGACTATAATCATGTTGATGTATATATTTATGATTATAATTTAGGCTATACAGAACAGGGAAAATTTACAAGACAATAAAAGTAAGAAACTAGGAGATGATAAATATGTTATTAATATACATGGTTCTAGGTTATTGGGCATATGGGTATATGAATGAAGGAAAAATTTATATTTATTCTCAAGTAGGTGGTTTATTTATGCATAAATTAATTATGGGAACTATTTTAGGTTGGGCACTTATTCCATTAGCTATTATAAAGTTAATATTTAGATCAAGATAAAGTAAAAAAACACTAGGTAGCAATTGCTATTTGGTGTTTTTGTATTTAAAGATGAAATGAAAATAGAAATTACAAGTTAGGTAATTCTTGAGGGTATACTTTATTTATAAAAGAGATAAAATTGTTCTGCCTTACTAAATTAATAATAAGGCAGAGGGAAAAGGAGGAATAATAAAATGTTAAAATCAAAAGTAATTTTAAATATAGAAATAAATGATTTAGATTTAATATCTGAACTAAATACTATATCTACAGAGCTTAATATTTCACAGGAAGAATTAATAAAAGCTTCAATTGAAAAGTTATTAAAAGATATTCAATATATTAGAACCTTAAGAAATTAACTATTTAGTATCTAAATGATTAAAGATAACCTTTAAAACATCAATAGCCATTTGTTTTTCTTCAAAGGATTTATCAAAAATAAGTTGTTTAAATTGTTCAACTATAGTATCATTTTCATCTTTATAAGAATCTTTAAGTAAAAAATCAACAGACACTTTTAAACAACTACAAATTCTTAAAAGAGTTTCAAGAGTAACTTTTCTTTCACCTCTTTCAATTTGCCCCATATAAGAAAGGGATATATCAGAGTATTCTGCAAGTTGCTCTTGGGTAAGATGTTTTTTTAATCTTTCTTCACGAATACGCTTTCCTAAATAAATATAATCCATAAAATCAACTCCTATGTATAAATTTAAAGGAATATAAAAAATATATTAATAGACTAATAGCATATATAAATATTGACTAATAGAGTATATAAGTGTAATATTTACTTATAATATAAAGAATATTCAATAAATTTATATTAAATTGTTAAATTTTATACTTAAAATAATAAATTTAGACATAAAAATTTATTGAAAATAAAAATAGTGGTGGTAAAGGGGTGTTTTATATGAATAAGACCATATGTGGAATTTTAGTGATAATAGGAATAATTGCCTCCTTAGTTGTACCAATAGAAGCAACAACAGAAACAAAAGAATCATTAATGGAGCCAAGCATCTTTGACGTTATTGGAGTAGAAAATGAAATAGATGCAATTCCAGTAGCAATTGAATATGGAGTTTTAAAATACAATGAAAACAACAATCTTCAATTTATGGATGGATTAAAAAATGGTGTATTAATTGGAATGGGATACTATAGAGATGTTTTAATAAACTCTGTATGTGATTATATATCAGGATTTAAAGACAAAGGGCCTATAGGAAAAATAATATGGGCAGTCTTTGGATTGCTAGTTTTTATAAAACAAATATTTTTCTGCTTTATAGGTATTTTTATGAAAGGTTTTTCACTATTAACCCAAAAGGCAAATACAAGTTACTATGTAGGATATATTCTAGGAATATTAATATTTTTAGGAATACATAGCCAAATAGCAGAATAGAAACAAAAAACACTACAAGTCTCATTTTAAAATTTATAAAAAATTAAAGTTCTATATAAATAAAGATAGTAAATAAATTCAAAATAAGACAAAATACACTTAATAAAATAATGTATTTTAAAGAAAAATGAGAAAAATGTTGAAATTTTAGGATACTACAGTTATAATTAATTTATCGATGTAAAAAATATAAATAATATAGAATTAAAAGAAATAAAGTAAAAAAATTCATAAAGAGGTGATATATGTGGTAACAATAAATATAAGAAATTCTTCAAGTAAAAAATGTGCTTTTTGCAAACACTGGTATGATGTAACAAACTCAGCTATAAAACCAAAATCACCACAAATAGGAGTTTGGCAATACAACACAAACGCCAAAGAAATGTGCTTAATTAAAGGAATTGAAATGAGAGCTAACAATTCATGTAGCAAATTTGAGAGTAAGTTATAATTTGAAAAAATGCATATAGATTAAATGAAAATTGAGTTTCTATATTATAATTAGAGATTAATTAAATAAGGTAAAAGTAAGGTGATAATTTGAGTAAGCAACAAGAAAAAAAAATTATTGAGCAAATTGAATTATTGAAAAAAATGAATATAATTAAACACAACAATTATATATATGAAGATTTAAATGCAATAGAAGATAGATTGTTAGATGATGAATTTAGAATAGTTGTAGTTGGAGAGTTCAGTTCAGGAAAATCAACTTTTATAAATGCAATTATAGGAAAAGATGTTTTATTACATGCTGTTGATGAAACAACAGCTACTATTACATATATTCATAATGTTAAGAAAGATGATGAACGAGCAGGAAGAGGGAAAATATGTTATTCGGATGGCACTATAGTTGAATTTAAAAACTTTACAGAATTACGAAAATATACTACAACACAAAGTGAAATTAAGGTGGCAGATACTATAAAAAATGTAGATATTTATATTAGTTTTTTAAACATTGATCAACCATTAACAATTGTTGATACGCCAGGTTTAAATGGAGTTGCAGATAAGCATAAAGAAATTACCATTGAAGAAACTAAGAAAGCTCATGCTTGTATTTATTTATTGTCAGCAAAAGGACTAGCAGACTCAGATTTGTCATTTATAAAAATATTGAGAAATTATCAAACAGAATTTGTTTTTGTTCAAAATTTTATTGATACTTTAAGAAGTACAGAAGGGGAAACACCAGAGAAAAAAATAAATATGATAGAAAGTATTTTGAAAAGAGAGTTTGGTGATGACAAACATTTTTCATATACTATATGTGCTATATCTGCCTTGATGTCATTAGTCGGAAAAGATGAAAACATAAAACATTTATATGCAAATGATGAAGTTGAAATTAAACCAGATGAAAGAAAAAATATGTACAAAAATTCAAACTTTGAGGAGTTAGAAAGTATTATAAGTGGTTATATAAACACTGGTAAATATAAAAAAGTAATTGTTGAGTCAGCTATACAATCCTTAAATTCTATTTTACAAATGTTATTGCAATCACTATATATTCAGGATAAACAAAATGAAGAATTATTGAAAAACGATTCTAAAAATGATGTGATAGCAAAAGCGCAAGGAAGATTAAATGAATTAGATAATAATTTTGAAAATAATAAGAAAAAAATTAGAAATTTTATTATTTCACGTGATAAGGAAAATAGAAGTGAATACAAAAGAGCAATATTAATACAATTAAAAAATATATATGAAATGATTGTAAAAAATATAGATGTAGAAATTAGGTATTATGAAGATTTTGATAGAATTGAACAATTTTCTAATAAAAAAGTAGGGCTGTACTTTGCTGAGAAGGTAACAAGTGAAATTAATGCAAAAATTATTCCTAAATTAGATAATGATATGAAAGTTGGCTATCAAGTATTATATAGTGATGCATTACTTAGAGCGGAAAAATATTCAGGACAAACAAATAATATATTAAATAAAAAATTATCAATTATTGAAGTAAAATCCGATTCAAGATTGAATATAGATGTACAAGAAAAATTATATGAGATAAATAGAAAAAAAAGTCAGCTAAAAAAAGAAGAAGAGAAAACAAGTTTATTAAATATTCAGCTAAACATAGCTAAACAAGAAGTTTCAAAAAACAATAAAGATATAGAAAAAGAAAATATGGAGTTAAATACAAATAAAGAAATATATCATAATCGTCAAAAACAAATTGGAAAGAAGCCGGATATAGAATATGAAAAAATTAGAATGGAAAGAGAAGTTCCAAGAGGAGGGATATTTGGTAAGATAAAAGATTTCTTTTGTTCACCTAAAATCGAAGTGTATTATGAAACTATTATTGATGACAGTAAACTTAAATGTTGGGAGAAGGAGACCCAAGCTAATAATGAGAAGTTGATGAAAGCACAACAAAGTTACAATATTAATATTGAACGATTGAGAGAAAAACTTCATAAATTTGAGGGGGATGAAAAAAAAGCTAAGATGGAATTAGAGAAAAATATTCAAAAAATTAATCTTTTAAAAAATGCTATTAGTGCTGAAGAGTATGAGTATAGTACTATTATAATAAATGCAAAAAAAGAATTTTGTAATTCACAAAAACAGAAATTAAAAAAACAATTTGAAGAAAAGCTATTTGATGAGTCATATGTTGATTCAACATTGTGTAAAATTAGAAGATATATTGATAATTCATCTGAGATAAATATACCTAGAATTACAAATATTATAATAAAAAGTTTTGAAGAAAATGTGAAACATAGTAAGGATATGCTTAATAATATAGTTAATCAAAATACTATAGAATTAGAAAATCATTATTATGAACAGAAAAAAGATATTGAGTTACTAAAAAAAATACAAGATGAAATAATGATGATTAAAGAGGTGTAAATTTATGAATGAATATGAAAAAAAACATTTAGAAAACAAAAATTCTGTAATAAAATGTTTAGAAAAATCAGAACAATTTTTTGAAAAATATGGTTATGAACATGAGTTGAAAATATGTAAACATCAAGTAGAAAGTGTTAAAAATGGGGAGTTTACTATTGTATTAGTGGGAGAATTTAGCTCTGGAAAATCAACTTTATTAAATGCACTTATGGGAGATAAATTGCTACCATCTTTTTCAAATGAAACTACAGCAACAATAAATTTTCTGAAACACAAGAATAAGTCACAACATGGTGAAGGTGGAAGAGTTTATTATAAAGATGGAACAGAAAAGGAAATAGAAGTAGCAGATTTTGAAACTATATCAAAATATGTTAGTACTGAAAGTGATGAGAATGTTGCTCAAACAATTAGTCACCTTGATTTATATTTAGATTCAAAGTTTTTAGAAAATAATGTTACATTAGTGGATAGTCCAGGACTAAATGGCATAGCAGATGGTCATAGAGAAATTACTGAGGAGCAAATACAAAAATCTAGTGCAAGTATATTTGTTTTTAATGCAAATCAACCTGGGAGTAATTCGGATTTTGAGTTTTTGAAAAATTTGCAAAAACATGTAAAAGGAATAATATGTGTTTTAAATCAAATTGATTGCATTAAAGAAACAGAAGGACAGTCAGTAGAAAGTGTAATTAAAAAATTAAAAGAGAATTATAAAAAAATGATTCCAGATGCAGTTACAATCCCAGAAATAATACCAGTAGCTGCATATCCTGCATTAGTTGCAAGAGGAACTAAAAAAATGGAGTACAATGGGAAAGTTGAATTTTCTTGCAATGAAAAGAAAAAATTCGAAGATATTTCAAGAATGAAAATATTCGAAAATAGATTATGGAAATATTTAACGCAAGGTGAAAAAACAATTCAAGAGTTATCTGCACCATTAAAACAATTAGAAGCATTTTTTATAAATATAAAAGAAAATAATAAAAATGAATTTGAAGTTCTTCAAGGAAAATCTGATGTAAATGATTTAGAAGAACAGAAAATAGAACTTGAAAATCAATTGAATAACTTGTCTGAGCTACTTACTGAAAAAACTAGAGATATTAATATAGAGTTAATTACAGCAGAAAGTGAATTGAAAGAAGAGATTAATTCAGAATCAGAAAACCTTAAAGATAGGTATGCTCGTAAGTTAGATATGTGGGAAGAAATTGAAGATATTGATACAAATAGAATACAAACTGATATAGAAAAAGCGTTGAACAAAATTGCTATTGAAGCTATTGAAAACTACAAGGAAAGTGTTGGAAAAATCATTATACAATCAGGTAATGATGTGCGTGATGTAATTAATGAAAGGTTGGAAGAAAAGTCTTTTCATTTTAAAGTTTCAAATAAAATAGAAAAAACAGAAGTAAAATTGGGAATAGAAAAATATGATGAGGAAATAAAAAAATTAAATAATGAGCTTGAAGAATTAGATATGGAAAGTGACTCTATAGAGGATGATTTTTTAAAGGCACTAGAAAAAAAGAATAAATATGAAGAATTAAATGAGCGTATTGGAAATAGAAAAAAATTACGTGATGAATATGAAGAAGCTTCAAGTTTTTGTATTCCAAAAGCATATCACTATCAAAAAGATGTAATGGAATATAGAGATGGAGAAGGTATTCTTGGTAAAATAAGGGATTTTTTTGTTGGAAGAAAGGGTGAAAAACTTACAAAAACAGTTATTGATACAAAAGAAAGAGATGAATATATAGCAGAAAGAAATTCAAAAATTCAAAAGTATAATGATGAAATAAAAGGATTAGAGTTAGAATTAGAAAAAATTGATGATGGGGATGTTTCTTCTTTTGAATTTAAAAGAAAACAAATTGAAAAAAAGAAGGAGCAAAAACAAAATGATTTAGATGCTTTACGTGCTACTTTTAGACAAAGATCAGAAAAACAAATTGTAATTGGATTAAAGAGACAGAAAAGTGCAATAAATGATTTTATTGATGATTCTGTTTTTGAATTCATTAAACAATTTAAAAAAGAACTTTTAAGAATGAGGGGGACAATAGCAGAAATAATAACAGATATTGTTTCAGAAACTATTACTAAACAGATTGAAAATAGAAAGAAAGAAATAGAAGTTCTTCAAGAAAAAATGTCTTTAGCAGTACAAGATAAGGAAAATAGTATAAATAGATTAAATAATGAACTGAAAGATTTAGAACCATTAGTATTAGAAGTTATAGAATTACAAAATATTTTTGATAATACTAGACCTGATTACATTAGAGAAGAAGAATTATAAATATTATATAACATGGGGGAATTTTAAATGTTGGATAAAGTTTACAAAATGTTAGAAATAGCCAAAGAATTAGATGATACTAATTATGTATTTCAGTTAGAAAGAATTAAAAAATCTTTAGAAAGTAAAGAATATTTAATTAGTGTAATCGGGCAGTTTTCAGCAGGAAAATCAAAGTTGATAAATAATTTGCTTGGTAGAAAAGTTTTACCTGTACATATAATTGAAACAACAGCAATAGTAACATTACTTAAGTACGGTGAAAAGGAAAAGGCTACAATTTTATATAAAGATAATTCTGAAAAGACAATTACTATTGAGGAGTCTTTAAATTTATGGCAAAGTGGGAATAGTAGACAGATTAGAATGATTGAAACTATGATTATTTATGTAAATTCGGATATATTAAAATCAGGATTAGTGCTTGTAGATACGCCTGGAGTTAATACAATTATTAATAAGCATGTTTCTTTAGCAACTGAAATAATAGAATCCTCTGATAGAATTATGTATGTAATGGGGAAACCTTTAACAGAAACTGATAAAAATTTTATGGAAATAATTAAACAAAAAGGGCTTTCATTATTACTAGTTCGTACACATATGGATAATTTAAAATCTTCTGAAGAAAATATTGATAAATCAATAATTAAAGAATCAGAAATATTGCAAAAATTTACTGATGAGCAAGTATTTTTTGTTTCTAATGAAAAAAATTCAAAGTATTATGAGGCTATAAGTGAATTGGAGATTTTTCTTGAACAAGAAATTGGAAATAATATTCATAAATACATAGAAGATACTTGTAATAAAAAAATTATATATATTGCTGAAAATTATAAAAAAACTATTTTAGAAAAACAAAAGTTGCTTGAAAAACTGACAAATGAAAACAAAGAAGAATATTTGAGTAAAAAAAACAAGATTAATTTAGCATTAAAAAATATGAATGAAATATTAAAAATAAATGATAAAAAAGTGAAGAAGAAGTTTGAAAAGGTAAATAATGAGGCTTATGATGTAGCAATAATGATAAAGGACTTATACATAAAAAAGTTACCTTCAGTCTTTGAAAAAATAAATAATAAAATTGACTCAAAAGAATATGAAAGTCTTTCAAAAACACAAATATCTGAGTGTTGTGAAGCAATAAAAAATAAATATATGAATATATATGATAGAGTTATTGGAGAAAATAAACAGACTATTATTGAACAATTAGATAAGTATAATTTAAATGTTGATTTCTCAGAATATATACCTAGCGATGTTCAAGAAACATCAGAAAAAATAGATAGAATAAGAAGTAAGATGTTAGCTTTAAAAATAACTAAAGAAACATTAGATAATGAAATTGAACAAATAGAAAAACAAAATAGTAAAATGGATAAAGATAAAGAAAGGTTAGAACAAGAGTTATTAGAATTGCAAGCTAAGTCTGAACAGATTAAAACAGAGATGGAAGAATATCCAGAATATATTGCTAAGTATAATGTTGTTCAAAAAGGAACAAATTATAATGAAAAAAAGTTAAAAAACATAGGGAATGTTCTTGATTGGGTTACACTTTTTATTCCAGGAAAAGCATATGTAACTGCGACAACAAAAGTATTGGGAGCAGCAGGGAAGCTTGCAAATAAGATTCCAAAAGCTACAAAAGCAGTAGAAGCTATAGGAAAAGCAGAGAAAGTACTTAAAAATTCAAAAAAAGCAGTGGAAGTGGCTAGTAAAATAGATAAAGCACATGACACTGCGAAAGCAATTATGGGAGTATCACAAACAGATGATGAAATAACAAATCTTGAAAAAGAAAAAAAACATAGCATATTAAATCTTTTGGAAATGTTTACTTTTGAACATCATCTAAAAAATATTGGAAAAAAATTTGACAAGCAGGAAATTGTTGAATTAGACCATGAATATGAGATGCAATATAGAGAAGGTAAAAGAGAAATAAATAACAGAATGAGTAGGAATGCAGAGGCTGTAATTAAAAGTAAACAAGCTATATTAGACATATTAGACAATAAAAAGAAAGCAGAGAAAGAGCAAGAAATAAGGAGCGCCAAGAGAAATGTAGCGGAGCTTGAATGCCAAGAATTAAAGCAAAAATTAGAAGATGAAAAACAATTAAGGGTAATTGATAAAATAAAAAATTTTTATATATCTGAAACAACAAAGTATATTGAAAGTATGGTTGGTGGGTTTATGAATAATATGGAAGAAAAAATGAATATATGTATGAATGATTATATTACTTCTTGTAACTATGGTGTTGTTGACAAGATGAATGAACTGAAAAATGAAATATTAAAACTTGATAAAATTTATGCATCAGATGATAAGGAAACTATTGAAAAAAATATATCTAAGTATAAAGAATATTATAATTTTTTAAATAATATAACTTGTTAGAAATAAAGGAGAAACAATGTGGAAAAAATTAAATATAGTATTTTGCTTTTAGGAGAATTATATCATAAGAGAACTTTTTTATTTCAATATTGTATTACCAATAAAATGAAAATATTATTTTCACGTATGTATGAGAAATATCAAGTACCAATTGTTGTTAAAGGCTCTGATATGTTTAAAGAAGATGTTAAATATGATGAAAAATCAGACACAATAATAGTTTATTCACAATGTTTGCCCATTCATGTATCAATAGCTGTTAATCCGATAGATGATAGGGATATTGTAATTAAACAAGAAAATTTTGTTTCATATGACAAATTAGTTTTTATAAGTTCTTGGCAATATGAATATGAACCATTTGAAGCGATGCTAAGGTGTATTCCAATATTAAAGTTGAATAACCCATTTATAGAAATTTTGGTAGTTTTATATAAAAGTAGTATAAATGGAGGAGCAACTGATATAGGAAATCAAGATATAGTTATTGAAAAGGTATATAAAAAATATAAAAAACAATATGATGTTCAAATTATGGATTCAAGTGATACAGTAATTAGCATTATACATCCTAAATTTCATATTGAAGATTCCTTGTCTCCAGAATATTGTGATAAATATAAAGTATGGAAAGAAGAACTTTATGATGAACAGTATGGTTTAATATTTGATTATTCTGATATTGCAAATATGATTACAGACAGATATATAAACTCATCTTTCTTAGAGCAACATATATATGGACTTCAGCAAATAAAAAATTCCAAAGATTTAGCAAGTAGTTACTTTGAAAACTTTTGTTCACAATATTATCATACAACTGAAAAGTTGATTATTGATTTTTACATAGATTTTATTAAAGACATATGTGTATGGGATATTGAAAAAGATATTATTTTTATTAAAAAACGTAAGCGTCAAAGATTTCACGTCTACAAAAAATATAATTCTCCTAGTAAAATTAAGTAAACATTAATTTTATGGAGGATTTTTAT
>JABLTK010043296.1_pt1 | contig 102257 bp, 94 predicted proteins | sample 7160131 | NCBI WGS metagenome assembly JABLTK01 (sample SAMN14651221, study PRJNA627086) | human gut metagenome | isolation source: feces | host: Homo sapiens | reverse complement strand
GAGAGGGTGGGATTCGAACCCACGGTAGGCTACAAACCTACGCCAATTTTCAAGACTGGTGCCATAAACCAACTCGACCACCTCTCCATGATTGTCAACCTGTGACAATTTATATAATACCACACATTAACACTTTTTGTCAATATATATATTGATTTTTCTTTGCTTTTGTGTGGTATTTTTTATTATTTATTTTTTATTACTTGATTAATTGCTTGCTCTTCTTCTTTTGATAGTGCATATTCTGATTTTCCATTTACTACTGGTTTAGCATATATATTTGATGTATCTCTTCCATAAATACCATTTAAAACTATCCCCGTATCATTTTCATTTAATAAAGCTAACGCAAAGCTTAAATTGCTTCCCGTATCTTTATAGGCATTATATCTAATCAACCCTATTTTCTTTAGGTTTTCTCTTGAATCATCATCTAATTTTTGGCAATATTTTTCTATTTCCGCATTTTCCTTCTTTATTTCTTCTACGTTTTCAACATATTTTTGCAACATTTCGTCTATATTATTGCCTCTTCCTAGCTTTGTCATAAACTCAGAATAGTTCGCTCTTAATTTTCTCAATTTTATAGAGTTTAATATATATAAAATTATTAATGTGATATTTATTACAAGTATTATTATTTCAAATACATTAATCTCAAAATTTCCGTTCATTTAATCAAATCCCTTTCATTATTTTATTAAGTGTAAAATTCTTTCTAGGTCATCATTTGAGCTATATTCGATTACTATTTTTCCTTTTCTCTTTCCTGCTTCTAATTTTACTTTCGTGCCGAAAAATCCTTGGAAAGAATCCTCTATGTCTCTATATATCGCTTGATATCTTTGAGCCTTTTCCTTGTCTCTCTTTGGTAATTTTTGGTCATTATCTATTTTTCTTACTAAATCGTCATAATTATCACCATTTTCAACAACTCCAAGTGCAAGCTTATATTGTTTATCTGGATCTTGCACTCTCATTAATTCCCTACATTGTCTTTCGCTAAAATTATGTTCTAATACTAAATCTATAACTCTTGGATCTAAATTTAATATTCTAACATTATTTGTTAGTCCACTTCTACTCATTCCCAATTTATCAGCTAATTGTTGTTGTGATAAACCATAATCATCTAAAAGTCTTCTTAAACCTCTTGCTTTTTCAATAGGATTTAAATTTTCTCTTTGAATGTTTTCTATTAATGCAATTTCCCTATTTTCTTGTTCTGTTTTTGTTCTAACTAAACAAGGCATTTCTGTAAGCCCGGCCTTTTTAGCAGCTCTCCATCTTCTTTCTCCTGCAACTATTTGATAATATCCATCTTTTGGCATAACAATTATTGGTTGAATAACTCCATATCTCTTTATCGAGCTTGCCAATTCCTCTAATTTGTCTTCGTCAAATTTTTTTCTTGGTTGATCCGCATTTGGCTCAATTTCAGTTATTTTTATTTGTTGAACAACCTCCTCATCTAGTGGATCTTCCATTTTTTTATAACTATTATCACTAAATAGAGCATCTAATCCTTTTCCTAAACCTGTTTTCTTTGCCATTATCTTTCCCTCCTAATTATTTTTTCATACGCTTTGCGGCTCTTAATTCATCTTCATTTGTTTTTATGAACTCTTTTGCAAATTTTTCATAGCTTTTAGCCCCTTTTGATCTCGGATCATACATAGTTATAGGCATTCCATAACTTGGTGCTTCACTAAGCTTTACATTTCTTGGTATAACATTTTTATATACTTTATCTCCAAAATATTTCTTTACTTCTTTTACAACTTGATTTGATAAATTTGTTCTAGCATCGTACATTGTAAGCAAAGCGCCTTCTACTTGCAAACTTTTGTTCATATGTTTTTTTACTAAATCTATTGTATTTAATAGCTGTCCTAATCCTTCCAGTGCATAATATTCACATTGAATTGGTATTAAAACACTATCAGAAGCTGTAAAGGCGTTTAATGTTACTAGTCCTAATGAAGGTGGACAATCTATTATGATAAAATCATATTTATCTTTTATATTGTCAATCTTTTTCTTTAGTCTATATTCCCTCTCTTCCATTGAGACTAGCTGAACTTCTGCTCCTGCTAGGTTTATATTTGAAGGACATAAATCCAAATGTTTTACTATTGTTGATTGTAATGTGTTTTCAACTTCTATATCCTCTATTAGTACATCATAAACCGAAAATTGTTGTTCTTTATTTATTCCTAAACCACTTGTAGCATTTCCCTGTGGGTCAGCATCCATAAGTAATACTTTTTTTCCTCTTTTAGCCAGAACTGTGCTTAAATTAATTGAAGTTGTTGTTTTGCCAACTCCTCCTTTTTGATTTGCTATTGATACTATCTTACCCAATTTTTTCCCTCCTAAGTAGAACAAATCATATAGTGCTTAAAACCTCAGTATTTTCAGTAGTTCTATAGGTTTGCCCATTGTAAAATTGCTTTATTTATATGGAAATTTCTTCAAATTTTTGCATATAATAAAAGACATATTAATAATATATTAATATCATTAATATGTCAATAAATTTCATTAAATTTTCACATATTTTTTTATTTGTTTTTTTTACTTTTTTATAAAAGTGGCTGTTTTGCTGGCATTCCAGGTTTTCTAGGATATTTTTTATTTGTATTTTCTACTTTTTCTACTATAATTACATTTTTTCTCGATTCTTCTCCCGGAATTTCTAATTCTTCTAATTTTATGTATTTTCCACCTAATTCTTCTGCTACATTTTCTATTCCCTTCATCTCATCTATAACTTTAGGTCCTTTCATACATAAACAGTATCCTCCAACTTTAACTAAAGGCAACATATATTCTAGCAACACATTAATTGGAGCAACAGCTCTTGAAACTGCATATTCAAATTTTTCTCTATATTTTTCGTTTTGCCCTACTTCTTCTGCTCTACTGTGAACTGTATTAACATTTTCTAGCTTTATAGAGTCTTTAACTATGTTAAGAAAATTAATTCTTTTATTTAAAGAATCTACCAAGGTTACATTGACTTTTTTTGTTATAGCTAATGGCATTCCAGGAAATCCAGCCCCTGTTCCAACATCTACCACACTAGTATCTTCTTTAATCAATTTTGATATTGTTAAAGAATCTATAAAATGCTTTTTTATTATTTCCTTTTCATCTGTAATTGCTGTTAGATTTATTTTTTCATTCCATTCTAAAAGTAGTTTCATATATTGATAAAATTTTTCTATCTCATTTTCAGAAATTTCAAATAATTTATTATATTTCGTAAATTCTTTTCTAAATTCTTCATATTCCATTTTATTTTCCTCCTTTGTTTTTAACTTGCTCTAAATATATTAATAATACAGAAATATCTGCTGGTGATACTCCAGATATTCTTGATGCTTGTCCTACAGATTCTGGTTTTATTTTGTTTAACTTTTGTCTTGCTTCTAATCTTAAGCCTTTAAGTGTAGAATAATCTAAGTCCTGTGGTAATTTTCTTTTTTCTAGTTTTTTAAATTTTTCTACTTGGGCTTCTTCTAACTTTATATATCCTTCATATTTTATCTGTATTTCAACTTCTTGTGCCTCTTCAGTCGAAAGTTCTGGCATATTCTTATCAATTTCTTTTAAATCTTTATATTTAATTTCTGTCCTTTTTAATAGATCTGCCATCTTCACTCCTGTCTTTATTTCAGAAGAGTTCTGTTTCTGCAAAAACTGGTTTACTCCTAGAGTCGGCTTGACTATAGCGTTTTTTAACCTATTGATTTCAGATAATATGTTTGCTTTTTTCTCTGTAAACCTTTCGTATCTTGCTTTTGAGATTAATCCATTCTCATACCCCAAATCTGTCAATCTTAAGTCTGCATTATCTTGTCTTAATAACAATCTATACTCTGCTCTTGAGGTCATCATTCGATAAGGTTCGTTTGTTCCTTTTGTTACAATATCATCTATTAAAACTCCAATATAAGCTTGTGCTCTATCTAATATTAATGGTTCTTTGTTTTGCAATTTTCTTGCAGCATTAATCCCCGCTATTATTCCTTGAGCTGCTGCTTCTTCATAACCAGAAGTTCCGTTTATTTGTCCTGCGAAGAACATTCCATCTATATCTTTATACTCTAGTGATAGTTTTAACCTTGAAGGATCAATACAATCATATTCTATTGCATAAGCTGGTCTTGTAAACTCTACATTTTCTAATCCCGGAAGTGTCCTATACATAGCTATTTGTACGTCTTCTGGAAGAGATGAGCTCATTCCTTGTACATACATTTCATCAGTATCTCGTCCAAGCGGTTCTATAAAAACTTGATGTCTTTCTTTATCTGCAAATCTTACTACTTTGTCTTCTATAGAAGGGCAATATCTTGGCCCTGTTCCTACTATTTCTCCTCCGTATAAAGGGGATCTATGTAAGTTATTTCTTATTATTTCGTGTGTTTTAGCATTAGTATAGGTTAAATAACAAGGTAGTTGTTCTTCTTCCATATCAAGCTTATCATCAAAAGAAAACGCTTCTATATCTTCATCACCATTTTGTATTTCCATCTTCGAAAAATCTACTGTATTTTTATTTATTCTGGCTGGTGTTCCTGTCTTAAATCTGACTAACTTGATATTTAGTTTTTCTAATATTTCAGATAACTTCTTTGAAGGGAATACTCCGTCAGGACCGCCTTCATAAGAGGTTTCTCCTATAAATATTTTTCCTCTTAAATACGTTCCTGTGCATAGTATTACTTCTTTAACCTTGTACACTGCTCCTATGTTTGTTTCAACGCTTACAACCTTTCCGTTTTCTACACCTATATCAACTATTTCAGCCTGCTTTAAATATAGATTTTCTTGTTTCTCAAGTGTATGCTTCATCTCTACTTGATATTTCTTTCTATCAGCTTGAGCTCTTAAAGAATATACTGCCGGTCCTTTAGATGTATTTAACATTCTCATTTGCACAAATGTTTTATCGATATTTTTTCCCATCTCTCCGCCTAAACAGTCTATTTCTCTAACAAGATGTCCCTTAGAGCTTCCTCCTATATGAGGATTACATGGCATATTAGCAACTGTTTCTAGGCTTATCGAGAACAATAAAGTCTTCATTCCCATTCTCGCAGTTGCTAGAGCTGCCTCACATCCAGCATGTCCAGCTCCTATTACTGCTATATCATATTCTCCTGCGTCATATTTCATTTATTTTTCCTCTTTTCCTTTTATTTTTACTTTTTTCTGTTTTAACAAAAACGTTTAAACGTGCGTTTCTTTTTATTTTTTATTATTCATTTATCGTATTTTCAATGTTTTCTTTTATTTTATTGTCTTTTTGACGCGCTTTGTTCTTTCTTATTTTTTCGACAAAATTCGACAAAATATACAAATTTTACCAATTCTTATTTTCCTAAGCAGAACTTTTTAAAGATTTCATTTATTATTTCTTCTGATACATTTTCACCTGTAATCTCCAGGATATGCTCTAATATTTCTTTTAGACATATTGCTGTTATATCTACCGGCATTTTCTCCTCCAAGCTATTTCTAGCTTTTTTAATTGCTTCTACTGCAAACACTATTTGTTGCTTTTGTCTTGCATTTGTTATAATTTCTGTATTGTCATTTTCTATTTGATTTAGATTAAACATTTTTTCAATAGCCTCATACAATTTTTCTAGCCCCTTTTCTTCTTTTGTAGAAAAGTCTATTATGGTTTTTTTAGTGTTTAAAATTTTATCATTGTCTTTCATCATATTTTTATTTAAATCTGTTTTGTTTATAAGGATAATAGCATTTTTATCTTTTATTAAACTAAGTATTTGCTCATCCTCTTCGTCAAACGCACGAGAATCGTCAAAAACAGCAATAATTAGTTCAGCATCATTAGTTATGCTTATGCTTCTTTTTACTCCTATTTGCTCAACCTCGTCGTTTGTATTTCGTATTCCTGCCGTATCGATTATTTTTAACGGAATTCCTTTTACATTTATATATTCTTCTATGGTATCTCTTGTTGTTCCTTCTACATCACTAACAATAGCTCTATTCTCTCCCAAAATCATATTCAACAAAGAAGATTTTCCTACATTTGGCTTTCCTACTATTGCAGTTTTAATTCCTTCTTTTAATATTTTTCCATTTTTAAAACTTTCTTCTAATTTTTTTAGTTTTTCTTCTACCCTATCCAAAGTTTTCTCTATCTTCTTGTTAGTTGTTTCTTCGATGTCATATTCTGGATAATCTATAGATGCTTCAATGTCCGCCATAATGTCTAATATTTCTTGTTGTATTTCTTTTATTTTCACCGATAAGCTTCCTTCTAACTGTTTTTGAGCGACTTTCATCTCTTGTTCTGTTTTAGAATTTATAATATCTATTATCGCTTCTGCCTGTGACAAGTCTATTCTCCCATTTAAAAAAGCTCGTTTTGTAAATTCTCCTGGTTCTGCAAGTACTGCTCCATTTCTTATACATTCTTCTAATATTCTATTTTCTACAACAATCCCTCCGTGCGAGTTTATTTCACACATATTTTCTTTGGTATAACTCTTTGGCGAAATAAAATAAGATACAAGCACCTCATCTATTATTTCATTTTTTTCCCTGTTTACTATATTTCCATATTTTATTGTATATCCTTTTATTGGGCCTTTGTTTTTTGGCTCAAATATTTTTTCTAATATTTCAAAACAGTTTTCCCCGCTTAACCTAATTATTCCAATTCCTGCATTTCCTGGTGCTGTTGATATTGCTGCTATTGTACTCATATTTTCCTCCTAATTATTTCTAAAAAAAGTCAAAGTTAGATATAGTACTCCTACTAAAATCTGAACTTTGACTTCCGATTTATATAAAATTATTTTTTTGCTATTACAACTCTTCTTCTATCATTTTCTCCTATACTATATGTTTTAACTGTTTTACTTTCTTGTAATTTTGTGTGAATTATTTTTCTCTCATACGCTGTCATAGGTTCCAATGTTATTGTTTTTCCAGTTTTAGTAACAGTTTTTTCTATTTTTTCAGATAATTCTTCTAACGTTTTCTTTCTTGCACTTTTATAGTTTTCTATGTCTAATATAACTTTTACATCAGATTCATTCTCTTTATTTATTATAGCTGTTAATATTGTTTGAAGCGCATTTAAAGCTTCTCCCCTATATCCTATTAATTTTGCAGCTCCTTTTCCTGTCACCACAACCTCAATATATTCTGGTGTTTCTTCTATTTTATATTCAATATCTTCTGATACTTTGTTTAAAAATTCTTTTAAGAAATTTCCAATTATTTCTTCTGCTTTTTTCGCTTCTTGTTTGTTTATTGGTCTTTTTTCTTCTTTCCTTGGTCTTCTTTCTTGAGTTTCCTTTATTCCCTCTTTTTCAGTAATTTCAACTTTTACAATATGTGGATCTAATATATTAAAAAAACTTTTCTTTTTTTCTTCTAATATTTTTATTTCTACTTGATTTCTTGTTAATCTTAACTCTTTTAGTCCTTTTTCAATCGCCTCTGTTGAAGTTTTTCCTTCTGAAATAATTGTTCTAGGCATTTTCCTCTTCCTCCTTTTTGTTTTCAGAAATCTTGTTAATTATTATTCTTTCTATTATCATTGCAATATTGCTTACTAGCCAATACAGAGCTAATCCAAGAGGAGCAATAAATGCTATTGTAATAGACATTATTGGTATCATATAATTCATGCTCTTTGTCATATCTTGCATTGCTTCCATAGCTTCTTCCGATTTTGCTTCTTCTTCAGATATAAGAGCCTTTTCTTCATCATTCTCTTTGTTTTCTGCTGCTTTCTTTTCCTTGTCAGCTTTCTTCTTTTCTTTCGCTTTGTCTTGCATATTATTTGTCATCTTTATTGAAACAAAAGAAGTTATAACATACAACACAGGAATAATATATACTGTTATATCTTTTAAGTTTTGATTTGGAACTTTGCTTAAGTCTAATCCCAAGAAATCCATGTTTATAGCAACTTCTGAATCTTCTGCTGATTTCGTTTGAATAACTTGAATTTCTGGATATGCTGACGTTTTTCCCTCTTCTGTCTTTATTTGCTCAATATATTCATTAACCTTGTTTGAATCCACCTTTTTCATGTATGTTAAAGGTTTGCTTACCAACCAAAATACAGAAATAATTAAAATTATTTGTATTATTGAGCTTAGGCATCCACTAAAAGGACTTACCTTCTCTCTTTTATATAGTTCTATTGTCTCTTGGTTTAATTTTTCAGGATTATTCTTATATTTTTTTTGAATCTCCTTCATTTTTTCCTGCACTTTTGCATTCTTTTTCATTGATTTTTGTTGTGATACCGTTATTGGTATTAATATAATTCTTAATAATATAGTAAATACAATTATTGCTATTCCATAATTGTTAAATAAATTATAAAGAAAGTTTAGTAAATATCCAAATAAATTTGCTATTGCTCCCATTTTTACCTCCTGTTACTCTAGAGGGTCATATCCGCCCTTTGAAAAAGGATTGCATTTTATTATTCTGACTAGTCCTTTTAGAATCCCTATTATACATCCGTATTTTAAAATCGCTTGTTTTGTGTATTCTGAGCACGTTGGATAGTATTTGCAGTTAACACCTCTATTAGCAAGGCTTGGCGATATCTTTCTCTGATACCACTCTATTATTTTTACTAGTACACTTCTCATAAAAAAACTAAACTTTTTCAATCAGATTTGCCTCTTCAAAAATTTCTCTTATCTCTTTGTGAATTTTATGAAATTCTACACCTTCAACTTGTTCCTTTTTGTTCCAAAGAAAAACAATGTTATATCCTTGCTTTAAAGATTTCATTTCTCTGTAATAAGCTTCTCTTATAACTCTTTTGATTTTATTTCTTTTTACTGCGTTACAAATTTTTGTATTTACTGCAATTCCTATAACATTTCTATTTAAATTATTTTTATCTATATATACTATAATGTATTTTCTTACAAAATACTTTCCTTTATTTAAAACGTTTTTAAATTCGTAATTCTTTTTTAATGTATAAACCTTTTTCATATTTTCACTCATTTTCTTTATTACAAAAAAGCCACTAAGATATATCTAGTGGCCTTGTCATAAATTACGCACTTAGTTTTTTTCTACCTTTTGCACGTCTAGCTTTTATTATATTTCTTCCAGATTTAGTACTCATTCTTTTCATGAAACCATGTTCTTTTTGTTCTTGTCTCTTTTTTGGTTGAAATGTTCTCTTCATCTTTGCACCTCCAGTATTTTTTCTTTCATAAGTATTTACTATTATATACCACTTTTCATGATTATGTCAATACTTTCCTACAAAAATAAAAATATTTATTTTTTATCTATTTTTATATTGACTATTTAACTCTTTTTTTGATATTATATACGAAAATAAGAGAAATAAATACTTTTGTGTTTTTTTGCTTATATTATACAACCAAATACGCTAATCATAAGGGATCCGCGAGTTATCCACATTTTGTGGATAACTATGTGGATAACTATGTGTATAATTTTTTATTCCTATCTCTGTTCTAGGATGTTGGAAGGATGAACTTTAATGCAAAATGAACTGAATGATTTATTAACAAAAGCAAAAGAACTTTTAAAAGAGGAAACCACAAAAATTTCATACGAAACATGGATAAAAATATTAGAGATTCAAAGTGCGGATAATGATCACATTGTTTTGTTGACATCTACTGATTTTCAGAAGAATATTGTTTCTTCAAAATATTTAGATTTGTTGACAAACACCTTTAATTATTTGACAAATAAAGATTGCAGTGTTTCTATTGTCTCTAGAGAGGAGCTTGAAACCGCGTCAAATAATTCAGATTTAAGTGATACAACCAAAATTGAAGCTCCTATTAATTATGTCACAACGAATTTAAATCCCAAATACACTTTTTCTACATTTGTCGTTGGAAATAATAATAGATTTGCTCATGCCGCAGCTCTAGCAGTTGCGGAAGCTCCTGCGTCTTCTTATAACCCTTTGTTTATTTATGGAGGCGTTGGTCTAGGCAAAACTCACTTAATGCATGCCATTGGTAATGAGATTCTAAGAAACAATAAAAATTCTAAAATTTTGTACGTTACTTCAGAAGCCTTTACTAATGAGCTTATTAATGCTATAAAAGACAATACAAATGATCAATTTAGAAATAAATACAGAGGAATTGATATCTTATTAATTGACGATATTCAATTTATTGCTGGTAAAGAAAGAATTCAAGAAGAATTTTTCCACACATTTAACACATTATATGAAAGTGGAAAACAAGTTATTCTATCTAGTGATAAACCACCAAAGGATATTCCTTTATTGGAAGATAGATTAAAATCAAGGTTTGAGTGGGGAATAATAGCAGATATTTCTAATCCAGATTATGAAACACGTCTTGCAATTCTTAGAAAAAAGGCACAAATAGATAACATAATAATTGATGACGAGATTTTGTCTGCAATCGCAACTCGTATAGATTCTAATATCAGAGAACTAGAGGGAACTTTAAATAAATTAATTGCAACAGCTTCTTTAACATCTAATAGACAAATAACAATGGAAATGGCTGAAAAAGCAATTAATGATATTGTCTCTCAACAAGAAAAAGTTATTTCTGCAACATACATTCAAGAAACAGTAGGGAAGTACTTTAACATAAATCCGAAAGATTTAAAAGGTTCTAAAAGATCAAATGATATAACTTTCCCAAGACAAATAGCAATGTATTTATGTAGAAATGTTGCAAATATGTCTTTACCGCAGATTGGTAAGGATTTTGGAAAAAGAGATCATACAACAGTAATGCATGCTTGTAACAAAATAGAAAAAGAAATAAAAACTAATTCAAACACAAAGTTAATTGTGGAAAGTGTGAAAAACATCCTACTGGATATGAAATAGTTGATATTTAAACAAAAACTAAAGATTTCTTAAATAAACGTTTGTAAAAATTATGTTTGATTCGGAGACTGGAAATTCTTCTTACGGAATAGCTAGATTAGTTATACACAGGGGGCTGTGGAAAAGCTGTTGATAACATGTGTATAACTCAGTAATCCACAATTGTAATTTTTACCTGTTGATAACTTTACATTTTATCCACAGAGTTATCAACATCAATTTTGCTAGGGAAGCAAGGGCGTAGATGAGTTTTCCACACAATCCACAGCACCTACTACTACTACTACTAAATATATTTATATTTTATATAATAAAGGAGTCGATGAAAAAATGAAACTTATTTGTGAAAAGGATAAAATCCTTAAAGCACTTAATTCCGTAACTAAAGCTGTTGCTGTAAGAACAACAATGCCTATATTAGAAGGAATATTAATACAAACAAACGACAATGAAATAAAATTAACAACCTATGATTTAGAAATAGGTATAGAATATATAATTAATGACTGTAAAGTAGAAGAACAAGGAGCAACTGTTGTTAATGCAATAATGTTTACAGAAATTATAAGAAGATTACCAGATACAGATATAAAAATTACATTAAATGATAAAAACTTATTAGTAATTGAATGTGAAGGATCTTTATACAAATTAGCAACTATGAATCCAGATGAATTCCCAGAATTACCAAAAATAAATGTGGAAAATTCAATAGAAATAGAACAAAATACATTAAAAGATATGATAAGAAAAACAATATTTGCTGTTAGTACAGAAGAAAACAGACCTATATTTACAGGATGTTTATTCGAAATAGCAAATAATAAATTAAATGTTGTAGCTGTTGATGGATTCAGATTAGCTTGGAAAAGCAAATTTTTACAAAATAAAGTAAATAACTTTTCAGCAGTTATACCAGGAAGAACATTAAATGAAATAAACAAAATATTATTAGATTCTTTTGATATGATAAAAATTGGTGTTGCTAAAAATCAAGTTTTATTCGAAATGGAGAACTGTAAAATAGTAACTAGATTATTAGATGGAGAATTTTTAAACTATTCAAGCGTTATTCCAGAAAATTGGGAAACAAGAATTAGAGTAAAGAGATCTATTTTACAAGATTGTTTTGAAAGAATTAGTTTAATTTCATCATCTAGTATAGAGAAAGAAAAGAAATATCCAGTTAGAGTAGCTGTTGATATAGGAAAATTGACAATTTCTTGTACAAATCAAACAGGAGATGCTAAAGAAGAAATATATCTTACAACAGAAGGAAAAAATCTTGAAGCAGGATTTAATCCAAAATATTTCTTAGATGCACTTAGAAATATTGATGATGATGAGATATTTGTTAATTTTGGAACAAGTATTTCTCCTTGTATAATTAGACCAGTTGAAGAAGAGGGAGATTATACATATATGATTTTACCAATTAAATTAAAAGACTAAAAATAAGAAAATACACAGTGATTTTCCACAGTTTGAGCACAAAATGTTGATAACTAATTGGAGATTTTGAATTTCTAATAGTTTATTGAGGATAAAAAATGTACATTAACAAAATAGAGATTAAAAATTTTAGAAATTATGAAAAACAAGAAATCGAGTTAAATCCACATATAAATATTTTTTATGGAGATAATGCACAAGGAAAAACAAATATATTAGAAGCAATATTTATAAGTGGATTTGGTAAATCTTTCAGAACCTCTAAAGAAAAAGAAATGATAAAACTAGGAGAGGATTTTTTAGAAGCAACAGTGTTTTATCAAAAGTCAGATAGAGATGGAAAAATTAGAACCGTAATTTCTAATAAAAAACAAATAGAAGTAAATGGTGTAAAAATAAAAAAGCTAAGTGAATTAATAGGAAAAATTAATTTAGTTATTTTTACACCAGATGATATTCAGATTTTAAAAAGTGGTCCCGAAAAAAGGCGTAGATTTTTAGATATGATGATAGGTCAATTAAGACCTAAGTATGTATATATTCTTAATTTGTATTTAAAGACATTAGAACAAAGAAATAATTATTTAAAACAAATAAAAGAAGAAAATAAACCAGAAAGTATGCTTGAAATATGGGACGAAAAGCTTGCTGAATATGCAGAAATTATATGTAAATATAGGACTGAATTTATAGGAAAATTAAATAGTAAAATTAAAGAAATACATTCTGAAGTAACTTCAAATAGTGAAGAAATAAAAATAGAATATATAACAGAATGTAATAACAGGGAAATATATTTACAATTATTAAAACAAAGAAGAAAATTAGATACTATAAAAGGATATACAACAAAAGGGATACACAGAGATGACTTTAAATGTATTATAAACGATAAAGAAATTGAAGTTTATGGATCTCAGGGACAACATAGAACTGCCATTCTTTCTTTAAAACTAGCAGAATTATATGTTATTTATGATGAGATAGGAGAATATCCAATTTTATTATTGGACGATTTTATGTCTGAATTAGATGAAAAAAGAAGAAAAAGCTTTTTATCATATATTAAAGACACACAAGTAATTATAACTTGTACAGATAAGATGGAATTGGACAACTTAAATGAATATAAGTTGTTTAATGTAAAAAACGGAAAAATTATCTAAAAACATTTGCAAAAAAATAGTTTTTAGTGATATGATATATAAGTACGATTAATAGATAATAAAAACGAAAGGATGTTAATATAATGGAAAAATATAATCACGAGTACAATGCAGAGCAAATACAGGTTCTAGAAGGATTAGAAGCCGTAAGAAAAAGACCAGGAATGTACATAGGAAGCGTTTCTATTAGAGGACTACATCATCTTGTATATGAAATTGTAGATAACTGTGTTGACGAAGCTTTAGCAGGATATTGTACACATATACATATAATTATAGAAAAAGGAAATATTATATCTGTTGAAGATGATGGTAGAGGAATTCCAGTAGATATACATCCTAAAACACATATTTCAGCAGCAGAAACAGTTTATACAGTTTTACACGCAGGTGGAAAATTTGGTGGAGATAGTGGATACAAAGTTTCTGGAGGACTTCACGGAGTTGGTGCATCTGTTGTAAATGCTTTATCAGAATGGGTAGAAGTAACTATTCAAAGAGATGGTGGGCTATACCAAATGAAGTTCCAAAGAGGAAAAACTGTTGAAAAATTAACAAAACTTGGTGATTCTAAAAAGACAGGAACAAAGGTAAGATTTTTAGCAGATGACACAATATTTGAAACTCTAGAATATGATTTTGGAACACTAGAAGAAAGATTTAGAGAGATAGCATTCTTAAATAAAGGATTACATATAACAATAGAAGATCAAAGAAATGATGAAAATCTTAAAAAATCAGAATTCTGCTTTGAAGGAGGATTAAATTCTTTCGTAGAATATTTAAATAAAAATAAAGAAAAAATTCATCCATTACCAATTTATATTGAAAAAGATGGGGAAGTGCCAGTTGAGATTGCACTTCAATATACAACAGCATATTCAGAGAACATTTATACTTTTGTAAACAATATAAATACAATAGAGGGTGGAACTCATTTAGAAGGATTTAAAAGAGGTATAACAAAAGTATTTAACGATTATGCAAGGTCTCACAATATATTAAAAGAAAAAGATTCCAATCTTTTAGGTGAAGATATAAGAGAGGGAATGACAGCAGTTATTTCTGTTAAAGTAAAAGAACCTCAATTTGAAGGACAAACTAAGACAAAATTAGGTAACAGCAATGTTACAGGAATAGTACAATCTATGGTTGTTGAAGTATTAGCACCATTTTTAGAGGAAAATCCTTCTGTTGCAAAAGCAATTCTTGAGAAATGTATTAGTGCATCTCGTGCAAGAGAGGCCGCAAGAAAAGCAAGAGAATTAGTAAGAAGAAAGAACTCTTTGGAGTCAACTACATTACCAGGAAAACTAGCAGATTGTAGCGAAAAAGATGCCTCTCAATGTGAAGTTTATATAGTTGAGGGAGACTCTGCAGGTGGTAGTGCAAAACAGGGAAGAGATAGAAGATTCCAAGCAATATTACCTCTATGGGGAAAAATGCTTAATGTCGAAAAATCAAGAGCAGATAAAATATATAATAATGAAAAATTACAACCTGTTATATTAGCTGTAGGTGCAGGAATTGGAGCTGATTTTGATATAAATAAAATCAGATATGGAAAAGTCATTATAATGGCTGATGCCGATGTTGATGGTGCACATATTAGAACTTTATTATTAACATTCTTCTTTAGATATATGAGACCATTAATAGAGAATGGAAATGTATTCTTAGCTCAACCACCATTATATAAATTATCTAAAAAAGGATTTAAAGATGTTTACTGCTATACTGACGAAGAAATGGCACAACATTTAGCTGAAATGGGAAGAGACAATGTAAATATTCAAAGATACAAAGGTCTTGGAGAAATGAACCCTGAACAATTATGGGAAACAACAATGAATCCAGAAACAAGAATAATGGTTAAAGTTACAATGGAAGATGCTATTAAAGCGGATGCAACATTTAATGTTTTAATGGGAGATGAAATTGCACCAAGAAGAGAATTTATAGAACAAAATGCAAAATATGTTAAAAATCTAGACATATAAAAATAAATAAAATTATAATAACCTCTGAGATATATCTCAGAGGTTATTATAATGAAGCTAATATTAATCGTAGTTAAAACCAATATGCCTAACTAATAACCTAATATATATTGCTATATAAATAAGCTACTCTGCCAAACATATCAATCAGTCACTTGAATGTAAATCCACCAATGATAGCCATATTCATCCAAACGAGGGACTAGTAATGACCACTAAACAATAGAAGAACACTCGTAACATAGAATATATTACCTATAATTTGACCATATATTAACAAAATAAATACAGCCTATATACAAATAATATACTCATGTCGCCAACATATATATATCCAATATATTAAACATATATATATTTTTGCTCGAAACATAAAAAACCCAAAAACAAATTTAATACATTTCTTAGTTAAACTAATATTAACCTTATATTATTATTATATACAAAATAAAAAAATATATACGAAAATATTTAATTAAAATAAAAAAAAATAAATTAATAAAAAATAAAAAAATAAATAATAAACAATAAATAATAAATAATAAATAATAAAAAATAAATAATAAACAATAAATAATAAATCATTAATAATAAAAAATTAATTAAAAATAAATAATATTATTAAATTATTTTTTAAAATTTTAGATAATAAAAAATTAAATAATAAAATAAAAATAATATAAAATTATTTTTTTAATTTTTTAACAAAAAAAAAATTAAATTATAAAAAATAAAATAAAAAAAGTAAGTAATATTATTAAAATAAAAATAATTAAAAAAAATACAGAAAAAAATCGAAAAATAAATAAAAATAAAAAAACAAAAAAAATAATAACACAATTTGACGAACGAATTATGTTGACAAAAATACTAATTGCTAATACAATAAAAAACAGAAAGGAGTGGAGAAAAATAAAGGTAAAATCAATACAGCAATGGATGCCGTTTGATGAAATATTAGATAATGGAATAATAAAACTAAAAGAAAATAAATATATAAAAATAATAGAAGTTGAACCAATTAATTATAATCTAAAATCAAATTTCGAAAAAGAGGCAATTTTAAATTCATTTAAAAGTTTTTTAAAAACATGTCAGTTTGATATGCAAATAATAATCAAAAGTAAAAAAGAGAATTTAATTCAGCATATTAATTCTATGAAAAAAAATCAAGAAAAAGAAAAGCCAGAAATAAAAAAAATAATAAATAAATATATTCAAAATATTGAACAATTAAACGCAGAAAATAAATCAGACTCAAAACAGTTTTATATTGTGATTGGGCACGAAATAGAAGGGAAAAAAGACAATTATGTAGACCAATTACAAGAAAAAACAAATAAAATAAGAGATAATCTGTCTAGATGTGGAAATAAAACTTCATCTATTAAATCAAAAGAAGAAATAGAAAAAATATTATATAATTATTTTTATTTAAATAATGAAAATAATTAATTAAAAATAAAAAATATTATTAAACAATTTTTTATTTTTTAATAATAAAAAAATAAATTACAAAAATAAAAAAAAATATTATAAAATTATTTTTTTAATTTTTTAATAATAAAAAATTAAATTATAAAAAAATAAAATAAAAAAATTATTAAATTATTTTATTATTAATAACAAAAAATAATAAAAAGAAATAAGGAGGAAATTATTAAAAATATTTTTAATTTAGAAACAAAAAAAATAACAAAAGACGAAATAAGTCCATCTTATATAGATTTTTCAAATCCAAAGCATATAGAAATAGAAGATAAATACGCTGCATCCTTACTGATAGTGGACTTTTACAGAGAACAACGTGATTTAATTTTCAAAACAATTATCGATGCAAATGTTAACATAAACATGTCAATGTTTTATGAAAAGAAAGATACATATAAAATATTAAAGGACTTAACATATAATATTGGTAATGTTTCAGTTGATTTAGAAAATAGTAACAAAAATAGACAGGATATAGATTTAGTAGAATTTACATATGACGATGCAAAATATATTAGGAGACAATTACAAATAGAAAATGAAGATTTTTATTTTTTGTATGTATATATAACAACATATGCAGAAAATTTAAAAGAATTAAAAAATAATATTGAAAAAATAGAAGGAATATTACAAAGTAAAGGAATAAAAACGAAAAAAGCATATTTTAGACAAGAGCAAGCATTTATTTCAACATTGCCATTGATGATTAATCATAAAGATGTAAAAGAAGCGACAAGAAGAAATATATTAACAAATGGCTTAGTTGCAACATATCCTTTTATATCATCATCTATTTTTGATAAAAAAGGAATATTAATCGGAAAAAATATTTATAATAATTCATTAATTTTTATAGATAGATATAATGAAAATAAATATAAAAATGCAAATATGTGTGTGTTTGGAACAAGCGGAGCAGGCAAATCTTATTATATAAAATTAAATATACTAAGATACAGGCTTTTGGGAATCAGTCAATATATAATAGATCCAGAAAGAGAATATACAAATTTGGCTAATGCGCTGAAAGGAACACTTTTAAAAATAGGACCAAATTCAGATACATATATTAATATTTTTGATATTAGAAGAGAAAGCATAGAAAATGGAGAAAAGGGATTTTTAGCAAGTAAAATTATTAAATTAATTGGATTTTTTAACTTGATTTTTGGAGAATTAAATGAAGAAGAAAAAGGATTAATTGAAGAAAAGATAATTATTACTTATAAGAAAAAAGGAATTAATTTTAATGATAAAACATTATATAAAAATATTGATAAAAAAATATTTAAAAATTCACAAGATATGCCTTTGTTAGAGGACTTTTATAATGAACTAGGAAAAGATGAGAGAACAAAAAAATTCCAAATAAAATTAATTCCATTTGTAAAAGGGTCATTAAGCTTTTTTAATAATTATACAAATGTAAAAATAAATAATAAATTAATTGTAGCAGATGTATATGAATTAGGAGAAGAAAATTTAAAATATGGAATGTATCTTTTTACTGAATTGTTCTGGGACAAGATTAAAGAAAATAGAAAAGAAAAAAAGGCTATATATTTAGATGAAATTTGGAGATTAATTGGAGTGACATCAAATAAAGAAGTTGCGGGATTTGTGTATAAAATATTTAAAACAATAAGAAAATACGGAGGAAGTGCTGTAGCTGTAACACAGGATATTTCTGATTTATTTAGTTTAGAAGATGGGAGATTTGGGACAAGTATTTTAAATAATTCAAGTATAAAAAGTTTTTTTGCGCTTGAAGAAGAAAATATTAAAATATTAAAAAAATATTCTAATATTTCAGAAAAAGAGGAAATAGAAATAAAAACACTAAAAAGAGGAGAAGCGCTACTTTTTGTGGGGGATAATCACGTACTAGCAGAAATCAAAAGTTTTCCATATGAAGATGAAATAATTAATAAGGGAGAGGAGAAAATAAAAAATGAATGAGCTTTTTGTAGATCAAAATTTAGAAAATAATTTAACAGAAGAAAAAAAACAGACAAACTTTTTGCAAAGTAATATAGGAAAAGCTGTAAACGCAGGCTTAAATATACGGACTTAGGTGTTTATTGCCAGACTTAATTGAAGATGAAATAATTGAGATAAAAGATAGTTTTATAGAAAATGGATTTAAAGAGGGGATAAAAACAGCAATAGATTCGGCTGTTAATTTAGGGAAAAGTGCAATTGGAATAGTTACAGGCAAATTTGAAAATGTAAATCAAATGCAAACGGCAATAAAGGCAGGTGGTATAATAGATGGAATTTCAAATGTATTAAATTATACAATTAATAAAGTTGTAGAAAAAGGAAAAATACCATATGGTGTAGGAAATGTTATTAAAAGAGGGAAAAATGCAATATTAAATAATATAACAAAAAATATAGAAAATGAATTTGAAAACCAGGTTGACAACATAGAAAAATTAAATAAATACATAGGAAATTGGAAGAATTACTATCAAAATAGAGATTTTGAGGGAATGCAAAGAGAATATGAAAAAATTAGAGATAAAATAAAAGAAGTTGCCCCAATAGAAAAGACAATAAACAGTGCTAGAGAAGTTCAAAACTTACATAAATTAATAAAAAATAATGGACAAAATTTTAATTTAACACAGGATCAACTTGAGCTAGTAAAAGTACTGTAAAAATACCTAAAAAACTAGAAAAAATAGCATTTTTTACTTGCAAAAATTTACGCGTTTTAGTATAATACAAGCATAGAGAATTTACAGAAAAGAGGTAAATATATGGACTCAAAAGACATAGAAAACAGAGATGGCAAAATAATAGAAAGAGACATCGAAGCAGAGATGAAAACTGCGTATATTGATTATGCAATGAGTGTAATTGTTTCTAGAGCTTTGCCTGATGTAAGAGACGGTCTAAAACCAGTACACAGAAGAATTTTATATACGATGTATGAGGATGGATTAACATCTGATAAACCATATAGAAAGTCAGCTACTACTGTTGGTGACGTGCTTGGTAGATACCATCCACACGGAGATGCTTCAGTATATGATGCAATGGTTAGAATGGCACAAACTTTCTCGCTAAGATATCCATTAGTAGATGGACATGGAAACTTTGGATCAATAGATGGAGATGGTGCTGCTGCTTACCGTTACACAGAAGCAAGAATGTCAAAAATAGCAGAAACTATGCTAACAGACATAGAAAAAAATACAGTAAAATTCATACCAAACTTTGATGATAGACTTCAAGAACCAGCTGTATTACCAGCAAAAATACCAGCATTACTAGTAAATGGATCATCAGGAATTGCAGTAGGAATGGCAACCAATATTCCGCCACATAACCTAACAGAAGTTATTAATGGAATAATCAAAATAATAGATGAAGATGAAGTAACAGACGAACAATTAATGCAAATAATAAAAGGCCCAGACTTCCCAACAGGAGGTGTTATACTAGGAAGAGAAGCAATAAAACAAGCATATACAACAGGTAGAGGAAAAATAACAGTAAGAGCAGAAGCAGAAATAGAAGAATCAAGCAATGGAAAACAAAAAATAATTGTTACATCATTACCATACCAAGTAAATAAAGCAAAATTAATTGAAAACATTGCTAACCTAGTAAAAGAAAAAAGAATAGAAGGAATAGCTGAACTAAGAGATGAATCTGACAGAGAAAACGCTGTAAGAATTCATATAGGATTAAAGAAAGATGCAAATGCAAGAGTTGTACTAAATCAATTATACAAAAATACTCAAATGCAAGATACTTTTGGAATTATAATGTTAGCTCTTGTTGATGGAGAACCAAAAGTATTAACATTAAGACAATGTTTAGATCATTATATTGATCACAGAAAACATGTAATATTGAGAAGAACGCAATTTGACTTAGATAAAGCACTTGCTAGAGCCCATATATTAGAAGGATTAAAAATAGCATTAGACAATATTGATGAGGTAATAAATATAATTAGATCATCATATGACGATGCAAAAGAAAAATTGATGCAAAGATTTGGTCTTTCTGAGATACAAGCTCAAGCAATTCTAGACATGAGATTAAAAACGCTATCAGGTTTGCAAAGAGAAAAAATAGAAGACGAGTATAATGAATTAATGAAATTAATTGCTCATTTAAGAGAAATATTAGGAAGTGAAAAACTAGTATTCCAAGTAATAAAAGAGGAATTAATTGAAGTTAAAGAAAAATACGGAGATGAAAGACTTACAAAAATAGTTGCAGCAGAAGGAGAGCTAAACGAAGAAGATCTTATAAAAGAAGAGCAAATGGTTGTTGCATTTACACACTTTGGTTATATAAAAAGAATGCCAATAGATACATATAAGAGCCAAAGAAGAGGTGGAAAAGGAATAACAGGTATAGCTACAAGAGAAGAAGACTTTGTTAAACAAATATTCACAACGTCTACTCATGATACAGTTTTATTCTTTAGTAATAAAGGAAAACTATATAGACTAAGAGGATATGAAATTCCTGAAGCAGGAAGAACAGCAAAAGGAACAGCAATAGTTAATCTATTAAGCCTAGACGCAGGAGAAAAAATATCAGCAATTATTCCAATTTCTAATTTTGAAGATGGCAAATATCTTTTGATGGCAACAAGAAATGGATTAATTAAAAAGACAGCACTACAAGAATATAATTCAACAAGAAAAACAGGATTACTTGCTATTACTCTAAAAGATGATGATGAGTTAATTGATGTAAGATTAACAGATGGAGAAGACAACGTAGTTCTTGTAACAAGCAAGGGTATGTGTATAACATTTGATGAAAAAGATGTTAGACCTGTTGGAAGATCTGCACAAGGAGTTTTAGGAATAAGACTTGATGAAGATGACTTTGTAATAGGAATGGAGTCAATTCTTGCAGATAATAAAAAAGCAACATTATTAGCAATTACAGAAAATGGATTTGGAAAAAGAACAGAACTTGATGAATATAGAGTACAAAATAGAGGAGGAAAAGGTGTAATAACATACAAAATTACTCCAAAAACAGGAAATATAGTAGGAATAAGAGTTACAAATGAAGATGACGATGCAATGCTAATAACAAATTCTGGTACAATAATAAGAATTAAAGTAAAAGATGTAAGTATTCTAGGAAGAGCTACGCAAGGTGTTACATTAATGAGAACAAGCGAAAATGAAAAAGTGGTAAGCATTGAGACTTTAGCACCAGAAGAAGAATAAAACAAAGAGAAGAGAGAGTAGATTTTCTACTTTCTTTTTTCTTATTTATGGAGAAAAAGGTTACATAAATAAAATAGATAAAAACTTTAATTAAAATACTAATTAAAGTTAATTAATAAAAATAAATAAAAATTAATTTAATTGAATTAAAAAAAATATTAAAAATAATTCAATTTTATTCATAAAAAAATAAAATTAAAAATATATAATATAAAATAAAAATTAATTAAAATAAAAAATAAAATAAACAAATAAATAAAAAAAATAAATAATAAATAATAAATAATAAAATAAATAATAAATAAATTAAATAAAAAAATAATAAAAAATAAATAATAATTAATAGCAAAAAATTTAATATTAAAAATTATTTTTAAATATTTTAATATTAAAATCAAAAATAAGCAAAAATAAAAATATTTTAAAAGGACAACATAAAACCATAGAAAATAAAAATAATAAAAAATAATAGTGAAAAAAAAAGACAAAGGAAAAACAGAAAAAGAGCTAAAAAAATTAATAAAGAAAATAAAAAAATGTTGAAGGGAAAAAACAAAAAAACAAATAAAATGTAAAAATCCGAACCTGAAAAGCCATGGGAAATAAGAGAAACAAAAAAACAATAGAAAAAAGCAAGAAAAGAAAAATAAAAAAAGAGAAGTGTACATAAAATAAAAAACAAATAAACCATAAAAATAAAAAGCGGACAAGAAAGAAGAAAAACTTTATAAAAAATATTCTATGAAAATTTTCGGAGAAAAACATAAGAAAAATATTTAATAAAAAATAAATAAAAAAACTATAAAATATTTTAATAAAAAAAATTAGTAAAAAATATTCCTAGAATTTTTTAAAAATAAAAATAAATTAAAAAAACATTTATAAAAAAATAAATTAATAAAAAATTAATAAAAAAAAGAAATAAAAAATAATTTAAAAATATAAACAAAAAATAAATTAATAAAATAATTATAAAAAAATAAAAAAACGAATTAATAAAAAATAATTAAAAAATAAAAAATGGAAAAAATAATTAATATTTTTTCCGTGAATTTTTATTTTAATATTTTTTTCTTATTTTTCTTTTGAATATTTTCCTTTATTAAAATATTTTTTTCTTTATTTTGTTTAGCAAGATTATCTTTTGCAACAGCCATTAATAATTTTATTCTATTTGTCTGATTTGCTTCACTTGCACCAGGATCATAATCAATAGGAGAGATGTTGGCATAAGGGTATTCATCTCTTATTGTTTTTATAACACCTTTTCCTACAACATGATTTGGAAGGCAAGCAAATGGCTGAACACACACTATATTAGTAATTCCGTTCTCAATATATTCTATCATTTCTGCAGTTAAGAACCAGCCTTCGCCTGTCTGATTACCAATAGATAATATATTTTTTACTTTATCTTCTAATTCCCAAATATCGCAAGGTTGTAAATACCCTTTTTTAGAATTATGTAAAGCAATTCTCTCATCTTTTTCTAGTAAATCAATCAAATTTATTGCAATTTTAAATAATTTTGATTTATATTTATCTGTTTTTATTAATGTGTTAAAAGTAATTTTATGAGTTGCCATAAATTTAACAAATCCAACAAAATCAGGAAGAATTACTTCTGCGCCTTCTTGCTCTAACTTCTCAGCTACAAAATTATTTCCAAAAGGATGATATTTTATTAATACTTCGCCAACGATTCCAACCTTAGGTTTTTCAATAGACGTATCTAATTCTATTTTTTCAAAATCCTCTACAATAGAATAAATACTCTTTTTGAACTGTGACAAAGTTGAGTTTACGACAAGCTTTTTACACTCGTCCATCCATTTATCAAATAACTTTTTGCTTTCTCCTTTATTTACTTCATAGGCTCTGTTTTTAGTAAGCATTTTTTGTAATAAATCTCCGTAGATTACAGCTTTTAATAGCTTTTCAATCATTTCAGGAGTTAGTTTAAAACCAGGCATTTTTTCCATACCAACAACATTAAAAGATATAACTGGTACATTGGCAAAACCTGCATCTTTTAGAGCTTTCCTAATAAATCCTATATAGTTAGTAGCTCTACAACCGCCACCAGTTTGCGACATCATTAAAGCAGTTTTATTAACATCATATTTGCCAGATTCAAGAGCTTCAATCATTTGTCCTGTTACTAAAATAGATGGATAACACGCGTCATTATTAACATATTTTAACCCGGTTTCAACAGTATGCTCGTCACAGTGTCTTAAAAGTTCTATATTATATCCACAAGAAGCAACAGCAGATTCCATTAATTCGAAATGAATTGGAGCCATTAAAGGAAATAATATTTTGTAATCTTTCATATCCTTTGTAAAAATCTTTTTCTTTACCGTATAATCGCCATCTGCCTTAGAATTTTCTTGTTCTTTTTGGCGTTTTTGCATACTTGCCAATAGAGAACGAATACGGATTCTAACGGCGCCTAGATTGTTTACTTCATCTATTTTTATTAAAGTGTACATTTTATTGTAACTAGATAAAATTTCTTCTACTTGATCAGTTGTTACAGCGTCAACACCGCATCCGAAAGAATTAAGTTGAACAAGCTCTAGATTGTCGTGCCTTCCAACATAATCAGCAGCAGCATATAGTCTGGCATGAAATACCCATTGATTAACAACTCTTAGAGGAGCTTTAGGTTCGGCCTTATCTGAAATGCTGTCAGCAGTAATAACCCCAAGACCAAGACTAGTGATTAATGTATCTATACCGTGATTAATTTCAGGATCAATATGATAAGGTCTACCAGCAAGAACAATTCCTTTTTTATGATTTTTCTCTAAAAACTCTACGGCTTTCTGACCTTCTGCATGTATATCAGCTCTGCATTTTTGATATTCTTGTTCAGCTAATCTAGCGGCAACAGTAAGCTCTTTCTTTGTAAAATTATATCTTTTAAACTCTGGAAGAGCTAAAATTGTTTCAACTAAATTCTTTTGGTCAAAAGGTAGAAAAGGATTTAAAAAGGTAATATTTTTATCTTTTAATTCTTCTACATTGTTCTTTAAAACCTCAGAATAAGAGATTACAATAGGGCAATTATAACGATTATCAGCTGATTTGTATTCCTTTCTAGAATAAGGCATACAAGGGTAAAAAATCGTATTTATTCCTTGTTTTATAAGACTTATTATATGGCCATGCGAAAGCTTGGCAGGATAACATACAGATTCTGAAGGCATTGATTCCATACCTTTTTCGTAAGTTTTTCTATTACTTTTCTCAGATAAGATTACTCTAAATCCAAGATTAGTTAAGAAAGTAAACCAAAAAGGATAATCTTCATACATATTTAAAACCCTAGGGATACCAATAGTTCCACGAGGTGAATGATCCTCATCTAAAGGTATATAATTAAATATCCTTTGATATTTATACTTTACTAAATTAGGTAATTCATTATCTTTTAAAACAATTCCAGCACCTTTTTCACATCTATTACCAGAAATATGTTTAGAACCATTACTAAACTTATTAATAGTAAGAAGACAGTGGTTTTCACAGCCATTACAACGAATGTGTGATGACTCAATTTTTAATGAGTTAATTTCATCTAAACTAGCTAGAGTTGATTTATACTCCATATCTTTATTAGCTTTATACTGTTCTTGTGCCAAAAGAGCAACACCATAGGCACCCATAAGACCAGCAATATCAGGTCTTACAACATTTCTGCCAACTAAAAGTTCAAAAGCACGAAGCACAGCATCGTTATAAAAAGTACCACCTTGAACGACTATATGAGCTCCTAAAGTCTTTAAATCTCTGATTTTCATAACTTTATAGAGAGCATTTTTTATAACAGAATAAGAAAGTCCAGCAGAAATATCGCCAACACTATAACCTTCTTTTTGTGACTGTTTAATCTTAGAATTCATAAATACCGTACATCTTGAGCCTAAATCAACTGGATTTCTAGCCGAAATAGCGGCATCAACGAACTCTTCAATAGTTAAACCCAAGCTCTTTGCAAATGTTTCTATAAAAGAACCACAACCAGAAGAACAAGCTTCATTTAGCATAATATTATCTATAGTATGATTCTTCATTTTAATATATTTCATATCTTGACCGCCAATGTCAACAATGCTTGTAACATTTGGCATAAAACGCTTTGCAGCAGTATAATGGGCTATTGTTTCGATCTCATTTAAATCAACATTTAAAGCTGTTTTAATTAAATTTTCTCCATAGCCTGTAACTCCGCTATATCGTATAGTTGCACTTTCAGGCAATACAGAATATAGTTCTTTTAGCATTTTCATAACGCTATTTAAAGGATTTCCTTCATTGCCAGAGTAAAGAGAATATAGCAATTTACCTTCTGTATCAGTAACAACTAATTTTGTAGTCGTAGATCCAGCATCTATACCAACAAAGCAGTCTCCACTATATGTTGAAAGATCGCCCTTTGGAACGACATCTTTATTATGGCGTTCTTTAAATTCAGTATATTCCGAATCTGTTACAAACAAAGGCTTTAATGGATTTGTTGTTGAATCGTGTGAATTTTTTAACATTTCTATTTTTGATCTTAATTTCTCCACAGAAATTGGTTTCAAAGAAACTGAATCAAGGGCAGCTCCTTTTGCTACTAACAAATGAGCCTCAGCAGGTGATATAACTTGACTTTCGGTCAAGTTTAATGTCTCAATAAATCTATTTTTTAATTCTGATAAATAATTTAACGGACCACCTAAAAATGCTATATTACCACGCAAAGGTCTACCACAAGCAAGACCGCTAATAGTTTGATTAACAACTGCTTGAAATATAGAAGCAGCAATATCTTCCTTAGCAGCACCCTCATTTAATAAAGGTTGTACATCAGTCTTTGCAAAAACTCCACAGCGAGAGGCAATAGGATAAATAATAGTATGATTTTTAGCTAAATTATTTAATCCTTCAGCATCAGTATTTAATAAAGATGCCATTTGGTCAATAAAAGCACCAGTACCACCGGCACAAGTACCATTCATACGTTGCTCGATTGATTTACCAAAATATATAATTTTTGCATCTTCTCCACCAAGTTCAATAACAACATCTGTCTGCGGAATATAAGCTTCAACAGCTCTTTTACAAGCAACAACTTCTTGAACAAAAGAGACGTCCAAGAAATTTGCTGCAGACATTGCACCAGAACCAGTTAAAGCTATTGTGAATTCACTATCAGAAAAACGATTAGCTAAATCTTCCAAAACAGAACATACAGTATTCTTGGTGTCTGAAAAATGTCTTTGATAGCTTGTATATAGAATATTTAAATTCTCATCCATTACAGCTATTTTTACAGTAGTAGAGCCAACATCAAGGCCTACATGTAATAATCTATTCATATAAAAATATATCTCCTTAAAAAATAAACTTCCACTAATTTTATACGGAAAAAAGGAATTTGTCAAATTTTATAAACATAAAAAATAGTTCTATTTTAATAAAAAGAGCATAGACATACTATCAAGAAACAAAAAAAGGAAGGAAAGTGATAGTATGAAAAATAAAGTGTTAAAAACAATAATTATTATAGTAATAATTGCAGTAATAATAGGCATTTTAATGATTGTCAAGAATAAAAAAGCAAAAACAATTCAATATGAACCACAAGAGGAAATATCAGAAGAACAAGAGAGAAAGACAATTATATCATTATACTTTCTCAACAAGAAAACCAGAGAAGTTACGCCAGAAGCTAGAATGATAGATGTAAAAGATTTAATAAATGAACCATACAATGTGCTAATAAATTTTCTAATAGAAGGACCTAAAAATGAAAATCTTGAAAAAACGATGCCAGAAGGGACAAAATTACTAGGAGCTACTTTAGAAGGAGATACACTTAATCTAAATTTCTCTAGGGAATTCTTAAACAGAGAGGGTAAGGAAGCAGAAGAAAAGACTATTGAAAGTATAGTAAACACACTAACAGAACTAACAGAAGTAAATTCAATAAAAATTTTAATAGAGGGTGAAGAGAACAAAAAATTTAATGATGGGGAAGTATCATTCGAAAAAATTTTTATCAGAGAGGAGTAAAAAAGTGCAACAAAAAACCAAAGATAACATAATAACATAAAATTATCTAAAAAAATTGATAAATTTTACGATGGTGCAAGAATCTTGAAAACAACACAAAAATTTTTCAACACAAAAAAGAGAGCTGATAAAGCTTTCTTTTTTGTTGCAACAACAAGGCTTTTGACAGTTGCCACAACAAAAATTATTACAAAATGGCAAATTATTATTAAAATTATTATTAAAATTTTTCTGCATATAAAACCTCACTATTTACATAATTCAATATTTAATATATAATATTAGAGTATAAAATAAAAGTTGATAGAAAAGAGACAAGAAATGAAAGAAAATTTAAAAGAAAATGAAAGAATAGACGACTTGCAATATAAAGGACTTAAAATAATTCAAAACACCAAAGGTTTTTGTTTTGGAATAGATAGTGTGATTCTATCAGACTTTGCAAAAAACATAAAAAAAGGAAGCAAAGTAGTGGATTTAGGAACTGGAACAGGGATAATAGGACTATTACTCTGTAAAAAAACAGAACTAAAAGAAATAGTGGGAGTGGAAATACAAAAAGAGGTTGCTGAAATGGCAAATAGAAGTATTAAACTTAACAAACTAGAAGATAAATTCAAAATATTAAATACAGATATAAATAAAATATTTGAAGATAAGCTACTAGAAAAAAACAAATTTGATGTAGTTGTCATGAATCCGCCATACAAAGAAAAAGGTACTGGAAAAATAAACGAAGTAGATAGCAAAATAATTTCAAGACATGAAGTAAAAGCAACTTTATCAGATTTTATAAAGGTGGCATCAAATCTTTTAAAAGATAAAGGCGAAATATACATAGTTCATAAACCAGAGAGAATGCCTGATATAATCCAAAAAATGAGAGAAAACAAAATAGAACCAAAAGAGATCAAAACAGTATATTCAAATAAAAAAACAGAAGCATCACTAATTTTAATAAAAGGAATAAAAGGTGCTAATAAATTCTTTAAAATTTTAGAACCATTATATATATATGAAGAAAATGGAGAATACACAAAAGAAATAAAAGAAATCTATAATATAGGAGAATAAAAAATGACAGGAAAATTATATTTAATAGCAACGCCAATAGGAAATTTAAAAGACATAACTTATAGAGCAGTTGAAATATTAAAGGAAGTGGACGTAATAGCTGCAGAAGATACAAGACACTCTTTAAAATTGTTAAATTACTTAGAAATATCGAAACCCATGATAAGCTACCATAGGCATAACGAAGATACAAAAACAGCAGAACTTATAAGGATTTTGCAAGAAGGAAAAAGCATTGGACTCATAACTGATGCGGGAACTCCAGGAATATCTGACCCAGGAGAAGAAGTCGTAAAAGAAGCGATAAAAGAGCAAATAGAAGTAATTCCTATACCGGGAGCATGTGCTCTAATAAATGCGCTAATAGCATCAGGGCTTGGAACAAAAGAATTTGCATTTTATGGATTTTTACCATTGGATAAAAAACTTAGAAACGAAAAATTTGAAGATATACAAAAACAAAATAAAACAATAATATTTTATGAAGCACCACATAGACTAATAAAAACATTACAAGAAATGGAGCAAAGACTAGGGAATATTGAAGTTGTTCTCGCAAAAGAACTAACAAAAATTCATGAAACATTTACTAGGGGAACAATAGAAGAAGTACTAGAAACTCTCGAAGATGTAAAAGGTGAGTATATAATATTATTCGAAAATCATGCAAAAACAGAAAAGCAAATAGAAATAGAAAATATAAATCAATTAAGCATAGAAGAACAATTTGAAATATATACAAAAAAAGGACTGTCAAAAAAAGACGCAATAAAACAAATTGCTAAAAATAACAAAGTACCAAAAGATACTATATATAAAAGATTTATATAATCAAAAAACAATAGCCACAAAAGCTATTGTTTTTACATTTTATAATTAATCCTCATCAGTTTCACTTAATTTTACAATACTCTTAATACATTTATCACATACTAATTTATCTTTGTATTTTTTTACATTTTTTGTACTTCCACAGAAAACGCAAGTTTCTTCAAGTTTTTTTAGGACAATAGAAGAACCATCAACATAGATTTCTATAGGATCCTTTTCAGCTATTTTTAATTTATTTCTTAACTCAATAGGAATAACAATTCTTCCTAATTCATCTACACGTCTTATAATACCGGTTGATTTCATTTACATTTTCCTCCTAAATTCGACATAATTATACAATTATAATAACATAAAACAGGTTAAATTACAAGTAAAATTGATAAAAAAACCCTTTAAAAAATTTCAAAACAAAGCTTTGCTTTGATACATAAGACTTTCCGACTATTGGAAATATGTTACAAAAAACGAAAAAATTTACTTATAGTAAAAATACAAGAATATAAAAAGCAAAAGAGAATATAAATTTAAGGAGGTAAAGAGAAATGTTAAATAAAATCTGGCCGGCCTTTTTAATAATATCATTTATATATGCAATTCTAAATGGAAATATAGAAGAATTTAATAACTCAATATTCACATCTTGTGCGCAAACTGTGGATTTAATATTAAAATTATTTGGAACAATGTGCTTATGGAATGGCCTAATGAAAATTGTACAAGAAACATCATTAATGAAAAAACTAACCAAAATTATATCGCCCTTAATGAAAATACTGTTTCCTAAAATGAAAAAAGAAGATAAAGAATACAAAGAAATAACAATAAACATCATAGCAAACCTATTGGGAATAGGAAATGCTGCAACTCCACTAGGATTAAAAGCGATGCAAACAATGCAGGAAAAAAATCCGCAAAAAGACAGAATAACAGACTCAATGGCCATGTTTATTGTGCTAAACACAGCATCAATACAACTAATTCCATCTACAGTAATAGCGGTAAGAGCGTCATTAGGTTCGGTAAATCCAAGTCAAATAATAGTTCCAGTGTGGATTGCAACCATTGCAGCCGACGTGGCGGGAATAATAGCAAGTAAAATGTTAATGAAAAAATTCTAACGAAAGAGGCTAAGCATGAAAATAATAAATTATATATCTACCATGGCGATACCGGCAGTCATTATCATAATAATTGTATATGGAATAATCGACAAAAAACGAATATATGACATTTTCGTTGATGGAGCAAAAGAAGGGATGGAAATAGTAATAAAAATATTTCCAACATTATTGGGATTATTTCTGGCAATAGGAGTGTTAAGAAGCTCCGGAATACTAGATATTGCAACTCAAGTAATATCAATAGTGACAAACAAAATAGGATTTCCAAGCCAAGTAATACCCTTAGCGCTATTAAGACCAATATCTGGAAGTGCATCATTGGCAGTTGCAACAGACATCATGACAACATATGGAGTAGATAGTAGAATAGGGTTAATAACTTCAACAATTATGGGATCAACAGAAACTACATTTTACACCATTGCCGTCTACACGAGTAGTATAGGAGTCAAGAAAACAAGATTTGTACTTGCAGCAGCTTTAATTGCAGACTTTGTAGGAATAGTAACATCTGCACTAATATGGAATTTTTTATTCTAAAAAAATAAAGCCAAAAGGCTCTACTTATGATAAGTTTCATTATTTGATATTTTAAAAGCTCTATAAAGTTGTTCAAGCAAGAAAATACGAATTAATTGATGAGGAAATGTCATCTTTGAAAAACATATCTTAGAAGAACAAGCATTTAAAACAGCAGGAGAAAGGCCCAAACTTCCACCAATTATAAATGTGATAGAGCTATTAATAGAAGAAAGTTCCTCTATTTTATGCGAAAAAGACACAGAATCAAATTCTACACCCTTTAAATCAAGAGCAATAGAATAAGAATCTTTCTTTAAATGTAATAAAATATTTTGTCCTTCTTTTTCTTTAATAGCTTCTTCAACCTTTAAACTACATTTTTCAGGAATTTTTTCATCAGGAAGCTCAGTGATTTTTAAATCACAAAATCTTGAAAGCCTCTTAGAATACTCGTCAATAGCATCTCTAAAAAAAGCCTCTTTAATTTTTCCGACACAAATAACATTAATATGTAACATATAAAACTCCTCTACGCAATATCAATTACACCACTAGGGCCATCTCGACGTGCAACACCAACATGGATACTTGATTCATCACGTTTATTACTAATAATTTCTTCAACAACAGTCTTATAAGCAAGCTCTGGAAAATTGTTTTCCTTGCTTAAATGGCCAAGCATAACATTAGTCAAACCAGACTTCATAAGATGAGAAACAATTTCACCAGAATTATTATTAGACAAATGACCATTTGGACCAGCAATACGTTGCTTCAAAGAATAAGGATATCTAGAATACTTTAAAATTTCAGGGTCATAATTAGCCTCTAATAAAACAAAAGCACTCTTTTCTAAATTTGCAAGCAACTCAGGAGAAACATGACCTAAATCAGTTGCAACGCTAATTTTTTTCTTCTTATTATAAATATTAAAACCACAAGGTTCGGCAGCATCATGAGAAATAGCAAAAGGATGAATTTTCAAATCCTTAATCCCAAAATCTTGATTTGTAACAAACACATTTTGATTGTCAGCTAAGACCTTATTTTTTTGCTCAGGCATAGCGTTCCAAGTATTTAAATTAGCATAAACAGGAATATTATATTTATTAGAAAGAGTTCCCAAACTTTTTACATGGTCAGAATGCTCATGAGTAACAATAATAGCGTCAATATCTGATATATCAACGTCAACAAGAGAAAGTGCATTGACAATTTTCTTTGCACTTTCTCCAGCATCTACCAATATTTTAGAATTATCAGTTTCAACTAACAAACTATTTCCTGTACTACCACTAAATAAACTACAAAACTTAAACATGTATATTACCTACTCTTTTACTCTTTTGATATTAGCTCCAAGATTTCTAAATTTCTCTTCAATATTTTCATAACCTCTATCAATATGATCCAAATTAAATAATTGTGTCTCACCACTTGCAATAATACCAGCGATAATCAAAGCAGCACCAGCTCTTAAATCAGAAGCATAAACAGGTGCACCAAGAAGACAATCAACGCCTTCAAAAACAGCAGTCTTACCTTGAGCTGTAATATTAGCACCCATATTATTCAATTCAGTAGTGTATTGAAAACGAGATTCCCAAATACTTTCATTAATAATACTTGTACCATCAGCAACAGCTAAAACTACACCTGCTTGAGGTTGTAAATCCGTAGGAAAACCAGGATAAGGTGAAGTCTTAATATTTGTCTTATTAGGACGAGAATTACACCAAACATGAATAGAATCTCCAGATTCTTCAACTTCTCCGCCCATTTCCAAAATCTTAGCTGTTAAACAATCTAAATGTTCAGGAATACAATTATGAATAACAACATCACCCTTAGAAGCAACTGCTGCAAGCATAAAAGTACCAGCCTCTATTTGATCTGGAACAATAGAATAAGTAGCATTTCCATGTAACTTAGAAACACCATTAATTTTTATCATATCAGTACCAGCACCATGAATATCAGCTCCCATAGCATTTAAAAAGTTGGCAACATCAACAACATGAGGCTCTTTGGCAGCGTTATCAATCGTAGTTGTCCCATCTGCTAATACAGAAGCAAGCATAACATTAATAGTTGCGCCAACAGAAACAGTATCCATATAAATAGAAGTTCCAATTAAATGAGTAGCGCTTGCAACAATCTTACCTTGAGTAGTATTAACAGAAGCGCCAAGAGCTTCAAATCCTTTAATATGTTGGTCAATAGGGCGAGCACCTAATTTACAACCACCAGGAAGGCCAACCTCAGCTTTATGGCAACGACTAAGCAAAGAGCCAATCAAATAATAAGAAGCTCTAAACTTGCTTGTCATATCCAAAGGAGCAGAAGTACTTTTAATATGTCTAGAATCAATCTTAATTGAATGTTCAGAAAGCCAAGTAACTTTAGCACCCAACTTCTCCAAAATAGAGCAAGAAATCTTTACATCACTAATATTTGGAACATTTTCCAAAGTGCATACGCCATCAATTAACAAAGTAGCAGGAATAATAGCAACAGCTGCGTTTTTTGCGCCACTTATAGTAACATCTCCTTGTAGTCTAGATGGTCCATTTATAACTAATTTTTCCAAAATAAAATCCCCCTATTGATATATATAATTTTAGTCTAAATATATATATACCACAAAATAGAAGGATTTACAAGAAAAAACATTAATTACTTGCTAATTTTAATCTAAAATTTTCAAAAAACTCTACCAATTTAAATTTAAAAGTCAACTCAGAATCGCTGTCAGAGCTAGTTACCAAGTCATATTCCTCGTCAGACATGGTATCATGAAGAATCTCTTTGGAATCATCTGGAACAATACCAGAAGAAACATCAACAAAACAAAGAGGAGGGAACATTACACACCACCAATTATGACCACTAGCAGAACCGATTTTTACCCTTAGAGCATCGTAAGTTCCGGCAGGGAGAGAAACATCTCCATATTCTTTTGTTGGAAAATCGCAAGAACCAACAGAAACATCAACAGAATAATTGTATCCATTTTGATAAATTACATCCTGAGCAATTTTAGTGAAATCATCAATATTCTCATTTGCAATACGCATAGCCTCTTCCTTAGAAGAAGTAGAACTACACAAAGAATTCATATATTCTAATAAAGAATCTCTAACCTTTAGTTTTAATGCCTGATCTTCGTCCGAATCGCTGTTAGCAATAACATGTAATCTAAAAACACTATCGGCAATACCATTAGAAACGGCAGTCACATAAGAATACGCAGAAAAACAAACAAAAACAATCAATAATAATATAACCAACAAAACTCTATAAAAAATTGATTTATTCATACAAAACACTCACCTCATTAAATATACTAAATTTATAATAAAAGTATTTACTAAAAAAATTAAAAATATACATAAATGGTAAAAAAAGATTAAAGACAAACGTAATAAAAATGTAATAAAATTGTAAAAATATAAAATAAAAAATAGAATAAACGCGAAAACTCTTAGAACTGTCGAAATTTGACACACGATTGTTTTGTAATAATATTGACACACAAATGTAAAGATGGTAAAATTTACCATAGAAAGAGATTGGAGGTAAACATGACACAACTTGATAAAAAAATAAAAAAAGTTTGTAGTTTCTATATTAGTGATTGGCATTTAGTAACAATGTTATTACCAAATATAGATAAAAAAATCAATAAAGGAATCACGATTACCACAATAACAGAAACAAATCTAGAAGAAAAAATTCAAACATTATTAGACAAACTAAGGATAAAGAACAAAGAAAGAATACTAAAAATAGATTGGAAAGCAAAAGAAATAAATGAAGAGATAATAAAAAATATAATAAAAAACAATGATGAAATAATAGTAAATGGCAACATTGAATATATAGAACAAATAAATCAACAAATAGAAAAAATACTAGAAAACAACAGTGAAGAATTTAAAAACAAAGAACTTTCGATAATAAACTGTTATGACATTACAAAATATGAAAGCAAAGTAAAAGAAATAATAGAAAAACACGACAAAATCTTAAACACAGCAGGAGAAAAAGACAAACAAGAATATATTAATAGCATGGTTATTGCTAATTAATATAAAACTGAACAAAAGAAAATAAAAAAACAAAAGAAAATCCGGACTCAACGCATCAGCCTTGTTGCTGATGCGTTCATATTAAATGTTGACAAAATAAATATATATATGTATAATATCATTACGAAATTGTGCGAATAAATACACATCATATCTGCACAATTTTGAAAATCTTACTCATTTTAATTAAAATGGAAGTAGAAAATTGTGACATTAGTATATACATATTAGTGTCAAAAGAAAGAATTGGTGAAAAGAAATGGAGGATTTAAGTTTACCGATTGGAAACACGCCAATGTTAGAAATCGAATATCTTTATAAAGGAAGGAGAGACAAGTTTTTTGCCAAGTTAGAATCATATAACTTAACTGGTAGCATCAAAGACAGAGCAGCATATTACATACTAAAAAAAGCAATAAACTCAGGAAAACTAAAACCAGGACAAGCTATTGCAGAAGCAAGTAGTGGAAACTTTGGATTAGGAATTGCAGCAATAGGAAAAATCTTAGGATTTGATGTACACATATTCATGCCAGGATTTGCAACAGAAGAAAGAAAACAACTATTAAAGTTATATGGGGCAACACTTCATCTAAACTACGATGAACACGATGCATTCAACATTGCATTAGCAAACTGCCATAAATTTGCACAAGAAAATGGAGCTTTTGAAACACTACAATTCGAAAACATGGACAACGTAAACTCTCATTATGAAGGAGTTGGAAAAGAAATCGAACAAGAAGTAGGAGACAAAGTGGGAGCATTTATAGCAGGAATAGGTTCAGGTGGAACATTTGCAGGAGTTGCAAAAAGAATGAAAGAACTTGATAAAAACATAAAAACATATTGTGTAGAGCCAAATAACATGCCAATATTATCTGGCGGAAAAGTATCTGGACACAGCAAAATCAGTGGAATAGCAGATGACTTCTTACCAAGTATAGTGGATCCCAAACTAATAGAAGGAGTCATTGGAGTAGAAGACGATGATGCAATAAACATGTCAAGAAAACTAAGCAAAGAGATAGGACTTGGAGTTGGAATCTCAAGTGGAGCGTATACAATTGGAGCAATTTTACTAAACGAAAAGATGGAAAAACCGGTTGTAACAATATTTGCAGACGACAACAAAAAATATCTATCAACAGAACTTGCAGACGAAAATATACAATATGATAATCCAGAATATATATCAAACCAAGTAAAATTTATAAACGTAAAGAAAATAAATTAGTAAAAGTCAGCCAAGAAAACTTGGCTGGCAATTTTTTTGCTAGAAACGTTGACTATTTTGTTCTATTGTTATATTATGATAGCATAAGTATTAATAACCAAAAAATGAAAGGAGAACAAAATGGAAGAAAAATACTTAGCTGCTGAGAAATTAGTTAAAAAATATAACCAAGAGCAGCTACTAAGTCAATACGACAAACTAGATGAAAGCAAAAAAGCAAAATTATTAGACGAAATATTAACATTAGATTTCAACCAAGTTGAAGAATTATACAAAAGAATAGGACATACAGTAGATTTTTCTGCATCAAAAATAAAACCAATAGACTATACAGATAAAAGTGCATTGTCAGAAGAAGAACTAAAACACTATGAAGAAATAGGATTAAAAGAAATAAAAGCTGGAAAACTAGCAGCAGTAACAATGGCTGGTGGACAAGGAACAAGATTAGGACATAATGGACCAAAAGGAACATTTGATATAGGATTAGACTCACATAAGCCAATATTCGAAATCTTATGTGATACACTAAAAAAAGCACAAGAAAAATACGGAGAATATTGTGTTTGGTACATAATGACAAGTAATGAAAACAATGAAGCAACAGTAAGTTTCTTTGAAAAAAATAAATTCTTTGGATATCCAAAAGATAAAGTAGTATTCTTCAAACAAGGAGAATTACCAATGATCGACACAGAAGGTAAAATCCTAATTGGAGAAGATGGACTAATAAAAATGGCTGCAGATGGTCATGGTGGAATATTCCTATCGATGAACAGAAATGGAATATTATATGATATGAAAACTAGAGGAATAGAATGGGCATTCATAGGCGGAGTAGACAATGTCTTAGTTAATATGATAGACCCAGTATTCCTAGGATTTGCAATAGAGAAAAAAGTATTAGCAGCAGGAAAAAGCGTTGTAAAAGCAGGACCACACGAAAAAGTAGGAGTATTCTGCAAGAGAGATGGAAAACCAAGTGTTGTAGAATATAGCGAAATCTCAGAAGAAATGGCAGAAGCAACAGACGAAAAAGGAAACTTAATATATGGTGAATCACATATACTTTGTAACTTATTCAATGTAAAAGCAATAGAAGAAATAAGCAAAAATACATTACCATATCATAGTGCTTTCAAAAAAGCAAAATACTTAGACAAAGATGGAAATTTAGTAACATCAGACAAACCAAATGCATATAAATTCGAATCTTTCTTATTTGACGCATTTGAATCATTAGACGATATGGCAATACTAAGGGTAAAAAGAGAAGAAGAATTTGCGCCTGTTAAAAATGCAGAGGGAGTAGATAGCCCAGAAACTGCAAGAAAATTATACAACGACTTTCATAAAAATGTATAATTAAAATATAAGAGTTTAAAGTTTGGTTATACAAATTTAAACTCTTATTTTGTAATAGAGGAGGAAAGAATGAATTATTTAGATAAATATAATAAATGGTTAAATGATCCATCAATAGATGAAGAAACCAAAGAAGAATTAAAAAGTATAGAAGGAAACAATGCAGAAATTGAAGACAGATTTTACAAAGAACTAGAATTTGGAACAGCAGGATTAAGAGGAGTAATCGGAAATGGAAGTAACAGAATGAATAAATATACTGTTACAAAAGCAACTCAGGGATTAGCAAATTATATAAACAAAAACAATCCAGAAAACAAAGGAGTTGCAATATCATATGACTCAAGACATATGTCAAAAGAATTTAGTGAATATACTGCGTTATGCTTAAATGCAAATGGAATAAAAACATATGTATTTGAAGAACTAAGACCGGTTCCAGAATTATCATTTGCAGTAAGAGAGCTAAACTGCATTGCAGGAGTAATGATAACAGCAAGCCATAATCCACCAAAATACAACGGATATAAAGTATATTGGGAAGATGGAGCTCAAATAGTTCCACCACATGATAAAGGAATAATAACAGAAGTAAATAGAATAGAAGATTTTTCTACAATAAAGAAAATCACAAAAGAAGAGGCCATTGAAAAAGGATTATATAATGTAATCGGAAAAGAAATGGATGACAAGTATATAGAAACACTAAAAAATCTAGTATTAAATCTAGACACAATTAAAAAAGTTCAAAAAGATGTAAACATAGTATATACACCTCTACACGGAGCAGGAAATGTACCAGTTCAAAGAATATTAAAAGAAATAGGATTTGAAAATGTTTATGTAGTACCAGAGCAAGAGAAACCAGATGGAGATTTTCCAACAGTAGATTATCCAAATCCAGAAGATGAAAGAGCTTTCAAGTTAGCGTTAGAATTAGCCCAAAAAGTAAATGCAGATGTCGTTCTAGCAAATGACCCAGATGCAGATAGATTAGGAGTATATGCAAAGGACTCAAAAACAGGAGAATATCATTCATTCACAGGAAATATGTCAGGTTTGCTAATTGCAGAATATGAGCTTTCACAAAAGCAAGAAAGAGGAGAGATACCAGCAAATGGAGCTCTTATAAAAACAATAGTATCATCAAACTTAGCAGATGCAATAGCAAAAGAATATAACTTAAAACTAGTTGAAGTATTAACAGGATTCAAATATATAGGAGAGCAAATGAGATTATTTGAACAAACCGGAGAAAATACATATATGTTTGGATTTGAAGAAAGCTACGGATGCTTGGTAGGAACACACGCAAGAGACAAAGACGGAATAGCAGCAGTAATGGCTCTATGTGAAGCAGCAGCATATTACAAAACAAAAGGCTATACTCTATGGGATCAAATGATGAATATATACGAAAAATATGGATATTACAAAGAGCTTACTGTTTCAGTAACAAAAGAAGGAGTAAGTGGTGCTGACGAAATAAAACAAATAATGGAAAACATTAGACAAAATCCAATAACTCAATTAGGAAAATATAAAGTCTTAAAATTCAGAGATTACAAACAAGGAACAATAAAAGACCTAGAAACAGGAAAAGTAGAAAATACAAATCTACCAACATCAAATGTACTATACTTTGATCTAAACAATGATGCTTGGTGTTGCGTTAGACCATCAGGAACAGAACCAAAAATAAAATTCTACATAGGAATAAAAGAAAAAAATATGGAAGACGCAGAAAAGAGCTTAAAAGAACTTGCAGAAAAAGTAAAAACATTAGGACAATAAAAAAATAATGGCAGGAGAAATCCTAGCCATTATTTTTTTCGTGTTTTGCAACATCTTTCCAACCATTAATATTATTTCGTTTAATTGCACCAATAATACTAGCTTTAACATATGGATTTTTTACAGAAAGAGAAACAATTAAATTTTTCATATCTTCTCTTGTAGAATGTCCATCCATAGGGCAAACCTTAGGCATAACAGAAATATTATTTTTTCTAACAAATCTCTTAGTTTCTTTTTCAGGAGTATAAACCAAAGGTCTAATAACAGTCATATCAGACCTGTCCATATAAGTAACAGGTGCAAAAGTAGACAAACTACCAGCAAAAAACAAATTCATTAAAAAAGTTTCTAAAACATCATCTAAATTATGACCCAAAGCAAGCTTATTACAATGCTCACGTTTAGCAGCAGAATTAAGAATTCCTCTTCTTAAATTTGCACACAAAGAACAAGGATTTTTCTCTTTTCTATCCTCAAAAACAATAGTTTTAATATCATACTTCTCTTCAAAAAAAGGGACGCCAATATCATCACAAGTTTTCTGCAAAAAAGCAGAATCAAAAAAATCAAAACCTGGATTTACGCTAATAGCAATCAATTCAAACTTTTTAGGGTAAAAAATTTGAAGATTCTTTAAAGCCTTAAGCATAGTAATAGAATCCTTGCCACCAGACAAAGCAACTGCAATTTTATCTCCATCTTCTATCATATTATAGTCTTCAATAGCCTTACGCATATAACTCAAAATATGTTTCATAATTAAATCTCCTTAATAAACAAAAACTATTATAGCACAAAAAAGCCAGAATATAAAGAGAAAACGGTAAAAAATATTGACTTATGTCAAGCAGAATGATATTATAATAAGGTAAATGTGTCAATAGCTCAGTAGGATAGAGCGCTCCCCTCCTAAGGGAGAGGTCGGGGGTTCGATTCCCTTTTGGCACACCAAAAAGTCATGGCAAAGCCATGGCTCTTTTTGTGTGCTCTTGAATCGGGGAATCGAAAAGGACGTGCCCGAAAGAAGAGAGGGCAAAAATAGTCCGGGTGGACTATTTTTAGGACGCGGCTCGACGATTCCCTTTTAGATTGAAAAAGAAAATTGTAAAAATTTACATAATGTGGTATAATACAAATGTAAGCCCAAAAGGGCTACCATACTTCTCAGAAGTATGTAATAATTTTAAGCCACGAATTGTGGCAGAAAGAGAGATGTTTATGTTCAACGAACCCATCAAGCATGTCCGGTTAAAAGACATCAATGACCTGTACAAGTTTTCATATTTGACAGATCGGAGAGCGACCCCAATGACCAAGTGGGAGACACATGGACACATCGCATATTGTGACAGTCATGGAGAGGTATTGGTAACACCGTACAGAAGCGAAATCAACGGAATACTGAAGTCTATGGGATATAGGGACAAGTATATGAGAGTTCCCTTCAGTAATGGAGAGGAACGACCTGAAGCGTATAAGTGGCTTTGCAAAATTGCCACTGAAGAGAACTGGGCGGAAACATTTGAAATAGCTTTTAAAAAAGCTACTGAAAAAGGCGTGAAAGCCCTTGGCGATTTTGAACAGAAAATCCAGATTAAAGAAATCGAAAGATTTCAGGACGCAGAAACTAAGAGCACATATCTTGCAATGACAAGATTGTTCTTACCTGGTGAATTCAGAGAAAATGTGGGGACTTATATCGTGGTAGATGACAGAACTCTTGTTATCTGTGACGAGTACGGTAGAACCTTCCTTGTAAAAACAAAGAGGGTAATTAACGAAATGGTGAACCAACTTATTGAGGCTGGATACACCAGAACTGTTCATCCTGAAAAGTATGTGATACCTAATCCAGAAGCATAAACATCAATAAAACTAATTAGCCAATAAATAATTAAGTAGAGGCTTATTAGTTCCCCGTAGTGCATAAGTACTACGGGGATATTTTATTATTTATTTGAATACTTAATTAACTTAGCATGCATAACCATCTTTTCTCCATTACTGTAACAAGTAGAAAGAGTAAGAATTTTATCATTACCACCAACAGAAGTATTAAAACTGTAAACACTTCTATCTTGCAACATTTTAGCAAAATTAGAAAACTGTTCTGGTGAATCAAAATCTACCTTTAAATAATCACTCGTGGTAGGAATGTGATATACACTAAATACTTGCCATAGGGTATTTTGATTTTTTGTAGATAGTTTTATAATATGATTATCTTTATTATTATACCAATTACTATTTAATAATTTTTTTAGAGAACCGAACATAGTAGTATCTATTCTTGAGTGTGCATAAATAATAGTATTTTGATGAAGTGATTGGATATTATTTCTATAATCTAAAAATACCCAGCCAGCTTCGTTATAATCTTTATAAAAAGAATGAGTTAAATAATAATCATTATTATTAGTCTGTACAAAAGGATAGTTAATATTTGTTCCATTGACTTGAATCCATCCACAAACATCACTATTAATATCTTCTAATTCTGAGAAATTTACATCAATTAAATTCATTTTGATATAATCCCAATATGGATTAGAAGAATCCTCAGTTGATTCAACAACTGTTTCTTCTCTAGTATTCTCTTGAACAGTTACAATATTAGAAATATCAGAAATTTCAGTACTAATATTATTGGAGTCTTTTGACCAGTTAAAAATTTTGAGGGTAGAAAAAATAAGCAACCCAATAAAAAAGACAGTCAAAAGAAAAATAAGAAAATTATGTTTTGAAGTGGCTTTTGAGTGCTTAGCAATATGTTTTGCCATAAAAATAAATCCTTTCTATTATAATCTATAATATTATATCATAAAAAATATATATAAAACATAAAAAAATAAAGATACATATAAAATGAACCCTCCTTATGAAACTTTTTTGTCTAATAATTTGGGTTCACTTCAAAAATACATAATCTTTATTTTTGATTTTTCGGTTTAACGGAAACCTCCTCCGCCACCGCCGCCTCCGAAGGAACCACCGCCTCCTCCACCAGAAGAGAATCCTCCTCCACCAGAAGAATAGCTTTCGGCTCTAGTTTTAGCAGCTGATGCTTGAGAAACACCATTATATGAACAAGTATGAATAAACATAAAAGTATCATATGAATCAAAATGTGATTCTTCAATGACATTAGGATATAAATCCTTAAACTGTTTAGCAACTTTTTTCGCAATTCCCATAATTTGAGCAAATATTAAATATTCTTCGAATAAATTAACCTCAATAGCTTCTCTGTCGTGGATTAAAGAATAATCGTTTAAATAGCGCTTTAGCCCCGCAAGATTAGAAGCTTCTTCACGAAGTTCAGGAGTTGAAACAAGGTATTTATATGAAATGATACCTAAAAACTTTCCTTTAGCATTTTGTATTAAGCCTTGCTCTTTTAATTTCTTTTTCTCATGGGCATACATAATATCAAACCAACCAAGAATTTTTGAATAGTGGTTTTTACACCATTTTTCTAATTCTTTTCCTTCAAGAATACCATCTTTACTTGCTTGGTAAAGCATATCGAATAATTCTCTTTCTGTAGGAAGAGTGATTACATCAGGATTGCATTCATTTAAAACAACAACACTATTTTCTCTACTAAAAACACCGCCAGATTCTCTCTTTTCAACTCTAATAAGACCATCCTTAAGCCATTTTAAAATAACTGCACCTAATAAATTGGTTTTATTTCTGATTATTCCGTATAAAGATCCGATACAATAAGCTCTGTATATATCTTTATTACAAGGAATATCTCTATAATAAGAATCGCTTCTTCTAATTAATTTCTTACCTTCTTTATCAAAACTAGCATCAGATTTATGATATCCCATAATAGAAGAACCAATACCAATTACTAAAAAGATTATATAAGGAAGAAAATTCAATATTGGATATAATATTGCTCTAAAACCTAAAGACCCAGAAGAACTAGACGCTCCACTACCTTTATAAGAAGTTGCACCTTCTTGAGCCATATCAAGATAATGATTAAAATCATAATCTAATTCATTAGTAGTATTAAAAGTTCCTAAAGGAAACTTTACTAAAATGGTCATATATTCGCTAGAAGCCAATAGACCATCTGATTGCATTTCAATATATCCATCATAAACATAAGCTGTTCCACCATAATTTCCATATCCCCAGACATCAATATCATCAGCGATAGGAGAATCGGTATAAATCTTAATATAAACACTTCCAATAGGATTTGAGAAATCATAAGGAATTAAAGTCCAATAAATCATTTGACTATCTGATAGTTCTGCAACAAAATTTGTAATAACATACTCTACAGTATAAGTATGACTTCCATAACTACCAATTCCCCAGCAAAGTTCAACTCCGTTTGAAATCTTGTTTATTCCGCATTTATTTGCTTTGCTAGATAAAGAACCGGATGTATTCCAAGAAGACAAACTAGTATAAGTATTATTATCTTCACTAACAGAAAGATTCTTAATTATAGAATTTCCTAAATTATAATAAGGATGATAAACCTCCGTACCTTGTGTTGGATAACAATTCCAAACTTCTGTAACATGTGCGTCTCCACTACTATCGACATAAATATCCATTGAAATTTTATCAATAGAACTTGCAAAAACATTTTTTCCAAGTGAAAATAAAATTAAAGCAAATAAAGTGATAAAAAAAGTTCTTAAAAATTTTTTCATCAAAAAATCCCCTTTCATTTTAGAAACGAATCTAAAAAACTATAACCATTATTACATAATATAAATAAATTATCAACAATAAAACTAAATTTGATAAAGAAAAAAATATATGTTAATATAATAGTAGGGAGAAACGAAATGGATGAAAATATAAAATTTATGAAAGAAGCTTTAAAGGAAGCAAAAAAATCATATCAAAAGGACGAAATACCTGTAGGAGCAGTAATTGTAAAAGACGGAAAAATAATTGCAAGAGGTCATAATATAAAAGAAACCAAGACGGATCCTACAAAGCATGCAGAAATAATAGCTATACAGAAAGCTAGTAAAAAATTGCAAACTTGGAGATTATCTGGTTGCACAATGTATGTAACATTAGAACCTTGTAGCATGTGCGCAGGAAGCCTAATCCAAGCAAGAATAGATAAAGTAGTAATAGGAACAATGGATGAAAAAACGGGAGCATGTGGATCTGTATTAAACTTATTATCGGACTATAAATTTAATCACACTGTACAAATTGAAACAGGAATTATGCAAGAAGAATGCAAAACAATATTGCAACAATTTTTTAAAGAACTAAGGGCGAGAAAATAAAAAATATAAAAACAAGTATACAATTATAAAAATGTATGCTTGTTTTTTAATAAGAATCTATTTTTTTGATTCAATTATAATAGTAACAGGTCCATCATTTAAAAGAGATACTTTCATATCCGCACCAAAAACCCCAGTTTCAACAACTGAAATTTGTTTTCTACATTCCTCTACAAAGTACTCATATAAAGGAATAGCAACATTTGGCCTAGCTGCTTCGATAAAAGAAGGTCTATTTCCATCTTTACAATTACCATATAAAGTGAATTGAGAAATAATTAAAAGCTCACCGTTAATATCTTTTAATGCTAAGTTCATCTTATCATTTTCATCAGAAAAAACTCTCAAATTTACCACTTTCTTTACTAAATAATCCACATCTTGTTTAGTATCTGTGGAAGAAATTCCAAGTAAAACTAAAAAACCTGTATTTATTTTACCATTAACTTTATTATCAATTTCAACACTTGCATTTTTAACTCTTTGAATAACAACTCTCATAAGAATCCTCCATATTATAAAATTTCTATAATTATAGCACAAACTGTACCTAAAATCTATAGTGACGATTTTCGATTTTATCTTGCATTTTTTGTTCTGTTGTGATATATAGATAAGTAGAAAACATAAACTTTATAAAAACATAAAGAGTTTAGAAACAAAAGCGAAAGGGGGTGGAAACATGAGAAAAACAAAAATATTATTAGCGATAATATTAGTAAGTATTGTATTACTTATAATACCAAATGTTTCAAATGCAGCAGTAGAAGTAACGAGAAATGTATATTCAAATAATGGAAGTATAAAATTCAATTTTACAGGATTGACATTAGACACAACTAAAGAGTATGAATTTGGACTTACAAAGACAGCAGCTGCAGAAGTAGGAACTTGGCATTTGATAACAGAATATACAGAGAATACAGCAACAATAGATATAGTTATGAATACAGAAGATTTAAGAGATGTTGTTGATACAACAAATACAGCCTATATAAGAATAAGAGAAAAATCAGCTGATACATTAGTTTTAGAACCTTATGCAGTAGATGTTAAAACACCATTCTTGAAAGTAACTAATTTTACAGTGATGAATAATGGTAAAGAATGGGCATCACTACCTGATAATGAACTAATGCAAGTAGCTTTAAGAAATGCTGAAAATAGTAAAGCTTATTATCAATATGAAAAAATTACTGATGAAAATATAATAAGCAAATATAAAGAAATAAAGTCAGCAAATGGCAATTTTGAGGAGTTACAGAGCTTATTAAAAACAACAGTACCAACTTCTGGATGGAATTCTTGGTTATATTGGAATGGTCATGGAAGCAGAAATACTGCTGGTTTTGGATATACTCAAAAGACTATACAAGTACCTGATACAGGATTATACTATATGTGGGTTTATTTTTCAGGAGATAATCTTAAAGATGTATATGGTTACATATTAGTTGATAACCTAGTGCCAGATGTTGCACTAGAAAGTATCTCATTACCAAAAACAGAAACAGTAGAATTAGGTAAAACTCTAACATTAGAGGTTACATTTAATCCAACTACTGCAACAAATAAAATTGTAACTTGGTCATCAAGTGATGAGTCAGTTGCAACAGTTGATAATAATGGTGAAATAACACCTAAAAAAGTTGGTTCAACAATAATTACAGTAACCTCACAAGATGGAGGTAAAAAAGCTACTTGTACAGTAACTGTAACTGAAGCCGGAAATAGTAATGAAAATAACAACAATGACAAAAATCAAAATAATAATAACAACAATAATAGTAATAATAACAATAATAATAAAAATAATAACAATGGAACTAAAGACCCAACAGTAGCTGATTCGAAGATACCACAAACTGGTGTTGGAATCGGACTAACTGTAGCAATAATATCAGTATTAGGAATAGGTGCATTCGCACTAATGAAATACAGAAAACTAAGAGATGTTAAATAATTATCTTTTAAATTACTGACAGAGTATGAAAAATATATTTTGTCAGTATTTTTTTTTACAAAAAAGCAAATTTGACATTTCAGATTCTTTTGATATAATAATAGAATAGAATATAAATGGAGATGTATCGAAGTGGTCATAACGAGGCTGACTCGAAATCAGTTAGCCAGTGAAAGCTGGCCCGTGGGTTCGAATCCCACCATCTCCGCCAAAGTAACAATGGAGGAAAAATGAATACAAATATGAAAGATAAAATAAAAATGAGTATAGCCATAGCAATTTTATTAGCTATTATCATAGTAGTATTTATTATAGTTATACAATATCAAATAGAAGGCGAAAAAAATATGCCATATAAACTTTCGAGAATTACAATAATAAGCACGGCAGAAGGTGTACAAAATAAAGATAACACAGAAGAAACAGCAAAGTGGAATTTAACAATAAACCAAAATAATGATATATATTTTTTTATAGATGAAAACGGAGAATATGCAAAGAACAAGATAATAGATTCTGTAACGATAAAGAATATACAAGTGACGCAAGAGCCTACTAAAGGAACAATCAAAGCAATAATGCCAAGTAGCACAGAAGGTAGAATATTTACGGAAGATGAATCATATATAATAGAAGATAAATTAGCATATACAGGAGGAAAAGCAAGCAACCTAAAAACCTTAGAAATAGGAAATAAGGGTGGCTCTGCCGTGATAAGAATCTCAAATAAGGATGTCGCAAAGCTAGTGTCGGATACTGATGAGGAGATTGTTCATGATGGAAAACTAATAACAAAAGCAGGAGCAACATTAGAAGAAATAAAATTTAAGATATCATTTGATATAATAATGAAAATAGATAAAATAAACTATAAAGCAAGAGTAAACTTAGAATTACCATATGGAGATATTTGCCAAGATGGAAAAACAAGCTATGAAATAACAGATATGAAAAACATTGTATTTAAACGAGAAAATAATAATATATTCAAGCAAATATCTTGATAAAATAATAAAAATAGTATATAATGCAAAAGGTATGAGATATATCTAACTTTTGTATGGAAAGTATCTCGATAGAGAACTGCGAATCTTGTCAGGTCCGGAAGGAAGCAGCAATAAACAGAACTCCTCTATGTGGGATGCTCTCCATAGAGAAGTTAGAGGCTCATACTTTTTTAAAATATAAATAGTGGGGTGAAAAAGTTGGAATATACGGCTTTATATAGAAAATTTAGACCACTAACTTTTGATGAAATAGTTGGGCAAGAACATATTGTCAGAACATTAAAAAACGAGATTATTAATGGAAGAATTGGGCACGCGTATTTATTTAATGGAGGTAGAGGAACAGGAAAAACATCTGCTGCTAAAATTTTAGCAAGAGCAGTAAACTGTTTAAATCCTAAAGATGGAGAGCCTTGCAATGAATGTGAAATATGTAAAGCGGCATTAGATGGTTCTTTAACAGACATAGTAGAGATGGACGCTGCATCAAACAATAGCGTAGAAGATGTTAGAGCGATAAGGGATGAAGTAAACTTCTTGCCAACAGTAGCAAAATATAGAGTATATATCATTGATGAGGTACATATGCTTTCTACAGGAGCTTTTAATGCTTTGCTAAAAACATTAGAAGAACCACCTGCACACGTTAAATTTATACTAGCAACAACAGAACCACAAAAGCTACCTGCAACAATACTTTCAAGATGTCAAAGATTTGACTTCAAAAAAATATCAAATGCGGACATAGAAAAAAGATTAAACTTTGTTTGTAAAGAAAGCAAAATAGATATTACAGATAAGGCAAAACAATTAATAGCTGTACTTGCAGAAGGGGCAATGAGAGATGCTTTAAGTATTTTGGAAAGATGCTTGCAAGAAGAAGGAACAATTACAGATAGCGTAGTTAAAGAATTAGTAGGAATTCCAAAGACAGAGAGTGTAAATAAAATAGTAAAAAGTATATTAGAAAAAGATACTCAGACAGCACTTCAATCAATAGATGAAATAATAGCAGAAGGAAAAGATATAACAAATTTTCTATGGGAAATAATAAAATATGTAAAAGATATTTTGGTATATAAAGTAAATAACAAGCTAGAAATATACAATGAAGATGAAAAAGCAAAAATCAAAGAATTAGCAGATAGCACAGAAAAAGACAGATTAGTATCAATTATCTTTGAATTATCAAACTTAGAAAATGATATAAAATGGTCATCACAGAAGCTAATAATGTTTCAAGTTGCAATAATAAAACTTTGTAACGAAACATCTACCACACAAGCTACAGGTGGAACACCAACAATAAATTCTAAGGAAATAGAAGATCTACAATATAAAATGAATAGGCTGGAAAAAGAATTAACATTAATGAAAAACACAAAAACAGTTGTCAACAATTCTGTACAAAATGTGGAAAACAAGACTGTAAATCAACCAAAATTAGAATTTAAACCAGAAATAAAAAAAATAGATACAGTTAAGCTAGGTGAACCAGTAGAAAATTGGCCAAAGATAGTAGATCAAATTAAACAAGCAGGGAAAATTTCACTTTATACAAATTTATTAAACTCAACAGCCAACAAAATAAATGATATGACTGTTGGAATAAAATTTGAAAGAGGAATAACACCTTTTGGAAAAACAATACTAGAGCGTCCAGAGAATATGAACGAAATAGTAAGGCAAGTATCAATAGAAATGGCGCAACCAATGAGAGTTGTACTATTAGACAATAATGACACAATTGCATCATCATCAGATAAATTTAGTAATATTGCTAAAGACATTGATGCACCAATAAATATAATAGAATAACAAGGAGGAATTTAAAATGTCAAAAAGAGGAGGATTCCCAGGAATGGGTGGAGGATTTGGAGGAATGAATCTAAATCAATTAATGAAAGAAGCTAAAAAAATGCAATCAGATATGGAAAAATCACAAGAAGAATTAGCAGAAAAGGAATTTGAAGCTTCAGCAGGTGGAGAAGCTGTAAAGGTAAAGGTTTCAGGAAGAAAAGAAATAAAAGAATTAAAAATAAAACCAGAAGTACTTGATCCAGAGGATGTAGAAATGTTAGAAGATTTAATTACAACTTGCGTAAACAACGCACTAAAACAAGTAGATGACGCTCAAGCAGCATCACTTGGAAAATACAACATACCAGGATTAATGTAGTAGGAGCAATATATGTCATATTATTCACCATCAATAGAAAAATTAATAGAAAGCTTTGAAAAATTGCCAAGTATAGGCAATAAAACAGCTGCTAGACTAGCATTCTACATATTAAATGCAAGTGAAGAGGAAACAAACGAATTTATTTCGAACATACAAAATGCAAAGAAAAATTTAAAATATTGTTCAAAATGTTACAACATTTCAGACAGCGAAATATGTCCAATATGCAGTAATAAAGCAAGAGATGAATCTGTTATATGCGTTGTAGAAGATGTTAGAGATGTTGTGGCAATGGAAAAAACTCACGAATTTAAAGGAGTATATCACGTTCTACACGGTTCGATTTCTCCAATGAATGGAGTTGGACCGGATGACATTAAGATTAAAGAACTACTAGCAAGACTAATGGACGGAAAAGTTAAAGAAGTAATACTTGCAACAAACCCACGAGTAGAGGGAGAAGCAACAGCAATGTATATTTCAAAATTAGTAAAACCGCTAGGAGTAAAAGTAACAAGAATAGCACACGGAATTCCAGTTGGAGGCGACTTAGAGTACACAGATGAAGTAACTCTAAGCAGAGCTCTAGAAGGAAGAGTACAATTATAATAGCTGATGTAAATTATCTTACATCAGCTATTTTGGTATCTTTAAGAATAATGTCGCAAATATCTTTTGTGGAATGTTTTTTCGCCAAAAGCTTGGTGTTAAGCTTCATTTGACGAAGCTTTGACTTATCTGACAACAACTCGGCAATAATACTTTCAAAATCGCTATCCTTTTTAAGCCAAACTGCTACACCAGAACTCTCTAAAAACTCAGCATTTTCTTCTTCTTGACCAGGAATAGGATTAATTAAAACCATTGGTAAACCTGAAGACAAGCTTTCTGTGGAAGTCAGCCCACCAGGTTTTGTGACAACCAAATCAGAAATACTCATAAGCTCTGGAACCTGATTTGTGTAAGAAAGAACGGTTACAAAATCTTCTGCATGTTCCTGTTCTACTAAAGAATTAAATTCTTCTCTCATTTTTTCGTTTTTTCCGGAAATGGCTACAATTTGATAATTCCCAATATTATGAATAAATGCAGATAAAATCTTTATTGTTACGTCGCGTCCTAATCCAAAAGCTCCTCCGCCAAAGAACAAAATAACTTTTTTATCTGGGTCGAGCCCAAAAGAATGCTTAATTTCTTCTTTATTATAATGTAATAAAAATCTATAAGACAAAGGAATTCCAGTAGCAAAAACTTTGTCAGCACTAATTCCTGTATTAATTAATTCTTGTCTTAGTTTTTCGTGAGAAACAAAGAAATAATCTACATAGTCAGCTCCAACCAACCATTGCTCATGAGGGGCAAAATCTGTCAAAATTGTTGCAAGTTTGCAATCAATCAAAGCCTTTCTTTTAAGATAACTTACCATTTGACTAGCAAAAGGATGAGTAGAAATTATAATATCTGGTTGATATTCTTTAAGTAATTTCAACAACTTTTTTGCCATTAAATTGTTCGAGGTTGAGCTAATTCTAGCAAGAGGACCTTTACTTGAGTGATTATAAAGATCTCCCCAAACCCATGGAAAACGTTTAGCCATCTCTTTATAAGCCGTTGTAGAAATAGCATTTATTGGTTTATTAACATATAACATACAATCAACTAATTTAGTTTCGCAATCGTGAAAATTTTCGTCAATACATTGTTTTATTGAATTTGCGGCAGATAAATGACCACCACCAAAAGATGCATAAAATAACAAAATTTTTTTCATTTAAAAATTCGTTCCTTTCTAAAAATGTATTAAAAAGATTTTATCATAATATGAAAAAAAATAAAAGCAAAATGAATAAATTTAGAAAACTTACCAATAATATAAAAAACATGCATTTCGAAAGGAGAACAAAATGAAAAAGATAGCCAAAACGATTCTTTTGATATTTGCAATTTTAGGGATAATTTTAATAGGAAAATTAATTTCTGAAAATCTATTTGCAGAAAAATCAGTGGCAGCAAGCGACTCTGGAACAACGTCAGATGTACAATTACTAGCAAGAGCGATAAACGGAGAAGCAAGAGGAGAACCATATGAAGGACAAGTAGCGGTTGGAGCGGTAATATTAAACAGAGTAAAAGCTCCTAACTTCCCAAACACAATATCAGGAGTAATATATCAGCCAGGAGCATTTACGGCAGTATCTGATGGACAAATAAACGTAGCACTAGAAGATGAGTCGACAGTGGTAAAAGCAGCGCGAGATGCACTAAACGGTTGGGATCCCACAGGAGGAGCGATATATTACTTTAATCCGGACACAGCAACAAACAAGTGGATTTGGTCAAGACCACACATCAAAACAATAGGGAAACACAGATTTTGTAAATAATGGAGGGATTTATTTTGAAAGACAATAAAAAATCAATAATAATAATTGCAATAATATTAGCAGTTGCAATTATAGGGGCAATAGGGTACTATGCATACCAACAAAATCGTAAATACATGATAGCGGCAGAAAATAATTATAACATGTCATTTTTTGAGCTAGTTGATTATGTGCAAAATGTTGAAACATACTTAGCAAAAGCACTAATATCAACAACTCCGGAGCATGGAGCAGAGACATTAACAAACGTATGGAGAGAAGCGGGAATTGCACAAACTTATCTGTCACAATTACCAATAAGCAGTAACGAACTCGAAAAAACATCAAAATTTTTAAACCAAGTAAGCGATTACAGCTACGCGTTGTCTAGAAAAAATATAAAGGGAGAGAACCTAACACAAGAAGATTTTGACAACATAAAGGAATTACACACATATAGTGTAGAATTAGAAAATTCATTAAATCAGCTATCAGCAGATTTAAATGAAGGAAGAATAAAATGGGGAGAGCTAACCAGAAAAGGCAATAATGTATTTGCAACACAAGTTACAAACATCTCGCAAGACAGTTTCTCAAGCCTTGAAGAAAACTTCCATGAATACTCAGGTTTAATATATGATGGAGCATTTTCGGAACACATGACATCAGTAGAAAAGAAAGGACTAACAGGGGATGATATTGACGAAGAAAAGGCTAAGAATATAGTAAAAGAATTTTACGGAGAAGACAAGATAGAAAACATTAACTCAAATGGATATTCGGAGAATGCAGAAATACCATCATTTGACTTCTCGGTGAAAATGAAAGAGTCAGACATCACGGCAACAATATCAATAGCAAAAAAGGGTGGACATGTAATATTCGCAAACTATAACAAAACTGTAAATGCAGAGACGATATCACAAGAAAAAGCAGACGAAATAGGAAAACAATTCTTAGATGCGCATGGCTACAAAGATATGAAAGAAACTTATTATCTAAAACAAAATGGCGTTGTTACAATTAACTACGCATATTCTCAAACAGCTCAAAATGGCGAAAAAGTAGTAATATATCCAGACCTAATAAAATTAAAAGTAGCGTTAGATGATGGAAGCGTGCTTGGAATAGAAACAACAGGATATCTAAACTCTCATCATACAAGAGACATAGCAACAAACTTAATTACAAAAGAAGAAGCAAAAAAAGTCTTAAACAAACAATTAGAAATACAAAGTGAAAATTTGGCAATAATTCCAACAAAATGGAAAACAGAAATATTATGTTGGGAATTCAAAGGAAAAGTAGAAGATAATGAATTCTTAGTTTATATAAATGCTCAAACAGGAAAAGAAGAAGACATTTTAGTAATTGTAAATACTCCAGATGGAACATTAACACATTAATGCAATAAACTTCTAGAATTAAAAAATAAAAAAAGCAAAAAATAATAACAATTAAATTTATAGGAGGACAGAAAAATGACAAAAAGAAAATTAATGTCTGAAAATTTAAAAGAAGAAATTGCAAAAGAATTGGGAGTATATGAACAAGTAAAACAAGACGGAAGCTGGGGAAATGTATCATCAAAAACTTGTGGTAATATGGTATCAAAAGCAATAGAAATGGCAAACAGAACAACAAACAAATAACAAAGAGAGGGTAAACCTCTCTTAATTTTATCCCTAATTTTATTGCAAAATTTTTACAGTAGGAATATAATAATAAAAAAGTTGGAGGGCAGATTATGAACACAAAAATAACTGTAAAAGATATAATAGACATTACAAAGGGAAAGTTGATATGTGGAGATGAAAATGAAATATGCGAAAACTTCTCTAGAAATACTAAAGAAATAAATCAGGACGACATATTTGTGGGATTTAAAGGCGACAAATTTGACGGTGGCAAATTCTATGAAGACGCGCTAAAAGCAGGAGCAAAAGGTTGTATAATCAACAAAATAGAAGGACTAGAAATAAAACGCATGCCAGGAAAATTCATAATACAAGTAGAAGACACAGTAAAAGCAATAGGCCAAATCGCAAAATTTAAAAGAGAAAAATATCATATACCAGTAATAGCAATAACTGGAAGTGTTGGAAAAACAAGCACAAAAGACATCATATATAGTGTGGTATCGCAAAAATACCATACACTCAAAACACAAGGAAATCTAAACAACCATATAGGTATGCCATTTACATTGCTAAGGTTAAAAGACCATGAAGCGCTAGTTGTAGAAATGGGAATGAACCATTTTGGAGAACTAAGTTATTTAACAAACATTGCACAGCCAACAGTTGCAGTAATCACAAATGTAGGAACTGCGCATATAGGAAATCTGGGCTCAAGAGAAAATATACTAAAAGCAAAACTAGAAATACTAGAAGGGCTTCAAAAAGACGGAACAGTCATCATAAACAATGACAATGACTTACTACATAAATGGCAGTCGGAAAACGACCATTATAAAGTAATTACATATGGAATAGAAAATCCAAGTAATTACATGGCAACAGACATAGAATATACAGAAGCGGGAAGCAAATACAAAGTAAATCATAATGAAGAAATCGAAGTGCCTGTAAAAGGAGAAGCCTTTGTTTACAATAGTCTATCAGCCGTTTGCGTTGGAAAGCTTTTAGGAGTATCAGAACAAGACATAGCAAAAGGAATAAAAGAATTTGAGCTATCAGCAATGAGACTAGATATACAAAAATCAGAATATGGTTATACAGTAATAAACGATTGCTACAATGCAAACTATGATTCTATGAAAGCAGCATTAGATTGCTTAAGCAAAATGCAAGGTGGAAGAAAAATAGCAGTATTAGGAGACATGGGAGAGCTAGGAGAATACGCAACAGAATTACATCAAAAAGTTGGAAAAGTGGCAGCAGAAGACAATGTGGACATATTGATAACTGTCGGAACAGAAGCAAAACAAATAGCAGAAGCGGCAAAAGCAAACGGATTAGAAAAGATTTATTCATTTGATGAATTAAAAGACGCCATTGACAAAATAAAGAAAATACTTGCAGTTAATGACATAGTACTTGTAAAAGCCTCTCATTACATGAACTTCGAAGAAATAGTAAAAGCTTTATAGAAAGGAAATAATAATTTGGAACTAATAGACACAATAAAAAAAGACTTAAAAGAAACTCTATCTGAGAGAAGATACATCCACTCGATCGGAGTAATGGAAATGTGTGCAAAACTTGCACAAATATATGGAGTAGATGTGCAAAAAGCACAAATAGCAGGACTTCTTCACGACATTGCAAAAGAAATGCCAAAAGAAGAAATGTTTAAATATGTAAAAGAAAACAATATAGAAATAACAGAAATAGAAAAAATAAGCTATCAAATACTACACGGTAAAATAGGAGCAGATATTGCTAAAAAGAAATATGGAGTAGATGAACAAATACAAAATGCAATAAAATACCATACAACAACAAGCCCGGAAATGGACACATTAGCGAAAATAGTATATGTATCAGACAAAATAGAAATGAACAGAAAGTCAGAGGGCTATGACTTGGAATATGAAAGAGAGCTTGCACAGAAAGACCTAGACAAAACAGTACTATATATAATAGATGCAAGCATCAAATCGCTAGTAGAAAAAGGTAAATTAATAGAAAAAGAAGTTGACACAAGAAACTACTTAATACTCAAGAATCTAAATAGATAAAAACGGGGCTAGATTTTTCACAAAAATCTAGCTTTTGTATTCCAATACAAAAAAGAATGTGATATAATACAAACACCATGATATTGGAGGATGTCAAATGATTTTCAAGGACTATTACAAAATACTAGGACTAGAATCGCCAAAAGCAACAATAGACGATATAAAGACAGCTTACAGAGAACAAGCAAAAAAATACCATCCAGATGTAAACGTAGGCAATAAAAATGCGGAAGAGCGATTCAAAGATATAAATGAAGCGTACAAAACATTAACAAATCAATCTACAAAAAGAAAATACGATAGAATGTGGAATGCCCATATAGGAAGACGCAAAAACAAAGCAAAGCAAAACAAGGAACAAAAAACTACACGCCAAGAACTACTAAGCGTGCTATTTGGACTAAACACTAAAAAAGAAGAAAAAGATTCGGAAAATAGTAAAAGAAAACAAAAAACTCCTCAACAAGGAGAAAACGTAGAAACAGAAATTCAAATCTCTGTAATAGAAGGATTCTTTGGACTAACAAAATCTATTTCCTTAAGAACAGTAGAAGGAAAAATGAAAACCTTCAAAGTAACAATACCGGCAGGAATTAGAAACGGCGAGAAAATCAAACTTATGGGGCAAGGAAGACCAGGAAAAAATGGAGGAAAAAACGGAGATTTATTAATAAAGATAAATATGTCGGAAGATAAGAAGTATAAACTTGTTGGCTCAGACATATATACTACTGTAAACATATGCCCATGGGAAGCTGTGTTGGGAACAAAAATAAATGTCGATGCAATCGATGAAACAATAGGAGTATTTATACCACAAGGAATTCAAACAGACGAAGAAATTCAAATACCTGACAAAGGGTATAGGGATTCAAAAGGCGGTAGAGGAAAGTTCATAATTAGGGTTAGAATCATGATATCAAAAAATATTTCTGAAAAAGAAAAAGAACTGTACAAAGAAATAAAGAAAATATCAAAGTTTAACCCTAGAGACATATAAACAAGGTAACATAAATGTTGACATATTCTTATAAATGGTGTATAATATAAGAGTATGCGAAAGAAAAAATATGGAAAAGAAAACCATATTAGAAAGAGGTGCAAAATGGACCAAATATACGGTAAACATTTTAGTATAATGGACCCACAAAACGTAAGTACAGTAATCTATCAAATCAATAGAAATGATACTGATCCAAGATTTACGTTAGAACGCTTAAAAAGCAGAGAAGAAATAGTTGGCGAGAATAGGAAAAAAACATTCTTTGTTGATAAAACACAAGAAAATGGCAATCAATTAATAATCTTGTCTTTTGGAAAGGACAAGGTTGTGGTAAATAGTGGTGTGTTGAGCCAGGACGAAGTTAAAATTTCAAGAAAACCAACTCCAGCAAAATACAATACATTATATTCGGAAAAAGAAACAGAATATAAAGACATTAATTACACACCAAATCTACAAAGACCAATAACGATAATTGATCCAGAAACAACAGAAGAAATAAAACCAATATTATATTTTGATAAAGAAACAAATGAAGTAAAAGGAAAATGTAAGTTAAAACCATATAAATCTTATTTCGCATTTGAAATAAGACAAGATAATAATTAAGGGGGATAGGTAAATGAGTAATGAAGTCAAGGAACCGACAAATGGGGGTTCATTCAATTACACAAGCGACTTAAAAGTTAATAAGGAAAATAAAATTATTGGTGGAGAAGTAGCTTATACAATAAATGTTGCTAATAACCCACTAGCACAAGAAAATGAAATAGTTGGAGAAAACCCAGTACTATTAAAATTAGTACAAGAAAGAGAACAAGACGAAAGATAATACACAAGAAAAGGTGATTATATATGGGAAATAAAATAGCGAGAGCATTTAGAGAAAATAAAAAGTTTGTAATACTATTTCTAGTACTTTGGATAGTTCTAGAAATAGTATTAATTGCGCCTATAGCAGTAACAGTAGCTGAAAGCAAAAACATGGACCAATTCATAGCAAACATAATAAACGAAATATCTAGCTTGAAATCAATAACAAAAGTACTACAAACAAATATAATACCAACTTTTGGAAAAGCAACACTATGGTTCACAATAATATTTACACTATGTTTCTTAATAGGTGTATTTAGATCAAAATCAAAAAATAAATTTAAAGATGTGGAAAGTGGTTCAAGTGATTGGAGCCAAGGTGGAGAACAATACAAAATATTAAGTAGAAACAAAGGTATTATATTAGCTGAAAATAATTACTTACCATTAGACAAAATGGGTAACGTAAACGTACTAGTAGTCGGAGGTTCAGGTTCTGGTAAATCGGCTTGCTATTCAAAACCAAATGCATATCAAATGCTAGGTTCATACGTATTTACAGATCCAAAAGGCGAATTATATGATGACACAGCAGGATATTTAAAAGAGCATGGATACGACATAAAAGTACTAAACTTAGTAAATCCAGCTAACAGTGACGGGTATAACCCATTAATGCATATAACAAGTGAAGTAGACGTAGACGTTATTGCACACACAATAGTAAAAGGACAAGAAGCAGAAGGAAAAAGTTCAGACCCATTCTGGGACGACAACGCTGAGATGTTACTAAAGGCATTAATATACTACTTAATAGCAACAAGACCAGAAGAAGAAAGAAACTTAGCATCTTGTGCAGAACTTGTAAGAGCGGCAAACAACAATAATGGAACCAGTTTATTATCAGAACTAATGAGCGAATTACCATTTGACCATCCAGCAAGAACAAACTTTAAATCTATCGAAATAGCATCAGAAAAAACATACAGCTCAATACTAAGTACATTGCAATCTAAGCTAGGAAAATTTGATTCTAAAGAGATAGCAGAAGTAACATCAACAAATACAATAAATTTCGAAGATATAGCAAATCATAAGACAGCATTATATGTAATATCATCAGATACACACACGGCATATAACTTCTTATTAACAATATTCTTTGCACAAATGATACAACAACTATACAACTATGCAGACGAAAACGGCGGAAAGCTAAAAACACGTACATACTTCATACTAGACGAGTTTGCAAACATTGGACAAATACCAGACTTCGATAAAAAAATATCGACAAGTAGAAGTAGAGGAATATCATTTAGTGTAATATTACAAAACTTAGACCAATTAGAAGCAGTATATGAGAAATCATATGAAACAATTATGGGTAACTGTGATACTCACGTATTCCTAGGAAGTAACTCATTTAAGACGGTAGAATATTTCTCTAAACAATTAGGGGAAACAACAATAGTAAGAGACACGAAATCAACAAACAGAGATAAGAATTACTATAAACAAGGCTACAGTACATCTGACCAAGTAATGGGAAGAGCTTTAATGACTCCAGACGAGTTAAGAAGAATGGATAATGACTTATGTATAATCTTTGAAAAAGGATTGAAACCAATAAAGGCAAAGAAATTCTATTATTTTAGAAAACCTATGATAAAAGAATTCCAAAGATATGCAATAAGCCATAACAACTTTGACTCAGGAGTAAGAGGAGAGTGGAGAAAATTCAATCCAATGAACCCTTATGTAGAAAACAAGGGACAAACACAAAATCAAGACTTAAAAATAGAATCATTGGACGACTTATTTGAAGAAGAACCAAAAACTGATTCAAAACCAGCGCCAGTAGCTGAATCAAAAGAACCAATGGCAAGCGCAACGCCAAAACAAGTTGAAGAAATACCAACACTTCCAATGGAAGAAGAAACACCACAACAAGAAGAATTATTTTCAATAGACTTACAAAAAGAACTGGAAGCAAAATTTGATGAACTGTTTGGCCCAGTCGATAATAACAATAATAATTAAAATCAAACCAGCATTTAAATGCTGGTTTTTGTAATGTACTTGGAAATATCAGGACTGAATACTTTTTATGATAGTATAAAAATATTTCTGTTAATAGGAAACAAACGTTCTAAAAACTATTGACTTGAGATAGAAACTATGATATAAATTTATAAGAAAAGAGAGTGATAAAATGAAATTTATACATATGGCAGACATGCACTTTGATGCACCATTTGTAACATTAGCTGGAAAAGGAAATCTAGCTACAGAGAGAAGATTAGAACAAAGAAATGTAATGAAACAAATAGTGGAATATATTAAGCAAAATAATATTCCATATTTATTTATTGCGGGAGATTTATATGAGCAAGAATACATAAAAAAAGCAACAATAGAATATATAAATAATTTGTTTAAAGAAATACCGGATACAAAAATATTTATAACACCAGGCAACCATGATCCAAACATAAAGAACTCATTTTACCAACAATTTAAATGGAATGAAAATGTACATATATTTACAAATAAAATTGAAAGAATAGAATGTGATGGAGTGGATATTTATGGTTATGGCTTTAACGATTTTCAGATGGAAAGACCTAAACAAGATATCGAGATAAAAGATAAAAATAAAATAAATATTTTTATAACACATAGTAGTTTAGATGGAGAAAAAGAATATATAAAATATAATCCGTTCGCTACTAGTGAACTAAAAAAATTGGATTTCGATTATGTTGCACTAGGACACATTCATAAAAAAAGCTATAATGACTACAAAAATCAGAACATAGTATACCCTGGATCAACAGTGTCTTTAGGATTTGATGAACTTGGAGAAAGAGGAATAATAGAGGGAGAAATATCAGAACAAAAAGAATTAAAGCTAAAGTTTTTTCCTGTAAAAGAAAAAACATTTGAAGAAAAAGAAATAGATATAAGTTTATTAAATTCAGAAGAAGATCTAATAGAAAAAATAAGAGAAGAAAATTTAGAAGAAAATAAATTTTATAAAATAATACTTACAGGCAAAAGAAACTTTGACTTTGACGAATCAAAAATATTAGATATATTAAATATACAAAATATAATCAAAATAAAAAATCAAACACAAATAAAATATGACATAGAAGAAACAGCAAAACAGATGAGTCTAAAAGGACTATTTGCAAAACAAATACTAGACCAAACTAACCAAGCAAATGAAGAAGAAAAACAAAAACTGTTGGAAGCATTTGAAATAGGTATGGATATATTAAATAAGAGGTGAATCTATTGAGAATAGATAATTTAAAAATAAATGCATATGGTAACATAAAAAACAAAGACATTAGTTTAAATAAAGGAATAAATATTATACACGGAGCAAACGAGAGTGGAAAATCAACATTATTAAGCTACATTGTTAATAGTTTTTATGGCATATCAAAAACAAAAGATGGAAGAGAAATATCAGACTACGAAAAATACAAACCTTGGGAAGGCAGTGAATTCTCTGGAAGAATAAAATACACATTAAATGACAATTCACAGTATGAAATATTTAGAGATTTTACTAAAAAGAATCCTAAAATATATAATGAAAGATTAGAAGACATTACAGATAATTTTGAAATAGATAAAAAAGATGGAAGCAAATTTTTCGTAGAACAAACAGGAGTTGATAAACAAACATATTTATCAACAGTTGTTTCTATGCAACAAGAAGTAAGATTAGAAGAAAAAGAGCAAAATCTTCTTATACAAAAAATAGCAAATCTAGCAGGAACAGGAGAGGACAATGTATCATATAAAAAAGCACTAGGAAAGTTACAAGACAAAATAAGGGATGAAATAGGAACAAACAAAACAACTCAAAAACCAATAAATATAATAGAAAAAGAAATAGAAGAAATAAATAGAAAAATAGAAGAAATTAGACCATACAAAGACAAAAAGTATGGAATAGACTCGGAGAGAGAAGAACTAAAAGAGCAGATAAAAGAACTAGAAATAGAAAGAAAGATTCTACAAGAATTAAGAGAAAGTGAACTAGCAGAGAACGAAAACAAAAAAGAAATACAAATAAAAGAAAACAATATAAAAGAAAATGAGTCAAAAGTACTAACACTAAAAAATAAAATGAAAGAACTAGGAGATATCGAAAAAAGTATTGGTGAAAATGTTGGTAAGTTACAAAAGGAGATAGAGAGTAAGAAACAAAACCAAGAAGAAAACATAGAAATAAAAAATACTTCTAAAAAATCAATATATTTAGTAATAGCAGTTGCTTTAGTAATAGTAGCAGTGGCGCTTGCTGTAATAGTAAAAAATTACGTATTAGCAGGGATCCCATTAGTATTGTTTATAATAGATATAATAATATTAGCAATTACTCAAAACAAAAAGAAAAAAGAGATTCAAGAACAAAAAAATAAACAAGAGGAAAACAGAATTAAAATAGCACAGGAGATAGAAAATTTAACAAAAGAACTACAAGATAAAGAAGAAGAAAAAAGAGACTTAGACAGTCAAATATCAATGATAAAAGGACAATTATTATTGCTTGAAAACAACAATGAACAAATATCAGCACAAGTAAATAAAATAAAAACAGATTTATTAAATACTCAAAATCAAGACAGAAATCAGATAATAACAAAATATCAAACTGAGCTACCAATAGAAAAAATAAATAGTATTATAGAAAGCAATAATTTGAGCTCATTAGAAGAGCAACTAAATACAAATAAAATAAAGTTAACAGGATTAGAGATAGAAGAAAACACAATATTACCACAGTTAGACAACTTAGTAAACTTGGAAGAAAGATTAGAAGCAGATAGGCAAAAAAAGACAGAACTATTGCAAAAAGAAGAAGTAATAAACTTAGCAATAGAGAATCTAAACAAAGCATATGAAGAAATGAAGACAACAATAACCCCTAAATTTACAAACAACCTTTCAGAGGGAATAAAAGAGATAACAAACAATAAATACGAAAAAGTTGCAATAAATGATGAAAATGGTATGATAATTGAAAATGCAAGAGGTGAATACATAGAAGCAAATAAGCTAAGTACAGGAACAATTGACCAGTTATATTTAGCTCTAAGACTATCTATGATAAAAGATTTATCAAAAGAGACTCTTCCAATAATACTAGACGAAACATTTGCATACTTTGACAATGCAAGATTAGAAAAGATAATTCAATATTTAAATGAAAAAGCAAAAGAACATCAAACAATAATATTTACTTGTACAAACAGAGAAAAAGAAATACTAGACAACTTAAAAATAGAATACAATTACATAGAATTATAAGAAAGGACATAAAATGAAAATAAATGTAGTAATGGTCGAGCCAGAAATACCACAAAATACAGGCAATATAGCAAGAACTTGTGCTGCAATAGGAGCAAAGCTTCATTTAGTATATCCATTAGGATTTGAAATAAATGATAAGCATCTAAAAAGAGCAGGATTAGATTATTGGGATAAACTAGAAATAGAAGAACACGACTCATTAAAGAGTTTTTTAGAAAAATACAAACCAGAAGAACACAATATGTTCTTTGCTTCAACAAAATCTAAAAGATGCTACTCAGATGTAGATTACAGTAAAATGGAAGAAGTATTTGTATTATTTGGAAAAGAAACAAAAGGACTACCAGAAGACTTACTTCAAAAATATATGAACAAAGATATAAGGATACCAATGAGAGAAACACTACGTTCTTTGAATTTATCAAATTCAGTAGCAATAATCGTATACGAAATACTAAGACAAGTAAACTTTGACGGCTTACAAGAAATTAGCCAGTACTTTGAATAAAAGGAGAAAATAAATGGAAAAAAGAGATCTGTATGACATAAACAGAAGATTAACTGGGGAAACAATATACAAAGGAGAAGAAATACCAGAGGGTTCATACATCACAGTAGTCTTAGTATACATACAAAACTCAGAAGGGAAATTTCTATTCCAAAAGCGTAGCAAAAGAAAAAACGGTTTATGGGCAACAACAGGAGGACATCCAAAATCAGGAGAAGATAGCTTACAAGGGATTATAACAGAAACAAAAGAAGAAATAGGAATAGACCTAGATCCAAATAAAATAGTAAAATATTATAGTGGAAGAGAAGACAACGCAAGAGTATTTTGGGACGATTATTATGTAAAAATGGACATACCGAACATAGAAAAATTAGAACTTCAAGAATCTGAAGTTGAACAAGTTCAATGGTTTACAGCAGAAGAAGCAAAACAATTAAATGAAGAGGAAAATTTTTTCAAAAATCATTATGAAGAATTTATAATATTACAAAATTGGTTAAAAAGCAATCAAAACCAAAAGTAGTTGATAAAAACAAAAAAATATGTTAAAATAAAAGAGTAGTATTTCAATTCGTCCATTCGCGATATACTATAAAAATTTAAATAAAGAGAGTTTAAGAATCTTTCTTTATGAATGGCAAAAAATTTAACCATAGCAAAATTATGGTTGTTTTTGCTTGTTCATAGAAGGGAGGTTCTTTTTGATTTACAACCAAATATAAAAATAAAGGAGAAAATAAAATGCAAGAAAATGAATTAAAATATTATGAAAAAACAAAAAACTGGGATTTCAGTTATATCAAACGTAAGACAGAAAAATTAACAGATTGGGATTTCTATGAAAAAATCAAAGAAAACACAACAAGAAAATCACTATGCTTAGATATAGGAACAGGAGGAGGAGAAAGAGTATTAAAGAAATATCCAGAAGTAGGAATGATAATCGCAACAGACTTTTCAAAAGAAATGTTAAAAACAGCAAAAGAAAATCAAAAACAATATCCAGAAAAAAGAGTGAAATTTACTTATATGGACAGTAGAGAAATGAAATTTCCTAAAGAAACATTTGATTTAATATCAGCAAGGCATACGGTAATAAATGCAGAACAAATCTACGAATGTTTAGTAAAAGGTGGCAAGCTAATAATAGAAGGAATAGACAAAGAAGACTGCCAAGAAATAAAAGAGATATTTAAAAGAGGTCAAGCATATAATGACAAAATAGCAATATCAGAGCAAGATTATTTAGATTTAGTAAAAGCAGGATTTAAAAAAATAGAAAGAGTACAAATAGTGGAAAATGAATACTATAATACAGAACAAGACTTAATGGCGTTATTATTAAAAGTACCAATAATAGACGATTTTTCAGAAATAAACAATGAAAAATTTGAACATAGAATAATAATCGAAAAAGATCTATTTGATGAATATGTAAGAAAATATAAAACTGAAAAAGGGATACTATTAAAAAGAAGATTATACGGAATAATAGCAGAAAAATAAAATGAAACTATATAACAAAATCCTAAAAAGTGAATAAAAATATAGAAAAATCCACAAAATGTGATATAATTGTGGAAAAAGGAGGGCAAAAAATGTCAAACTTAATAGAATTAGAAGCAGGTTATAAATTAACCGATTTTGAAAATATTTTAAAGAAGATAAAAGAATATGATTACAAACTTAATTACAGAGTAACAGAACAAGATACATACTATACAGACAAGGATTTAGAATTTATAAAAAATAGAATTTGTTTGCGTACAAGAAAAGTAAACAACGAAAGTTTAGAATTGACATTTAAGCCAAGAAGTGATGCAAACACAGAAAAATATGGAAAAAAAGAAGTAAATATTCAACTGAAAGTCGAAGATCTAGAAGATATAAAATTTATAATAAAAAGTCTTGGTTATGATGAATATGTTTCGTTTATTAAACGTAGAACCGTATATAGCAAAGAAGAGTTTGGCTTTGAACATAATATAATGTTAGATGAAATTGAAGGCGTTGGCTATTTTGCAGAGCTAGAACTTATTTCACATAATGAAACAGAAAAAGAGCAATTACATGCTGAGTTAGAGAATTATATAAAAAGATTTGAATGCGAAAATTTAGAGAAGAAAGATCAACCATATAGAGATATAGTTCGTGAAGCACAAAACAAGAAAAAATAATAGGAGGAACAAAATGAAAATATCAACAAAAGGAAGATATGCACTAAGGATAATGGTAGATTTAGCAATTAACGGAAATGGACAATTTATATCATTAAAAAACATATCAAACATGCCAGCAAGAGTAAAATGCGCGCTACTAGCATGGCACACAATAGAAGAAATGATATAAAAAAGATTGAACCCTTTCGGAAGAAGTTGTCGATAAAAAGTGGACACTAAAAAAAAGATACTAAGGGAGCCCTAGTTGAACACGATATTCAACTAGGGATTTATCGTTTAGTGCATATCTTGGTCTATTTTATTATTAGCTATTACTATATCGTTAAAACTATGTTATAATAGGTATATCAAAAGCAATATACATTTATTATTTTATACAATGTGAATTAGAGGCTTCTAATGTCACACATAAACCAAATGAAAGGAGGTAAAAAATGCAAGAGATAAAAACTTTAAAGTATCCTTTAAGATGGCTATTTCAAATATTTTTAATTTTGATTATTGTTATATTTTCAATTAAATTTTTAAATGGAACTATTAAATGGGAAGATCCAAACAACAATTATTCTTTATATTTTGTATTAATTTGCTTTATTGAATTAATGACAATAATTTATTTGTTTAGAAATAAAACTTATTTTGCTACAGATAAAGGAGAAGAAAAATACATAATAAACAGATCGAAACTAAATAGTAAGGAATTCGACGAAGATACCCAAAGATACGTTAGAGATCATTATTTGTATGGCGATAGAACAATTGACTTTTTGGATGCAATAGATATTTTGCTTTCTCTACCATCAAATAAAGAAATACAAAAAGCAGTAAAAGGAAAGGTTTTAACTTATCCCAAATATCAAATTAAAACAGTTTCAAAAATTTTTACATTCTTAGGCATGAAATATTATAGATTGGATCTAAAAAATGGAAAAAAGAAATATTTATTAGTGTTTAATAGCTTATAGAACTGAAAAAAAGGAAAAAGTAATTATACGTTACAATTTTTTAATAATTTAATACAACAAAAAAGATAAATGTAAACACTTTTGGGTGTTTACATTTATCTTATAACTTTACCCTTTCAGATTCAATATATACTAATTATTCAAATCAAAAACAGTACCTTGTGGTCCAACAACACGCACAATGCCAGAATTGCGAATCATACGCTCACAAATAGGACAAGGAGAACACTTAGACATAGGAATCTTCTGGTAGCCACTCTCGTTGGAATCGGCAACAACTTCGTTACCGTTGAGATATAAAGTAGCGCCAATAGTATCCTTTCGAGAAACCGAAAGAAGAGCATTTTGCTCAGCATGAACAGCAGGACAATCTCCGTAATCTCCTGAATTATGAGCCTTATGCTTTCTAGGACAGTCTTCATAAACATCACAGCAATTAGCATCGCCACGAGCAGAACCATTATAACCAGTAGCTACAATCTCATCGTGATTAACAACAACAGCACCATAATGTCTACGAAGACAAGTACTACGCTCAGCAACAACATGAGCAATCTCTAAATAATAATCATCTTTACTAATTCTCTTCATAATAAAATCTCCTTATAATTGATAAAAACATTATAGCAGAAAAAACAAAAAAAGAAAATCCCCAAACACTAGATATTACAAAGAGGATGTGATAAAATAGCTAAAAATAGCTGCAGGGAGAAGAAAAGTGAATAAAAGTATAATCGGAACACTCACAGATAAAACAATAAAAATACGTAATTTAAAAGAAAAAGAAGAATACATAAAAGAAGTAGCAATACTAGAACATGAAGAATGGGCAGAAAATCCGGAAGAGAACAAAAAAGAAAGAATAGAAAGAAAAATAAATAGAATCAAAAACAAACTAGGCAATAAAGACTTTTGCAAATTTATACTATTAAAGGATGAAGATCTAGTTGGCTTTATTTCAATATTTCCAAACGACTGTGACGAATGTCCAGAACTTACCCCATGGTATGCAACAATGTACATCAAGAAAAAATACAGAGGAAAAGGGTATTCGAAAATACTAAATGAAGCGATACTAAACGAAGCAAAAAAGCGAGGATATAAAGAAATATTTTTAAAAACAGAATTAAGCAACTACTATGAAAAATTTGGAGCAATGTACATCAGAAAATTAAAAACCGGAGAAAAACTATACAAAATAGAATTGTAAAAGGAGAAAATTATGGAGACACAAAGAAACGAAATAACTGTAAAAATAAATGCAACAATGGAAGAAATTCACAAAATAATCAAAGAAAAAGAATATGAAGAAATAGACAAATTCTCACTAGATGACACATACTTTATACCAGAAAATCTGGACATAGAAAAAACAAGTACAAGAGAGATATTAGCAAAAGCACTAATAATCAGATGGATAAAAAGAGATGAAAAAATAATAAAACAAATAACATTCAAAATTAAAAACATTGACTCAAAAGGAAACATACTAAGCCAGAAGTCGATCAACTGTGAAATAGAAAGTATATAAGACGCAAAAAAACTACTACAAGCAATAGGATATAGAGAAATAATGAATATAAAAGAAAATGATACCGAATATAGAAAAAACGGCTTTCAACAGGCAATAAAAGATATAATTAACGGAGACAAACTGATAGAAATAGAAGAAAATGAAAAATATGACACAATAGAAAAAATAATAAAAGAACTGGAAAAGCAAGACATACCAATCTTTACAGACAACTACTTTGTAAAAAAAGCTGAGGTAGAGCTAAATAAGATACTAAACAGAAAATAGGAGAAAGCAATGAAAATACTAATAGGAACAAGAAATCAAGGAAAAATAGAAGGCGCAAAACAAGCATTTGAAAAATTTTACACAAATGTGGAAATGATAGGAATATCAGTAAATTCAGACGTTAGTGACGAACCTGTAAACGACGAAATATATCAAGGAGCAAGCAACAGAGTAAACAATCTAATAAAATATGCAAAAGAAAACAACATAGATGCAGACTTCTTTATAGGAGTGGAATCAGGAATAACAGACAAACTAGGAAAATGGTGCATCATACAAATTGCCGTAATAAAAGACAAAAACGGTTATGAAAGCTTTGGAACAGGACCAGCATTTCCAGTACCAGAAAAATATGTAGACGAAATCATAAACACAGACCTAGGAATCGTAATGGATAAAATATTCAATGGAAACGGACTAAAAAACGAAAAAGGTGGAATAGCACACCTTACAAATGATGTAATAACACGCTATGATTTAACAAGAGAATCATTCATAATGGCACTAACGCAATTCATAAACGGAGACACTTGGAGAGATTAGAAATATATAAAGAAATAAAAAAATAAAATTCCTAAAGTAGCAATATATAAAAATAAAAGAAAATTAAAATGAACCTCCAAATGCTAGATAAAAATCTAATATTTGAAGGTGTATTTTTTATAGGGATTTCTCACCTAAATCCTGAAAAAATCTTAACAAATAACCATCAGGATCTTGAATCAAAAACTCTTTATTTCCTAGCAATTTACCATCCTGCCTATACCAATTCTCTTCGATATCAAAAGATATCTCATATCCAGAATCTTTAAAATTATCATATATTTCAGACAAGTTATCCACCTCTAACTGAAAATTAATCCCATTACCAAAAGGGTAAACAAGGGGAGCAACGCTCCATTTATCATCTGCAGAAACTTGCTGAAGCATGAACTGAATCTCTCCAAGAGAAATAAAAGCAAAATTATTCTCTGGTCTATCATATTCAACTACAAAACCAGCAGTCTTATAAAAAGTCAAACTCTTATCTAAATTAGTTACAGACAATTCAGGTATCATTTTATTCCAATACATAGCAAACTCCTTATAAAAAATTATATACTATATTGTAACATAAGAAAAAACAAAGTACAAATTCGTGTCTTGCGATAAAAAGTATGATATAATTTAGAAGGCAAACATTTGCCGATTTGATAAAAAAGAGGAGTTAAATAAAATGATTGTTGAATACGACCAAAAATATGATGAACAAATTAAGGATCTATTAGTAGAATTACAAAACTATCTAATAGACATCGACGATTGGCATACACAAATAATGTCACCAGAATACAGAGAAAAAACTTTCGAAATGGACATAAAGAAAGTTAAAGAACAAAACGGCAAAGTATTTGTGTCTGTTGAAAATGGAGTCGTTAATGGAGTAATCATAGGAGTTGTCAACGAAAAAGATGAAATCGACAAACTAACCAACGATTGTGCAAAAACAGGCAATGTTTTAGAGTTAATTGTTAGCAAAAAAGATCGAGGAAAAGGTACAGGCAAAAAACTACTAGAAAAAATAGAAGAATATTTTAAACAAATCAATTGCGCTAGAATAAACATAGAAGTATTCGGACCAAACAAGAGAGGTTTGGAATTCTACGAGAAAAATGATTATATAGTTAGAGATATGATAGTATCGAAGAGGTTGGGAGAATAGAGTTAAGATAATAAAAATTATACAAATTGAAGAAAGGAATATTATGAAGGTATTAACTATAAAACAGCCATGGGCAACACTAATAATGCAAAAAGACAAGAGATTTGAATTTAGAAGTTGGAGAACAAAATATAGAGGAGATTTATTAATACATGCAGGAAAAGGAATAGATAAAGAAGCAATGAAAAGATTATCAAACTCATAACCCGAAGGTCGATAGTTCGAGTCTATCCCCCGCAACCAGTATTAAGTCGCTAGAACTATAAAGGTTTTAGTGATTTTTAATTTTTGCAAAGATCTCCAATTTTTGGAGTTTTTTACTCAAATGGGGAGATTTTGGGGAGAAACTTAAACTTATATAACCTTCAAATACTATATATTTCAGTAAAAATCATCATTTTACTTTTTATCATTTTTTTCAATTTTTAGGTGATAACAATAAATTTTGTAGCACATTTCCTGCAACTTTATTGTGCGATATTACAGGATGCACATAAAAGTTTAATGTAGTTGTGATTTGTGCATGTCCTAATCTTGCTGCTACAACTGCAATATCTATATTTTGAGATATTAAAAGTGTAGCATTTGTGTGCCTTAACCCGTGAAAGTTGATTATGGGAAGACCAATTTCTCCTACAAATTTTACAAACCATTTACTAATCGTATCTGGGTGCATTGGCTTGCCATCAGCTTGTACAAATAACCTATTAGAATTTACCCATAATTCGCCGTATAACGATTTTTGTTCTTCATACCATAACTTATACTCTTCAAGCAATGAAATCACAAATGTGGGTATTGCAACCTCTCTAACAGAGCTTTCTGTTTTAGGGTCTTTAGTAAATACTCCTTTTTCAGCTAGATATTGACTTGCTTTGTTAATACTAATAATTCCATTTCTAAAATCAATATCATCCCATTCTAATCCCATAAGTTCGCCAAGTCTTACTCCAGTAAATATGGTTATAATTATAGCGACTTTATATTTGATATTATCTGTATTTAACTTTTCTAAATTTTCTAATAAAAATTTACATTGCTCATCATCATAATATCTTCTTTTAGGCTTATGAACTCGTGGTGGTTGAACTCTTTCTGCTGGATTATTTACAATTAGTTGCCAGTATACAGCTTTGTGAAGCATTGCACGAAGAAGTCTGTGATGTTCTAAAATAGTTTTTCTAGATAAGGGCTTTTTAAGTCTTTCACCTTTGTTATTTTTAAGTCTTCTAATCTGTGTATCACTTTCAAGCATATCATAGAATTTCATAATGTCTGTTGGTCTAATCTTATCTAGTTTGAATTTGCCGAAGTAAGGAAGAATTCTAGTTTTTAATATTGCCAAGTATCTAGCATAAGTTGTGGGTGCAAGTTCTTTAGAGCCATAATCTCGTTTCCATATTTCAGTAAATTCATCAAATGTAATAGAGTTACCCTCAATAACATTTCCTTTCTCAATATCTGCAACAAATTTTGCTAGTTCAAGCTTAGCTTCCTTTTTTGTACAATGAACAGTTTTTGTATGTCTTGCAGAACTACCATCTAGGTTTCTACCACAAAAGTAGACTAACCTATATGTGTTGTCACCTCTTTTTTCTATACTCCCTGCCATAAAATCCTCCTTTCCGTGTGGGAGAGAGTATTTTTGTAATCTACAATGAAATTACAAGTTAAAGATTGTATATATTAATTATACAAAGTTAAAAAACAAAAGTCTAACCGACAATTGATATTTTGGAAAAGTTTTTAAGAAGTGTATGGTAAAAGTAATAAGCTTTTTATTATTTATTGAAAATACTGGTGTTTAATAAGTTTCTGTGATATAATTTGTAAAAAAATGGGAGAGATGGGCTTATGAAAATATATTTTACAGATTTTTTCAATATTAGTAAAACAGTGATAGAAGAATATGGAGCTTTTAATATTTCATTACGTAATGATTTACCTTTATTCGTTGATCCATTTTTATTATTTTATAGTAAAAAAGAAGAATATAAAGCATTACATGATGGGATAATAAAATACTTAGTATTTTTAAAAGAAAAATCAAAATTGGATTTAAGCTCTGCAGAAATAAAATCATGGTATATGTTTCCAGAACAAAAACAAAATTGGTTAGGATATAGTAGTAAAAGTAATGCGGGAAGTGGATTAGGAAAAGATTTTGCCCAAAATATAAGATATGTATTCAAACAAAAATTTAATGATTTCGGACAAGAAAAACTATCTAAAGGAACTCACCTTGAGAAACTATGCTTAATAAATGAAGGTGTTGGTAAAGACAATATAAGTGACTTTACAGTTAATTTAATACAAAACTATCTTCTAGAATATACAGAAAAATTTGCTAAATTATATTTGAAAAGTGAACAATGTGATTACTTTTGGATTCAAAAAGATAAATTTAATTATGAATCAGAAATATGGGAAAGAAAACAATATTATTTGCCTAAATATAATGGAGATTATGTAATATTAACACCGAAAGATATATTGACGAGAGAGACATCTTGGATAAATAAAGAAGATTTATATAGTAGGTTTGAACACATACCATATTCTATAGAAAATGAAGTACTTAGAATGCAAATTAATCAACATTTTAATAGTCAATTAGCAAATTATGAAGATAAAAAGCCAACAAAAGAGGAAAAAAACAAAGCTATTATGAATACAATAAAAGAATATCCAGAAATATTAGATTATTATATAAAAGAAAAAGAAAATGATGGCGAAAAAGCTATTGATATTAGCGAAAAGAGAGTTAGCGATACTGAAGAAATACTAATAAGTAATATACAGAAGTTAATACAATGTTTAAGACAGACAAAATTTTATATAGAAGAAGATGAGAATGCATACATAGAATCAAGAAAAAGAGTTGAATACTTAAAAAATGCAATAGAAAATCAAGATTGTTATAAATTATTTTATAATGGCGATGAACCTATAAAGAAAGAAGAAGATTTGCAGCTTATGTTTCGTTTAACTTGTTATGGATGTGAATATGATGTTAATAGAGAGGTAAATAATGGCAGAGGTCCTGTAGATTATAAAATATCAAAGGGTGCAATTGATACTTCTTTAATAGAATTTAAATTAGCTAAAAGTAGTAAACTGAAACAAAATCTTGAAAAGCAATTAGAGGTTTATCAAAAAGCTAATGGTACTCAAAATGGTTTAAAAGTGGTATTGTTTTTCTCTGAAAAAGAAGAACAAAGGGTAAAAAAAATTTTAAAAGAGTTAAAATTAGAAAATAGTAAAGATATATATTTAATAGATGCAAGAAAAGACAATAAACTTTCTGCTTCTAATGAAAAATAAGGTAGGATTTTTGTACTGAACCAAAAAAATTGGACATTTTTTATTAGGTACTAAGCAACTTGGAAATGAACTCTGTATTGTACAGGGCTCATTCCTTGAATTTATTGTCAGTAATTTTATCTTTAATATATTTATTTTTAAAGTGCAATTTTTTATTCTTAAAGTGCAAAAATTGCACTTTAAACGTATAAGTATTTATAACATCTTATTTGGAAATAATGATGCAAAAAACGAATAATCACTTTCTTTTTTGGAAACAATATGATATAATATTAATATAAGAAAAAGGAGAGATTTTATTATGTTAGGAGAAAAGATAAAAGCATATAGAGAAAGTAAAAAAATGACTCAAAAGGATATAGCAGAAATTCTTGAAGTAGAGCCAGGAACAATATCAAAATATGAATCTGGAATGATAGAGCCGAATATAGAATCAATAAAGCGATTAGCAGAAACATTTGGAATAACAATTGATGAGTTATTAAAAAATGAAGATGAGAAATTTGATATTTCCAAAATAGATATATTGGAATGCTTAAAAGAGCAAAAAGAAATGGGACTAAAAGGAAACTTATATCATAATACACAAGTTATATTTGCCTACAACACAAATCATATTGAAGGAAGTAAATTAACTGAAGATCAAACAAGATATATTTTTGAAACTAATACTATTTTATTTGAAGGTCAAACAGTAGCAAGTGTAGATGATATATTAGAAACAGCAAATCATTTTAAGTTAGTTGATTATATGTTAGAAGTAGCAGATAAAAAATTATCTGAAGAAATGATAAAAAAATTCCATAAAATTTTAAAAGAAGCAACATCAGATAGTAGAAAAGAATGGTTTAATGTTGGAGAATATAAAAAATTAGCTAATGAAGCTGGAAATATGCAAACTTCTCTTCCTAAAAATGTAGCAAAAGATATGGCTAAATTGATGGAATGGTATAATTCCTTAGAGAAAATAACTATAAAAGAAATAATAGAATTTCATTTTAGATTTGAAAAAATACATCCATTTCAAGATGGGAATGGAAGAGTAGGAAGAATAATAGCTTTTAAAGAATGTTTAAAAAATAATATAGTACCATTTATTATTTTAGATAAAGATAAATTATTTTATTACAGAGGGTTAAAAGAATATAAAAATGAAAAAGGATTTTTAATTGACACTTGTTTAAATGCACAAGATCAATATACAAATATGATAGAGTATTATTTAAAATAAAAGTCATAAGGAAGTAAACTTCAAAAATTTACTTCCTTATTTTTGTACTATCAATCCATCTTTCAAATTCTTCATCTGTAATAATTCCATTAATATAATTTTGTTTAACTTTTTTACCTTCTTTTTTATAATAGTCATACATTTTATTAGATTTAGAATCTGGATTTGTTGTTGATGCTTGTTTGGCTAAAGATTGATACCTTCTTCTATATTTTTTTAATAATCTATCTTTTTCTAATTTTTTAAAGTACTCTTTATTATTACCAATTTCCCTACAAGTTTTATTTTCATCAAATAAAAAATCACAATATTTAGTATTGTGATTAGTATCTGGTATAAAATAATTTTCGCAATTCGCACATTGTATTATTTGCATATTTTTATTGGCAAGTAAAAGATTTTGAAAACTTATATATATAAGTTCATGAAATTCTGTAGAAATATATGAATATTTAATGTCTTTATAATTATATAGTTCCTTAAATTTGGCTATTGAATAATTAATTTTTAAATTTAAAATAGTAGGAGATAGACAATTCAAACAACTATTATAGGACTCACAAATTTTGTTATTCCAATTAGAATATGATTCAAAGTATTTGTGATTTGCAATAGCTATATAAATATTCTGATACTTTATAAACTCATCTTTGTACAATCGATACATTTTATTTAAATTTAAATTAATTTCTTTGTTAGATAAAATAATATTAAAATTCTCATCATACATAAGAGAATTAATAAGCGTATGTGGATTCATTTTAAAAAATAAATGTATAAAAAGATATTCTAATGTAAACTTTTTAAATTTATTAAAATCATTAAAATTTGTATTTAAAAATGCCAATAAAAAAGTTCCTATATTACTAGAAACTAATTCTTGCTTTTTTAATATATAATATTCTTTTTCCTTATCTTTTACGAGTTCACCTTTGTATTCTAAAAAAACATATTTAATAAAGTATTCAAATTTTTCTTTAGTATCAAACGCAACTTCTAGTTCATCCATACAAAACCTCCGCAAAGCAAAAACAGACGAGCTTTTGTGAGCAAGTCTGCTTAATTTTTTAACCTAAAATATTTTATTATATTTATTATACCATATATTTTGCAAATTTTGTTCTAACATTTTGTTTAAACAATTTGTTTAAACAAATATAAAACAATAAATACCGTACAAATTTATAAAGAACACTATAACATTAATTGTATAGTGTTTTAAACTCAATTGAACTTTTAAAATTATAATTAGTAATTGTATTTCAACATCAAAATAGAAATAACTTAGAACAATTACTAGAAAGGCAGGTGATTGTATGGAACTTGAAAAAATAACTAGAACAACTCTAACAATGAAAGAGACAGCAGAGTATTTAGGAGTATCATACTGGTTAGTTACACAACTAGTAAAGAGAAAACAAATACCATGTTCCAGAGTTGGAGGCAAAGTATTATTTAGAAAAGAAGCACTAGATAGTTACTTAAAACAAAAAGAAGAAGCTTCTACAAAATCTGAGTAAAGGAGGAGTAAAAATGGTTAAGATAGCTATTTCAAAAATAAATAAAATGTGTGGGAGAGATAGAAATAGCAAACAACCATAAAGTGGATAGCTAAAAATAGATGGCTATCCACTTAAAAAATATTAGATATGATGAGATTTTTTAAATTATATAAATTTCTTTTTGAAGATGAAAAATATAAAAATATAAGTACAAATTCTAAAGTAGCATTTTGTATCTATAGTGATTTAATAGCACAAAACAAGAATGTAAAAAGAGACAATGAAGGCAAAGTGTATATACAAAATCCAAGAGAATATTTAATGAAAACTTTAAATGTTTCCAGAAATACAGTTACTAAAATTCATAAGGAATTAAAATCAGTAGACTTAATTATAGATAAATGGGAAGATATAGGAAAGCCAAATATTCTGTATCTCGAAAATTGTGAAACTCCGAAACAACAAGTAATTCACAAAACTTGTGCAACACCTAAAGCGGAAGAAAAGAAGATAGAAGTTGTGGAAGAAACTAAAAAAGTAGAGGAACAAAAAACTAAGATAGAAGAAGTGTATGTAGAAGAATTTACTATGCAAGATATTGAAGATGCAAATAGATTTTTAAATACAATAGGAGATAAAAGAATAAATAAAGAATTCAATAAATTAATAAAGAATGTTAGAATTAATGTGTTTAATTCGATAGAGCAAGAAATGTTAAAAATAGGGTTAAGGATTTTAACTATTGTATATAAAGATGATGAAAGATATAAATTGATAATTAACTTAAATACTGCCTTATTAGAAAAAGCTATTAATAGATGCAAAAGGAAAAAGAGAGGTGGCAGAAATATTGGTTATATACTAGCAGAATGTATCTTAAATGTAGTTTACAGTTCTGTGACTGAAAGTGATTGGGATATCTAAATTGCACAAATATTGTGCAACGAATAATTTAATAAAAAGAAGGTGTCTGGCAAATGTCAGGCATTTTTAGGTTAAGTCATCCCCGTTGAAAGCTCTGCTTTCAAGCTGTGTAAGGCTGTCTGTCGGACAGCTATTCTTGCTCTACGAGACTGAATAGTAAAAACAGTGTGGAGTTTGTCGAAAAATGGAGAATAGAATGAGAAAATAAAGAAAATAGAAAATAAAGGCTGACTTTGTTGTTAAAAATTATATTTTGTGATAGAATATGGTAAATTCTAAATGCAAATATACGAAGGAGAAATAATGGAATATAAAATATATAATGAAGATTATAAAGTATTATTTAAGAGATTAAAAAAAGAAAATATAAAAGTAGATGCTGTAATAACTGATCCACCATATAATGTTAGCAGAGACTATCAATTAGGTTTTTCTAATATGGGAAGAAGCGGAATGGATTATGGAGAATGGGATTATAATTTTGACCAAAAAAAATGGATAAGAGAAGTTTCAGAAATTATTAAACCTGGAGGAACAGCAATTATTTTTAATGACTGGAAAAACTTTGGAGATATAGCTAAACAATTAGAAAAATGTAATTTCGTAATTAAAGATATAATAAGATGGGAAAAAAGAAATCCTATGCCAAGAAATGTAGAAAGAAGATATGTTACAGATTGTGAATTTGCAATATGGGCTATAAAAGATGGAGGAAAATGGACTTTTAATAAACCAAAAGATATAGGATATTTAAAACCAGTTATTACTACAGGAATTGTACCAGGTGGCAAAAAGAGGTTGCATCCTACACAAAAACATTTAGAAGTAATGGAACAATTAATAAAGATACATACAAATGAAGGAGATACTGTATTAGATCCGTTTTTGGGTTCTGGAACAACAGCGGTTGCTTGTAAAAATAACAATAGAAACATTATAGGTTCTGAAATAGATAAAAAATATTTTGAAATTACTATGGGGAGGTTAAAATGATAAACTCACCACTGAATTATACAGGAAATAAGTATAAGCTTTTAAATCAAATAATGCCATACTTAAATGAACAATCAAATAAATTTGTAGATGTATTTGCTGGAAGTGGATTAGTAGGATTAAACAGTGATTGTGAAGAAGTAATATTAAATGATAACGATATCACAACTGTAGAATTATTAAATTATTTTAAAGATAATACTTCAGAAAAAATAACAAATACAATGGATAATTTTATTAAAGAATATGGATTTACAGATACATATAGAAATGGTAATAAATTTTATATAGAGGAAAAACACGAGGGATTATCTAGATATAATAAAGAACCATTTAATAAATTAAAAAGCGATTATAATGAAAAACCTGCAACAGATAAATTATTTGCTTTAACAGTTTATGGATTTAACCATTATATTAGATTTAATTCAAAAGGAATATATAATGTGCCAGTTGGAAAAGTTGATTATTCTAATTCCTTAAGAGAGAAAACGAAAGAATATACAGAAGCTTTTGAAAAAAAGAAAATCAAGATATTAAATTATGATTTTAGAAATAAAGAATTATATACAGATAAAGAAGCAATATATTATTTTGACCCACCCTATTTAATAACAGAAGCACCTTACAATGCAAAGTGGAATGAAAAAGATGAAAAGGATTTACTAAATATATTAGACTATTTAAATGAAAATAATATGAAATTTGCGTTATCAAATGTACTTGAATCAAATGGGAAAGAAAATAGATTATTAAAGAATTGGTGTGTAAAGTATAATGTTTTTGATATGAATAGAAAATATTTAAATGCTAATTATAGAAAGAAAAATATTACAATAGCAAAAGAAGTATTAATTACAAATTATTAAGGGGGGAAAAACATGGGGACTAGTGGTAATAAGCCAGGATATAAAGTGTTTTCGATAAATACAACAATAAGAAATCCAAGAAGAAACACAGAATTTTTAGAAGTATTACAGGATTTTGATAATAAGGAGCTTACAAAAGATATTAAAAAAGCTATATATGTTGAATTAATTAGAAGAGGAATTTATAAAGTAAATAATTTAAACAGTGTTGTAAAAGAAAAATATGAAGACAATGTTTTATTGGAAGATGAAGAAATATATCAAATTATTACTAATAATCCTCAAAAGACAGGCGATGAAGGAAGATTAATGACACAAATTCGTGCATTAAAAGATACTGGATTTGTAAATTTGATAGGAACAAGAAATAAAAAAGTATTACAAATAACACCTTTAGGGAGAGCTTTATTAAATAATGAAAATATTGAAGATATATATTCAAAAGCAATGATTGGGATGCATTCAAATAATCCGCAAAGAGATACCATTTATAATAGAGCTAGACCATTTTTAAATACATTGTTCGTAATAAAAGAGATAGATGAATATTATAATAATAAAAAAGGAATTTTATGGCACGAATTTGCTTTTTTCGTATTATCAATGAAGGATTGTAATTATAAAAAAACAGTAGAGGAAATAATTAAATATAGAAACAAATATCAACATAAGATAAATCAAATATATTTAGAAAATTATATATATAATGAAGTAAAAGTAAATAGAATTAAATTTAAAAGTATTTTAAAGGATTATGCAGATGATGTTTATAGAAAATTTAATATGACAGGATTGATTTATTCTCATGGATTTGGAGAAAATACATATATAAGTTATACTCCTTATTATATTGAAAAGGTTAATTCTATTATAGAGGAATATAAGGATTATCAATTTTATGAATTCGAAACAACAGAAGAATATACAAATTATTTAACTAATATTAATTTACCTTGGGAAAAATCTGAAGAGATTAAAAAGAAAATTATAAAAAATCAAAAAGAAACATTAAATATCGAGATAGATGAAAAAGATTCATTAGATGAGCAAATGAAAAAGTTAAATAGTATATATAACAAAAGAGTTTTTGCTAACTTTGTAGATAATATTAGCAAAGATGAAATAATAAGTGAGTTGATTTTATTAAGTAGAAATCAGGGAGATAAATCAGCGTTTAGTGATGTGCCAAATTCTGTTAGACTAGAATGGTTTATTGCAATGTTTACTGCAAAGATATATGGAACAAAGTATGTAAATCCCAATTTAATATTAGATAATAAAGGGATTCCAAAATCATTTGCTCCTGGAGGTAAAGCAGATATTGAATTAAATGCTGAAGAATTATATTGTTTAATTGAAGTTACTTTAATGAGAGATTATAAACAACAATTAAATAGTGAAACAACGTCGATAGCTGATCATTTAAATTCATTAGAGGTCGATAAAAATAAATGCTCGTTGATGATTGCTCCATTTATACATTATAGAGTGGTAAAGTTTTTTGATTTTACAAATAAATCAGAAAATACAACAATAGTAGCTTCAACTATTGAGCATTATATTAAATCAATAAAGGATAATAATTCGATAAAAGAGTTTATAACATTCATTTATAACTTAAAAGAGCTTATGAGTAATAATGAAGATAAAGAATATTGTGATGAAATAAATTTTACTAAAATAGAAAATAGCATAACATATAAATAATATAAAAAAGTTAGGAGAAATATATGATCTTAAAAAATAATAAAGAGTTAAAACAAAAAGATTTTAAAAATGAAAAAGAACTACAAACATTTTTTGAAAATAATGTAGAAAATATTTTGGGCTATAAATTTATAGATACAGAATTTATAGTTGGAGATTTTAGAATAGATACATTAGCTTTCGATGAAGAAACAAAATCATTTAGAATAATTGAATATAAAAATGTTAAAAATCATTCATTAGTTGACCAAGGATATACATATTTAAAACTAATGTTAGAAAGGAAAGCTGACTTTGTACTTCAATATAATATAAAAACAAAATCATCATTAACAATGCAAGACATAGACTGGAGTCAATCAAGAATTATATTTGTTTCACCTATTTATACTTCATATCAATTAAATGCTACAGACTTTAAAAACATACCTGTTGATTTAATTAAGGTAACAAGATATGAAGAAGATATTATAGAGATAGATTTTATAAAGAAAACAAGCAATGTTAAAGTTCAAGATATAAATATGGAGTCTACACAAAATGATGTTAATAAAGAAGTAGTCGTTTACACAGAAGAAGATCACTTAGCAAAAGTATCTGATAAAACCAAAAAACTATATGAGGAAATAAAAAGTAAAATTCTAGAATTAGATGATATAGATGTTGAAGTAAAAAAATATTATATTGCTTTTAAAGGATCAAGAAATATTGTAGATATCGAATTTAATAAAAATCAATTAAAGATGGATATTAATATGAAAAAAGGAACATTAAATGATCCATTAAGTATAACAAAGGATATTAGCGAAACAGGACATTGGGGAAATGGAGATTATCGTATGATAATTGAAAATGAAGATGATATAGATAATGCTATTCCATTAGTTAAACAATCTTTAAGAGTAAATAAAAAATAAACAAAAGAAAAGCAAAAATAGGGTTATATATTTAAATTCTATTTTGCTTTTTTGTTTTTTAGGAGGAGTAATGAAAATAAAAAATGACAAAAATTCGTTTAAAGAAAAAGTAAAATTAAAAATTAAGGAAATTAAGGATGGAATTGTTTATAGAAAGCTAAAAGAAGTCGGAATTCTTTTAAATTCTTTTGGCAAAGCATTTATAGATATATTTTCCGTTCAAAAAAAAGATGATGTTTATGTTAGCTTAGCTCCAACTAAAAATGCAGATAAGGATGGAACTTATTGTAATGCGCTAAAATATGCAATAGATAATAAAGAAATAAAAAATATTGCTATTACTGGTAATTATGGTTCAGGAAAAAGTAGTGTAATAAAGACATTTTTTAATAAGCTTGAAAATAAAAAATATAATCCAATTTACATATCTTTATCAGCATTTAATAAAGAAGATTATATTGATGATAGCAATAAAACTTCAATTGTAGACGGAGAAGTAAAAGGAATTCAATCTAGAAATGAATTTTATCATACGTTAGAAAAAAGTATTTTGCAACAATTATTATATCAAGCAAATGAAAAAGAAGTACCATTATCAAGATTCAAAAGAATAACTAAACATTCTAAAATTTTATTAAATATAGAGGTGATAGGAGTAATATGTGCTATTAGTATATTGATTTTAATTTTATTTCCACAAGTAATAGACACTGTTGTTAACAATTATAATAGTGTAAAAGAAAGAATATCTGAATTATGGACAAATATGTTAATTGCAATATTAATAGGAACAATATATGTAGGAATATATAAATTATTATTTTTTCTATCAACTAAATTTAATGTAAGCAAATTTAAAATAAAGGATGCTGAAGTAGAAATTGATAATAAACCAGAATCAATATTTAATAAATATTTGGATGAGATAATTTATTTCTTTCAGGTAACCAATCATAGTATAGTTGTAATTGAAGATTTGGATAGGTATGAAGGCAATGCATCATTTATATTTCAAAAGTTAAGAGAATTGAATACATTGATAAATTCTTCTAATCAGATAAAATATGAAGTGGATTTTATTTATGCTATTAGAGATGATTTCTTTAAAGATTATGAAGAAAGAACAAAGTTTTTTGATTACATTGTTCCTATAATACCAATATCGTCAAATGGAAATTCCAATGAAATTATATGGAAGCGTTTAGAATGTTTAAAAAAAGAAGGAAAAATAAAATATAAATTTAATAAAGAATTTATAGATGATATAGCGATAACTTTAGAAGACAAGCGATTGATTGATAATATAATCAATGAATTTATTATATATAAAAACAAGATGAAAAATGAACATATGGATGATAAGCAAATGTTTTCTATAATTGTTTATAAAAACCTTTATCCAGAAAAATATGCTATGCTCCAAAAGAATACTGGGACAATTGTTAATATTTTTAAAAGCAAAAAAAAGAATGTAAAAGAAATAATTCTAGGATTAAACGAACAAAAAGATGTTCTAATACAAAATAAAAAGCAAGTACAACAAGAAAATTTGAATAGTGTAAAAGAGCTAAAATATACTTTGGTTTCGAGCATTTATGATTATGAAAATTACGTGAATTATAAAAAAATTTTTAAATTTGATAATGAAAATGTAGAAATTAGTACTTTCTTAGGAGAAAGTATTGATTGTAATAAAATAGAAAGTTCAAATTTAAAATTTAGAACAGAATCATATGGATATATAAATAAAGATGAAAAAGAAATATTTAAAAATTTTGGAAACAAAACTATTTTTCTAGAGAGATGGAAAAATATAGAAAGGGGAAAAGATGAAAAAATAAAAGAAATTCAGGTTGAGATTGAAAAACTCAATTCGGAAATACAAAATATCAGCAAATTGTCACTAAAGCAATTGCTAAGCAAATATGATATGGAATATATCTTCGAAGAAAGTAGTTTTGAAGAAAAATTATTTATAACAAAAGGCTATATAACAGAAGAATATAAAAATTATATTACATTGTTTATGCCAGGAAATTTAACTAAAGAAGATAATGAGTTTGTTAGTGCAGTTAAAACCGGAGAAATTTTACCATTTGATTTTAAATTAACTAATGTTGATAATGTCTTAAAAAGATTAAATGAGGGCGATTTTGAAAATAAGGCAATACTAAATTTTAATTTGCTAGAATATTTAATAAACAATAACTTAGAGAAGAAAATTTTAAAAATAATAGAATTATTGAATGTTCAAGATGAAAGTATTTTAGAATTTATAGATGATTTTATTCAAAATTATGAATCTGAAGAATTCATAGATTTGTTGATAGAAAATGCAAATCAAATATGGAAAAAAATATATACTAAAGTCGGAAATGATGAATATATCAACAGATGGATAATAAGATTTCTAAAAAATGAAAATTCTCTAAAAAATACGGATGAAAGTTTTAATCAATATGTAAGAGAACATAATTGTATTGATAAATATATAAATAATAATATTATTATTAAGAATGTAATAAATTCTCTAAAAAAACTAAATATAAAATTTGAAAATATCCAAAGATTAAATAATGCTGATTTTTTGGCAGAAGTATATTCAAATAATTTATATAAACTAAATACTACAATGATAAAATTAATGTTACAGCTTAAGAAGGTTAACATACAGGAATTTGATAGTAAAAATTTAACACTTTTATTTAATACTGAAAAATTAAAAGAATATGTGATAACTAATTTTGGGGAATATTATAATTATTGTTATACTCTAAATAGTAGTGATAGTGATGATGAGAATGAAATATTGAATGTTATAAAAAATACATCTATAGATGTAAATATTAGAAAGCAAATAGTGGATAATGAAAAATTTAGCAGTTATAATTTAGATAATATAGAATTAGAAGTAATTAAAGAAATTATAATAAAGGATAAAATGAATATTACGTATGATAATATTTTATACTTATTTGAAAAAAATAATGAGAAAATCAATGAAGATATTATTTATAATATGAAACTACATATAAATGAATATAAAAACGAAGATATTGACCAATATAGTGAAAAATATGGAGAGGAAACTATAGAAAAATTTAAAATAAGTTATATTTTTAATGATGAAATAGGTTTAGATGAATTTAAAATTTTAACTAAAACATTTAATATAAAAATATTAGAGCTTGAGGAATGTAATGAGAAAAAGTTAGAATATTTGATAGATGAAAATATAGTTGAATTTAATGTAAATAATTTTAATTATATAAAAGAAAATGCCAATTCTAAAGTAATTATATTTGTAATACAAAATATGGATAATTATTTAGAAAATATCGATGAATATGATATATCTGAATGTGAAGATGAACTATTATTGAATTCGAAAATTAGTATAGAAGCAAAAATTAGTATTGTAAATAATATAAATATTGAAGAATTAAGCAATAATACACTTTTATATTTGATAAATAATGGAATATTAAATACTGAAAAAGCAAATATTAATGAACGAATAGTAAATGATAAGGATATTGACATTGAAAGTAAATTGATTTTCGTTAAATTAATGATACATCAAGAATTACTAAGCAAAGATATTATAACAGGATATATTCATGTATTAGGTGAAGAATATGAGAGTATTAATACTCAGAAAAATGCATCTAATATTTTATTCAACAATGAAAATCTTGAATTGAGTAAGACATTAAAAGAAAAAGGATATATATCATCGTATAAAAAAGGAAGAAATAATAATATTATTTTATATAATAAAGTAAATAGATAAAATAGAAAGAAAATTAAGGAAAAGTATGGAAGAAAAAATAGGTGATTTTATTGATATTGTTAATCAAATATTTATAAATGAATTAATAAAAGTTAAAATAAAAGTGAAAAAAGATGTAGAAATAGAATTGTTTAATGATTTTATAGAAACGTATTTGAGAGCATATAAAATGCTAAAAAACAATAAGCTAGTTGATGGGTTAATTATAGCTAGAAGTTCATTTGAAGTTTTAACAATATTAATAGGTATACATATAAATAAGAAGTGTGCTGAAGAATATTTTAGAGCAAATAGATATGAAAGATATCAAGAAAGAAGAAAAGAAAATTCAAAAGCTGAAGATTATATGTCACAAAGTTATTTGAGAAAAATAATAAAAAATAGATGCAAAAATGTTGAAAATGATATGAATGAAATATATAAATTTTTATCATTATATGCCCATCCAACAATATATAGAAATATATTAAGAAATATTGAAAAAGGAAAAATGAACATTTCAAAAGTATATTTTAATGGAATAATGTCTATACCTTTAATTGCATTACTTATATTTAACGATTTAAATATAATAGAGAAAGATATAGTGTTAGATATGATTAATTTAAAACAATGGGTAGAAGCGGTAGTAAATAAAAGTGAAATTTCGAAAATTGTTAAAATAGAAGGAAGTAAAGTAAATACATTTATGTATAAAGACATTAATAAAGAATTTTATGATAAGAATATTGAACAACAAAAAAGAGAATTAGTTAATATACAAAAAACATATAATAACAATAAAAAACGAATTGAAAACTTGTATACTCAAACTGCTAATAAATTAGAATATAATGGTATATATACACAGTGCATAGAAATTTTAAAAAGAATTTAATAAAATAAATAATTGTAGGAATTTTAAATAAAATTGAAATTTCTGCATTTTTTTAGTTAAAACCACACATTTCGACAATTTTTGCATTGGCAATATTGTATAATTAATATGAAATTTTATATGGAGGTGTAATATGAGTTTGAAATTTAATAAATTAATAGTAGGGAATAGATTTAGTAATACATTTGAAAACTGGATAAAAAATAATGAAATTATTTTTTCGAGCAAAGGATTCATCGATATATATGCTCCCAATGGTGTAGGAAAGTCAAGTTTTGCTAAAGCGTTAAAAAAAGAGATACCTTCTGAATATGAGTACGAATATAATGAAGTGATATATACAGAAAAAAGTAAAGAGACACCAGTAATCATAATAGATGATTTCTTTTTTAGAAATATAGCTATTAGAGATGATGAAAAATTATCTGATTATATTTTAGGTTCACAAATTCATAAAGAATTGGAGCTAAAAGATAATATAAATAAAGCAAAAGAAAATATTAAAACTAAAATAATTTCTTATTTAAAAGATGAATATGGAATAAAAACTAAGAATAGTAATTTATGCAGTTTAGCTAATAATGATAGTTTTAAGAATTTTGTTAGTGCAATTGCCAATAATCGAGATAAGGCAAAAGATTATGATGGAAAGAAATTATTGGAATTAGTAACAAAGCTAAAAATAGATGAAGAAATTAAATGTGATACTAATAAATATAACTATGTTAAAGAAAGATTAGAACAAGGAGATTCAATAATAAAATCAATAATTGAATTTGACGTTAATAGCGTAAAAGCAATTGAAGGATTTAGTAAATTAGATATAGACAACGATGCTATAAAAATATTAAATAAACATAAAGACATAGAAACTTGTATATTTGAGGAAACTCATATATTACCAACTGATATTAAAAATAAATTAGAAGAAAATAAAAATGCTATAATAAATCAATTAAGTGTAGAACAAAGAAATCTTATATCAAAAATATTAAATTTAAGTGAAGAAGAACCTTTTAATATAAAAGAAGTGTTTAATATAGCGTTTGAAACTGGAAATATAGATAAAATAGAACAACTTATATCTGAGATAAAGTTAATAGTAGTAAAACTAGAATATACAATAATGCAAAAAATAGTTGAAATAATTAATGAAAATAAATTAAAAGAGTTATATCAAGAATATACAGAGCTAATAGATAAAAAAGTAGATTTGACAGATGATGATGAAATATTACTTAAAGATATAATAGAAAATTGCATTAATAAAAAAGTTAATATTGGTAGGGATAATAATAAAAATATTATTTTTACGTTAGAAAACAACACTTTAATTGGAAAAAGTCGAAAAGACTTACCTCTTTCAACAGGTGAACAAAACTTTATATCGTTATATTTTGAATTACTTGCAGCTAAAAATAGTGAAAAAGAAATTGTGATTATTGATGATCCTATTTCAAGTTTTGATTCTATATATAAAAATAAAATAATTTATTCTATAATAAAAGTATTAGAACACAAAAAGGTGATTATTTTAACACACAATATAAATACTATAAAATTAATGCAACATCAATATAAAAATTGTTTTAATTTATATTTATTAAATAATGAAAAAGAAGGAAACAATGGATTTTTAAAAATAGAAAAGAAAGAAGAAAATGATGATAATCCTAAAGATATGGATTTAATGCTTGAAATAAAAAGTGTTATAAAACTTTTTGGTAATATAAATTTTTTAAATGATGTAAAAAACAAAAGACAATTTTTACTATCAACAATACCATTTATGAGAAGTTATGCCAATCTATTAAATCAAGGAGAAACAAATTACAAAGAATTATGCAAATTGATGCATGGATATGAAAATGAAAAGATAGATATTAATAATAAATTTAAAGAATTATTTAAAATTGATGTATTATCTACAAATTATGAAGTGAATGTATGTGATATATTACAAACTAATATTGATGAAGAAATAATAGATAAAAATAAATATCCATTATTAAATAGAACATTGGTACATATACTTAATTATTTAAAATTAAGGTTAATGGTGGAAAACGTTTTATATCAAACAGATCCAAGTAAACTAGATTTGAGTAGAAATCCTCAATTACACAACATAATTGAAAAATATTTAGCTCAAAGAATGGATTTGAAGAGTAAATTATTGTCGAAAAAAACATTATTAAATGAATTTAATCACTTCGAATTTGATATGTGCTTATTTATGCCTTCATTAGATATTTCAGATACTAAATTAAAAGAAGAAAAAGAAAATATAGAAGAAATATGTGAAAATATTAAAAACAATGGAATATAAGAAAAATCCGAGACTTAGTCTCGGATTTAACATTCTACACAATCTTCATTATTTCACTTCTCACATACTCTTCCACCATATTATCAATCATATTATTGTACTGAGCCATCACGATAAACTCGTGAGTTTTAGGCTCTGGGTATTGTTCTTTTAAGAAAAGCTTCACCATATCTGCAAATTCATACAAATACTTTTCTTCTTCATACAAAAAATCCATAAGACTACAATCAATAGTAAGTTTACTATACCTCATAGGATTCAATTCTTTCAAATACTTTTTTAAAAGTATACCATATCTTTTAAGAGCCATAATGTTTACCACCTAAACTCATAATTACTAAATTTAAGCAATCACCAAAGCCAGCTCTATAATATTTATCATTATAGTAATTACAAAAGTCTAAAAAGTCATCATAGATTTTTTCTAATATTACTTTTGCAAATTCTCTATTTTTATAAGGCAAACTTTTTAATAGCTTGTCCTCTAGTTCATCAAAGTGCAAAAGATGTTTTTTATCCTCTTTTGTTAATCTTGATAATTCCTCATCTCTAAATATAATCCAATCTGATAATAAATCATTTAATTCATTATTTAAAATTTTGTTTTTCATAAATTTTACCTCCAATTTTTACCATTTTTTCTTGGGGAGATTTTGGTGAAAAAATTCTCCCCAAAGTTCCTAAAATCGCACAAATGTTCCAAAAACCGAAAACTCTGAAAGTACTGAAATACCAACAAAAACTAAACATTTCTTAAATTTTCAAAACTAGAGTTATGTCAACTCATAACCCGAAGGCATCACCAACCTCCAATCCTTCACACCACCCAATACATCAACCCTTCCAAATCCATAACCTCAAACATCTTTATAACAATTTAATATATAAAAAAGCTATTCCATATGATATAATAGCCCAAACTCTAGAATATAAAATAAGGAAACCAAAGAAGGCAGATACAGATAAATGCATTCTGCTTTTATATTTTACAATAAAAGGAGCAAAAAATATGGAAAGGTTTGAACTAAGAAGCAAAATTCAAAAGAAATATGAACTAGAGAATGGACAAAGGATAACGATAAAACGACTTATTGAAATTTCTGAAAATGAAAAGATCGACTTGAAAGATTTAATATTAATACTAGGATGTTACAAAAATGCAAAATATAAAACGCCAGAATCTTGGACGACTATACGAATGAATCAGGAGTATACGAAGAGAGAATTAGTGAATCTTATAAAAATTGAATTAAAGTATTTACAGCAATATGGCAGCAGAATGTATAAGAAACAAGAAGTTTATAATATTTGTGAAAAGTACGAAATTGAGATAGATGATTTCCTAACGTATATATACAATTTTAAGATTTGTTATTATGAGAATTCATATATTTTATCAATGAACAAGGATGGAATTTGGATAGGGGAAAGTCCGACATTATCTAAGGAGTTTATACATGAAAATTATACAGATTTATACAAAAGAATTACAAAGACTGCCAACCAAATGCAGGTTTTGTATGGCTCTAGAGTGAGTAAGGAGGAAATGATTGATATAGGAATGGATTATATTCTAAAACAAGGGAAGATAGAAAAGAATTTGGCTTTTGATAAAGAGAGATTAATAGGCAAATTGCTTTTTAAAGCTAGATACCAGATGTTGGGAGCGGTAATAAAATCGTTTAAAGAAACTAGTATATCAGCTCTGATGGATTTTGTTGGAATGTATAATGAAATGGAATATGTGGACAAGATTGACAGTTGGATATATCCTATAAAATGGAGAAAAATTGAGAAGCTGATTATTGATAATATTCAATTAAATATAAATGCAATTATGAAAAACAGAGAATACGGACTAAGGAATATTACAAAAAAGTTAGATATGAAAAAGGATAGATTTTATCAAATTATAGAAAGTATAGGAGAACAGTTGATACAACAAAATAAAGTACGAATTTGCAAAGATGGAAGAGTGGTGATTATAAATGAGCAAATATAAGATTAAAAGTGCACAAGCAACAGATGAAGTAGTAAGAATATTTGAAGAAAACAGTTTAAATGTGCTGGCGACTACAGAAATGAGAAAAGTAGTGGATAAAGTGATAGTGATAGGAATTTTTTATTTTTGTATTACGTGTATACTTCAAAAAGTGATATGGGCGAATTTTTTGTTTATGAGTACTGCAATTAGTGCTACTATTGTATATATTTTCTGGAAATTTAATAATATCTTGTATGATAAGAGCAAGAAACTAGGAGGAAAACATTATAAAATGTTTTCTAAAGACAAGTATTATGATGTTATTCAATATAACAGGAAGATAATTTTAAACAGTGATATAAAGTTAGTCAAAAGTATTCTAATTCAAAATGGTATGTACAATCCAGAATGTATGAGAGAGTTAAGAGATTATTTAAAGAATAACAAGAAAAAAGATAAATATGATGACTCAAGTTTTTCACAAATAGTGATTGGAGTATATGCTGTGCCGATTACTTTTAATATAATTAATATTTATACAGCAATAAGCAAAACTGAGTTACAAGAAAGTATAATAAACATTGCATATATTATGATTTTTGCGATGACTATTGTTGGCATTGCATATATAATACACATTATTAAAAAAGTAAAAATGATGTCAATTAGCAATTCTTATACATATCCGAGGGTGATAAAGATTTTAACAAACTTGATTATAATGAATTCAATCACTCCGAACCAAAACAAATACTCACATAAAAACCACAAAATTTCCACGAAAGCTTGATTAATATGCGTATTAATTGTAAAATTTATATAAAGAATCACAATATCACTAACGAAAAACTTTAACATCATATAGGAGAATTGTAAAATGATACAGGAGAAAGCAAAAGAATTATATGAAGAGCTTAAACAGGGCAAAGGTTCGGCGAGTCTTTTTGGTGTCAACTATTATGACGAAGAGACTAGAAAAATAATAGAGGTAATTACTAATGAATGCAAAGCTTCGTACAGAGATAAAAACAATGTTCAAAAACGATATGAGAGCAATTTGGACATAAAAACCGTACGTGAAATTGTCGAGCAATTACTTTCTGATAAGGGAGAAATAAAAAATTCTCTGATAGCAAAGTTGACAACTCAAAGAGGAATCCCAGGGCTAACAAAAGCTATGAAGATAGAGAAAAAAGTTTCTGAGCAAGGATTGCCATATTTGACAATGGATAAACCTTTCCCGGATGATTTTACTAGCATTCTGACTGGTGTACCAAACAGAGAAGAACTAGTGAAAAATGTAATAAATCCTTATGTGGCAAGACTTTCAAAACAAACACCGGAACTAGCTAAAAAGCACCCATTCTCGAGAATGTTTAGTTTGCTAAGAAGAAAAGAAGTGTCAGACAATGATTTAATGTCAAGGTACAAGCAGTATCTAAAAAATAACACTGATTTAAGTGACGAAAAAATTGATAATATGTCGAGATATTTTATATATAATGTCCTTGGAAATAAGCAACTAATGGATCAGCTTGTTACAGACGAAGTACAAGGAAATTCTTTAGAAGTAATAGGAGAGAAGAAGCAGAGAGGCTACAATGGTATGATTTCTAACCTGTCAAATAATTTGATGGATATATTGGGATTATATGAAAATCCCAATAAAGGATTAGAAGAAATACAAAGCATATATGCTAATGTGATGGGGCAACTTCAAGCTTTGGGAACGGATCTTGAAAATGATCCAGAAAAGATTGAGGAACAAATAAAAGAAATAAACAGAAATGTAAATAGACAAAGACAAGAGTACTACGGTAAAGACGGATATAGAAGAGTGAACGTTGGACTGGGTAAAAAAGACGTTGGTTTCGTAGACTTTCAAAATGTTCCTCAAGCTATGAAACTGTATGCTCAGCAATGTGGCAAACTAGTTGAGAATGCTGACAATATGAGCAAGGGAGAGTACATAAAACAAGTTGCAAAGATGCATCTTAGATTCATACGAATTCATCCTTTCCCAGATGGCAATGGTAGAACCGCTCGAGCAATTACAAATATGTTCTTGGCGAAAAAAGGAGAATGTGCTGTTTTTGATAAAAGGACGAAAGGCAATTATGGAAGCTTCATTGAAATGATAAATAACGAAGATGTGGCAAAATATAAACAAGCATTAAGTAGTGATGTAGAAACATGTGACCAGATAGAAGATAAAGTAGTATATAAATTGGAAGAATACCTAGGAATAGAACTTCTAGGGGAAAAAGATTTATATAAAGTTAGAGATATAACAGCACCATTACCTATTCAAAAAGAAGCGGATGATAAAGAAAAATAATAAGAACAAAGGTAAAAAGGATCGAATATTATAGGACGAAACAATTAGGAGTATGAAAATGAAAAGCATATTTGAAAATATCTGTAACAATATACAAGAAAATGGAAAATTGAATCCAAGATTTGATATTAATAAATATATTGAAGATGAGGAGATATTGAGGTTTGAACCGGGAGCATTAGACGGAATAGCTCGTTACCATATGCAAAAAAAAGAAGATAAAAGGTTCAAAAATTACATTATAAAAATATTAAAAAGGACAGATGACAAGAATATACAAGAACAAGCTGAAACTATAACAGAATATATAATTAAAAACAAAAAAAGAGCATACCCAACAATTCATGCAATATCTAGTTGGGTTATAAACAATGCGGACTCAATAAACTTTTCGGCAATTGTCAAACTGGGAATTTATCTTGCAATAACCTCAACAAATGTGGAAGCGGTTAAGATAGGAATATCCATAATAGGATTAACAGACCTAAGTGAAAATAAAAAATTAATAGAAATACTGACAAAGTTAGCTTTATGTGAAGAATTCACCTTATACTCAATAATGTCATTAGAACTGTTGGAAAATGAAAACGACATTAAATTTATGTTAGTAAAGAAAGTTGAGGGATGGGGAAAAATACATTTAATAAATTCAATAGATATAACAAATGAAACAATAAAAGAATGGCTAATTATAAATGGGTGTCAAAATACTATTAATTTGGGATATACAGCTCAAGCATTAGCACAAAAGCTAGATATATTAGAAGTTTTAAAAAGAGAAAATTTAACAGAAGAGGAATTCACTGGTATTAGTAATATTATGAGAGGTCTGTTTGATGAAGGGCCTTTTATAAGAATATATGATGATTCAGTTTATTCTGAGCTTATGAGAAGGTATTTAAAACATTTTGACAAATTTATTAATAGTCTGGAGTTTTATGATGTACTAATACTGTTTTCAATATTTATATTCGAAAAACAAGAAAAATCAGAAGAAGATATAAAAATTGCAACGCAAATATCTGATTTGATGGATAGTGAAGAAGTTACAGAAACTCTGAGAGAATCAATTTTAAATAACGAAGATTTATATAAGGTAGTAAGTATCATAAAATACAACAATCAGATTAACTTATATAGTGAAATATTTGAAAAATATAAAGAGAATCCGTTTAACTATTGTTATTGTCTGGAATATTTATTACAGAACGATATTTTTAAAGATAGAACAATGAAAATCCTAAAAGATGACATTGATTTGCATGAATATTACTGTGAACCAGAAAGCATATTAGGAATAAACAATAAATACAGTAAAAATTTAAGTACTATAATACAGATATTAAGAGAATATCCTCTGACTGGAAATGAATTTATCATAGCAGGCTTGAAATCGAAATATATGTATCCTCGAAAATTTGCTATAAGTACAATTGAAATATGGAGAGATAAGTTACATAAAGATATAAGTAAATTTCCAAAAGAAATATATGATGAAATTGTTGTTTTGCAAAAAAAAGAAGTAATTAAAGATTATAGAATTAAACTAAATGAAATTTTGAAAATAGAAGAAGATTTATCTGATTATATTGAGCCAGAGGTAATATGGGACGAAAAAGTAGAAGATTCAGACATTGATTTGGATTTATTTGATGAGAAACTAGATGAACTATTTAAGTCGCAGATAAAAGCAAGAGGAAGGGATTATTATTACAACCAAATGGTATATTCTTGCAGTGAAACAACTAATAATTACATTGCCTTTGTACAAGGAACTGGTTTCGGAAAAGAGTATGAAGTAAAAATAGAAAAGAACAAACAGGGAAGAGTAAAATCTATGAGTTGCAATTGCCCGTATTTTGATAACTGTAAACATGAATATGCAACCATTCTGTACTTAAGAAATAAACAAAAGTAATAAAGATAACTTTGAGATGGGTAACAACCATTCTTGAAGTTATTTTTTACATACAAACTATAACTTTTAAACAAAATAAATAATTACAAATATTTCCATTATTTTTACAAAAATATGGAAATCTATTGTAGAAAAATGTCAGATATGATAGGATGAAGATGGCTATAGACAAAATAACAATGTTAACAAATAGCCAGATTATATTATCAAGGAGGAAAACATATGTCTAATTTATATAGTAATTTGCATAAACTTTATCCGGTTCAAAAAACGCTAAGATTTGAACTTATTCCCCAAGGCAAAACGAAAGAAAATATGGAAAAAAAAGGCATAATAAGAGAGGACGAGCATAGAGCAAAAATATATAACAAAGTTAAAAAATATTGTGACGAATATCATAAAATTTTTATCGAGGATTGTTTAAAAGATATTAAACTAGACAACTTGAATAGATACTATGAATTATACTCTATTGATAAAAAAGATGAAGATCAAAAAGAAGAATTTACTAAAATCCAAGAAAAAATAAGAAAGCAAATTTCTGAATCCTTTAAAAAGGATAGTAAGTATAAAGGATTATTCCAAAAAGATATAATTGATACATATTTAATAAAGATATATAAGGAAGATAAACAAAAACTTCAAGATATTAATGAATTTAATAAATTTACAACATACTTTACGGGATATAATAAAAATAGAGAAAATATGTATTTGGAAGAGGAAAAATCTACAGCCATAGCATATAGATTAATAAATGAGAATCTTCCTACGTTTGTTGACAACCTAAAAATATATAATAAACTTCTAAAATTTATTCCGGAGATAATAGAAAAAATACATATAGAACTAGCAGAGTATATTCAGGTAAATAGTATTGATGAAATTTTTGATATTAGTTATTATAATGATGTTTTAACACAAAAAGGCATAGAATGTTACAATATTATAATATCAGGAAAAACAAAAGATGATGGAACAAAAATAAAGGGAATAAATGAGTACATTAATGAGTATAACCAAACCCATACTAATAAAATTCCAAAATTACGCGAACTATATAAACAGATATTAAGCGATACAGACACAGCATCTTTTAGATTTGATGGTATAGAAGATGATATACAATTACTTGACAGCATTAATTTATATTACCAACAGATATTTCCTATAATTAGTAAAGTGAATGAGCTTTTCTCAAAAATAGATAGTTATAATCTAGACTTAATTTATATAAATAATGATGGAACATTAAGTAATGTTTCAAATGAAGTATATAGTGATTGGAGTTATATAAGAAATCATATAAGTGAAGAATATGATATAGAATATACTGGAAGACTTAAAATTGGTACGGAGCAGTATTCAAAACAAAAGCAAGAGTATTTAAGAAAACAAAAAAATTATTCCTTAGGTTTTTTGATTAATTGTTTGAAAGACGATAAAATAACTGAATATTTATCAAATAATATGAAACGAACTGAGATAGTAGAGAAAATAAAAATGGATTTGGATAATTTCCAAAGCATTCAAATACAAGAAGATTATAAATACTTAATCAAGAATGAAAACTCTATTGCTAAAATAAAAAAACTGTTAGATGATACAAAGCTGTTACAAGAATTTATGAAGACGCTAGTACCTAAAGATAAGACAATAGAAAAAGATAATGAGTTTTATTCAGAATTAATTGCATACTATGATGTGTTTAGAGATATTATTCCGTTGTATAACAAGACGAGAAATTATTTAACGCAGAAACCATATTCTAATGAAAAAATAAAGATTAATTTCGCTTGTCCGACTCTATTGAATGGATGGGATTTAAACAAAGAAGAAGCAAATTTAGGAGTGATTTTACTTAAGGATGAAAAATATTATTTAGGAATAATGAATCCATACTGCAAAAAAATATTTAATGTTGACAATAGAGATTCGGATACAAACAATAATTATAAGAAAATGGAATATAAATTGTTGCCAGGACCAAACAAAATGTTACCTAAAGTATTCTTTTCAAAGTCGAGGATTAGTGAATTTGCGCCGTCAGATGAATTACTGGAAAAGTATAATAAGGGATACCATAAAAAGGGTAAAGACTTTGATGTAAATTTTTGTCATGAATTAATAAATTTTTATAAAAAATCTTTAAATAAGCATGAGGACTGGAAAAATTTTAATTTTAAATTTAAAGATACAGCAGAATATAACGATATAAGTGAATTCTATAGGGAGGTAGAAGAACAAGGCTACAAGATTGAATATAAAGAATATTCTGAACAGTACATAAATGAATTAGTGGAAAGAGGAGAGTTGTATTTATTTCAAATTTACAATAAGGATTTTTCTGAATATTCAAAAGGAAGACAAAATCTACATACAATGTATTGGAAAGCCGTATTCGATCCTGAAAATATTAAGGACACAATATATAAAATAAATGGAAATGCTGAGATTTTTTATAGAAAAAAGAGTATAGATGAAAAAATAACACACCCAGCTAATATGCCAGTAGCAAATAAAAATGAAAATACAATAAAAGCTGGAAAAGCTACAAGTTTATTTAAATATAATTTAATAAAAGACAAAAGATATACTGTTGATAAATTTCAATTTCATGTCCCAATTACTATGAATTTTAAGAATGAAAAAATACTTAATATAAACCAAATAGTTAATAAATATTTAAAATATAATGATGATGTTCATGTCATAGGAATTGATAGAGGAGAAAGAAATCTTCTATATGTATGTGTGATTGATAAAGATGAAAAGATTGTATATCAAAAATCGTTAAATGAAATATACAATGAATATCAAGGAATACAATATTCAACAAACTATCATAGATTGTTAAATGAAAAAGAGAATGAAAGAGAGCAAGCTAGAGAAGATTGGAAAAATATAGAGAATATTAAGGAACTCAAAGAAGGATATATGAGTCAAATAATACATATACTTTGTGAATTAATGAGAAAATACAACGCAATAATAGTAATAGAAGATCTAAATAAAGGATTCAAGAATTCTAGAATAAAGGTGGAAAAACAAGTATACCAAAAATTTGAGCAAATGTTCATTAATAAATTAAATTATATGGTATTTAAAGATGTACCAAAGCTAGAAGAAGGCGGAATTCTAAACGCATATCAATTAACAAATAAATTTGAGTCATTTACCAAACTAGGAAAACAAAGTGGAATTTTATATTATATACCAGCCTGGTGTACAAGTAAAATTGATCCTACCACGGGATTTATTAATAGATTTTATATAAAATACGAAAACCTCGAAAAGTCTAAAGAATTTGTAAATAGGATAGATGATATCAGATATAATCCAGACGAGGGATTATTTGAATTTGACATTGATTATAGCAAGTTTTCAGATAGACTTAATGAAACAAGAAATAAATGGACATTATGTAGCTATGGAGAAAGAGTATATACACATAAAAATAACAAAGAAATATGGGTAGACGATAAAATCCAATTAACAGATGAATTTATAAAGTTATTTAAGAAATATAATATAGACTTAAACAATATAAAAAATGAAATTAGTGGAAAAGCAGATATAGAATTTTTTAAAGGAGGAGAAGATAGTTTAGGATTTTTACAATTATTTAAACTAATGGTTCAAATGCGTAATAGTATAACAGGAAAAGAAGAGGACAATTTGATCTCTCCTGTAAGAAACAATAAAGGAATATTCTTTGATACAAAAGCTAAAATAAAAGGGCTACCAGAAGATGCAGATGCAAATGGTGCATATAATATAGCTAGAAAAGGATTAATGCTTATTGAACAGATGAAAAAAACTGATGACGATAAATTAAATAAAATTAAGTATAACATTACTGAAAAAGAATGGCTAGACTATATACAGAATAGAGGTGTGTAGTGGAAGAAACTATTCTAATATCGTATCTAAATGATTTTATATTTTGTCCTATCTCTATATATTTTCATAAATTATATGGAAAACTAAATAAAACACTATATCAATCTGAAGATCAAATCAATGGAACAAATGCTCATAAGGCTATTGACAATAAAACATATTCATCAAGAAAAAATATTTTACAAGGTATAGATATATATTCACAAAAATATGGAATCGAAGGAAAAATTGATATTTTTGATATTGGCAAAGGAGAACTTGTAGAGAGAAAAAATAAAATTGTTCAAATATATGATGGATATGTTTTTCAAATATATGCTCAATATTATGGGCTAATTGAAATGGGTTATGAAATAAGAAAACTGAGTTTATATAGCGTAAGTGATAATAAAAAATATAATGTGAAGCTACCAAAAGAAGATCTAGAAATGAATATAAAATTTGAAAAACTAATAAAAGATATTCACGAATTTGATATAGAAGCTTTTAAACAAAAAAATATAGAAAAATGTAAGAGGTGTATATACGAACCAGCATGTGATAGGAGTTTAATATGTTGACAGAGCCAGATTTTATTGAAAAGAAGATAATAATAGTTGTGCCACAACGAGGAGATAAGATATCATTTAAAAATGATAATATAATTATTACTGATATAGATGGTAAAATAAAATTTCAACTAACATGTTATAAGCTTTTTGCAGTATTTATTGTTGGAGGTTTTACAATAACAACAGGAATAATAGAGAAAAGTAAAAAGTTTGGGTTCTCAATAGTCCTATTTTCTACAACATTTAAAGTGTATGCAACAATTAACTATATGATGGAAGGAAATACTCTTTTAAGAAAAAAGCAATATATGACTCAAAAATCAAATGAAATTGCAAAGGCAATAATAATTAACAAGATAAGAAATCAAAGGGACATATTAAAAAAGCTCAGAGACAAAACAATATCGGATGGCATTCTGAATTTAGATATCCAAATAGACAAACTGGTAAGAAGCAGACCTGACAATTATGAAATTATGGGCATTGAAGGTGTAGCGGCTAAGGTGTATTTCAACAGATTATTTAAAGAATTTGAGTGGAATGGAAGGCAACCAAGAGTAAAAAGAGATAAAATTAACTTACTAATGGACATAGGTTATACAATACTATTTAATTATATAGAAGCAATCTTAAATATTTATGGATTTGATGTATATAAAGGAAATTTACATAAGGAATTTTATAAAAGAAAGTCACTAGTTTGCGATATAATAGAACCGTTTAGGCCAATTATAGACTACAAAATTAGAAAGTGTATGAAACTTAGGCAATTAGACAACTATAAATATACCATAGATAATGGACAGTATCATATAGACTGGAAAGATGGAATGAACTTTATGTTACTAATGTTAGAAGGAATAAATGAATACAAAAGAGAAATATTTAAATATATTCAACAGTATTATAGATGGACGATGAAAGAAAAAGGTATTGAAGAATTCCCAAAGGTGGTGTTATTAAATGATTCTGATAAGCTATGATATACAAAATGATAAATTAAGAACAAAATTTGCAAAATATATAAAAAAATATGGTTATAGATTACAATATTCTGTTTTTGAGATAACCAACAGTAAAAATGTATTGAAAAATATTATGTGTGAAATAACAAATATGTTTGAACAGAAATTTGGACAAGGCGATAGTGTAATGATAATAGAGACAAGTGAAAACTGTAAAATTACCAAATGGGGCTTTCCAAAAAACGAAGAAGATGATATAATTTTAATAAATTAAGACTACAAACCGGAGTCTTAATTTGGAAATTTAGCTAAATGAGGTATTAAATGATAGAAAAATGCAATAAAAAGCTTAAATTTATATGCAAAAATGAACTATTTAATATATGTATAATGATGTAAGGGTTTAATACCTTATATAAATTTCTACTATTGTAGATGAATTGTTGTAATGCTTTTATTATTTGTTTAATACCTTATATAAATTTCTACTATTGTAGATTTAATCCATTCACAATTGAACTTATTGTTTAATACCTTATATAAATTTCTACTATTGTAGATTTTATTTCTTTATTTATTGTTAAAGATGTTTAATACCTTATATAAATTTCTACTATTGTAGATCAACCAATTAATCTGCAAACATTTAAAGTTTAATACCTTATATAAATTTCTACTATTGTAGATGAAATAAAACTGTATATATAATTCCAGTTTAATACCTTATATAAATTTCTACTATTGTAGATTAGCGTCACAACGTCACACGTTCGTCAGTTTAATACCTTATATAAATTTCTACTATTGTAGATAAGAATATACAATAATAATATTGTATAGTTTAATACCTTATATAAATTTCTACTATTGTAGATAAGCACCTCTTTTGCAAACTAATATCGTTTAATACCTTATATAAATTTCTACTATTGTAGATAAATGCGTTTAATAAGGCTGTTGAAAAGTTTAATACCTTATATAAATT
>JABLTK010124214.1_pt1 | contig 105466 bp, 101 predicted proteins | sample 7160131 | NCBI WGS metagenome assembly JABLTK01 (sample SAMN14651221, study PRJNA627086) | human gut metagenome | isolation source: feces | host: Homo sapiens | reverse complement strand
TGGTGTTTTTCTTTGGTCTTTGATGAGTAGGTATTTTCCGGGCCAGGTCAAACAGCCAAGGGCTGGTGATGGGATCGACTGTGAGCGCGCCCGGTGGGCGATGCAGCGAATCGGAGCTGCTCAAGCACAGGGAGCTGAAGGAAGCGGCCTCGCCGCGACGCGCAGCGACCATGTGTGCAGAGGCCGGGAAAAGAGGTAGCCGGATACCAAATAAAAGCACGATGCAACGCATGGTGTTTTTATTTGTCTTTGATGAATGCTGAGCTCAGCTATTGCTTCTGAGGTACTTAATCAGTATCCAAATCAGCCATAAACCGCCTGTTAAAAGTACCAAAATGAAGTCTAAAAGAGTCATAAAGCAACCTTGTTTGTTGTTCTTTGACATTGTAACCTCACACGATCTACTCAACGTTAAATTCGATCACTGATTCTTTGTTGAAGTCTACTCGCGCATCAATTATGCTATTTCGCACCGCTCCGTATTCATTCGTACACTTTGCTGCTATACGAATGTGCCAAATGCCATTACCTTCGTACTCTCTCTGGGTATCCGGCGACATTATATTGTATTTGATACCGTATTTAAAAACCATTTCTCCGTATTTTTTAACGGCTTGATACGCTATATCTCCTGATTTTGCATCGGAATATTCATCGCCTTCGGACTTCTGTGTAGTTTCATTAATTGTTTTATCGGTTTCTTGCTCTTCTACGATTTCTTCTTCCGTACTCTCCACATCTACAGATTCCTGTACTGTCTCATTAGCTGTTTCATTGGTTTCTTCCTCTTTTTCGACAATCGGTGTAGGCGTTGGATCGGATTTCGGAGGAAAAGTATGATACATAACTACAACTTCCACAGCAGGATCGAATTTTGATGAGCTGCCAAAGTCGTCATCGCCATTGATGCTCACCCGTTCAACTGAACCGTCTTTAGTAATCCAGCCAGTTACCAAGTCTTCAATAGCTCTTACGTTGACATTTGTAAAACCGGCGGATTCGAATAGAGCTTTCACATCCAAATAATCTTTGCCTTTACATTCAGATGCGGATTTTGGTACACGAATCTTACCATCGTCACCGCAACCACTCACAACCACCAATATAAAGATCACAACAAGAACAATAGATATGCCACGTTTCATAAGCTACCTCCATTTTTTCAATTATAGATCATATTCCGAAGCTGATACTACTTTATCATTCTTTATACTACTTTTCAATATTTTATAGCACAATACGGTATTCTAATTAGAAAGGTGGGTGATTGAATGAAGCCATTAAAAGAAAAGGTCAGCATTACTCTTGATTCAGATATAATCAAAAAACTAAAGGACTTGGCAGAAGATGATGACAGGTCATTCAGTCAGTATATAAATATGGTATTAAAGGAATGGATTAGTAAAATTGATGAGACTACCGCAAAGTAGTCTTATTTTGTACTTAATATTTGCACAAGACTTCGCTTATGCTTCGTCATTCTTTTATTGTACAACTTTCATTTTTCCTTACTACCGTCTCTTCTTTTTTGCCACTATACTGTGAGAATGGTATAATGGCGGCATAAGCAAGCATAAGAGGGCGCGTGATGGGGAGAGATATGCTTAGGAGGACAGTCAAATGGAGCAGAACACTGAAACCAAAACGGAAACCAAGCTCAAGCCGGAGGAAATGCCGGAGTATCAGGACAAGCTGTCACAGTATCTGATCCAGGGGTGGCGCAAGGACTTCCCGGAATGGACGGACGAGCAGATTATAGATGCCTTGAAGAGGACTTAAAGCAATATTTACAAAGCAAAGACAAAAAGCCGATTGAATTAAGGATGGAGCATGATCCGTCCTCTTTTTATGCCAAAATCGGCGAAGCAAAGGAAAGCCGCCCTTACGGCTCATTCGCCACGCAGCTTTGGCGCTTCTTAACAGTTTATTTTATTGACAGGCGTTATACTGTCAAATTATACTTTTGCTATGATAAACAGGTTTTGCAAAAGAGCGGCGGCGCTGGTGCTGGCGTTGATAGGGATGGCCTCTGCATGCGGGTGCGCGAAAAGGGCGGAGGCGGACGCCACCTTCGTCATGCTCACCGCGCCCACGGTGGAGCCGATAGTCACCCCCGTGCCCACGCCTGAGGCCACGCCCCCGCCGAAAAAAACGCCAAATGCCGAAAAAACGCCAGAGGATAATAAGAAAGAGGACGAAGCCAAAGAAAAGGAACAGGAAAAAGACAAAGACAAGCCCAAGAGTACCGCAGACCAGAAGGAGGAAAAAAAGGCCTCCGCCAAGACCCCCCACGCCAAGGACTATACTAAGGTCGATATAAAAAAGGCAAGCGGCACAAAGGTCACGGACTTCGAGACGGACAGAATAGACGGCGGAAAGCTGAGCCAAAGCTATTTTTCCGGCGGGACCATAACGCTTGTAAACGTATGGTCCACCACCTGAGGAATCTGCGTGGACGAGATGGGTCGTCTCGCAAGGCTCTACAAGGAATACAAGGGCACCGGAGTGCAGTTCTTAGGTATATGCGCCGACGTATACGGCCTTAACGGGCAGACCTGCAGCGACGCGAAGGACTACATAGCCTCCACCGGCGCCGGCTACCCCCAGATAGTGGCCACAGAGGCATTGCTGCGCTATGTTTCGTATATGCCCAGCACACATATTTTCGACAGCTCGGGCAGGATGATAGCAAAGTACGCGGGCACTCTGAGCGAAGCCGAATGGATAAACGTGATAGAGACCATAATGGCGGAATATTCATAGAGAAACTACAAAAAGGGCGATCTACCCGCCCTTTTTTGCTTGGGATATTATTATCGCGAAGCGCTCATTTTGAGCATCTCTCGGGCAATATCGAACTTCAAAGAGGCGTATTCCTCGGTTGTGGGCACCTCCAGCATGACCAGCACCAGGCGCGCGTCCTTGTCCTCCGTATCGCAGCGGAAGCCGGCAAACCAGGATATCTGGCGGCTCTTGTCGTTGCCTATTTCGGCAGTACCGGTCTTTGCGGCCACGGTGACGGAGGTCACCTTCAGGGAACGGCCGGTGCCGTTGAGGTTGTGGTCAACCACGTCCTTAAGATACGGAACAATAATATCCAACGAATGCTGCTCTATTACGCCGCTCTTCCATACTTTGGGGCTGGCCCTGGAGACGTTGTTGTATTTTATGCCCTCAGTTTCATACAGGCCGTCCACTATATAGGGCTGCATTATATTGCCGCCGTTGGCAAAGGCGCAGAACATTGTGGCCATCTGCAGGGGGGTAGTCAGTATTTCGCCCTGGCCGTAGCCGCTGTCCGCAAGAAGCATGAGGGTAAGCTCGGTATCGTCGTTGTACAGCTGCGATTGGGCCACATTCAGGTCAAAGGGCATGGTATCGCCAAAGCCTATGCTCTTCATGTAGCTGGTATAGTTGTCCCAGCCCATGAGCAGCGCGGCGTTGGCAAAGTAAATGTTATCGGAATGCACTATGGCGCTGCGCATGTTGAGGGGACTTAGACGGCCATACTTGACCTGAGTGCGCTTTATTTTGCTGCCGAGCCAGGTGCCATAGTCGGTAGGCAGCCAGTAGTCATCCACGATCTCGCCGGTGAAGACGTAGTTTTCATCCAACGTGCCGCTTTGCAGCGCCGCTACGGCGGTAAACGCCTTCAATACCGAGCCGGGAGGGTAAAGGCCCTGAGTAAGACGGTTGTAAAGGGGCTTGTTGGCCTTGCTCAACAGCTCCGCGTAGTCTGCGGAGCTTATGCCCTTGGCAAAGGCGTTCAGGTCGTAACCCGGCCAGGAGGACATTGCCTCTATGGCGCCGGTCTTGGGGTTCATGACCACTACCGCGCCTGCGGTAGTCTCACCGAAAAGCACGCTGTCCAGCACGAAGTCCAGCCGTTTTTGCAGCTTGTAGTCAATCGTGAGCTGAAGGTCCAGTCCGTCCTCGGCGGACTTGGTGTACAGTGTGCGGCGGTTGGTGCCCTGAGAGGTGCAAATGTATATATGGTAGCCGTCATTGCCTCTCAGCTCTTTTTCGTATTTGGCCTCCAAACCGTTGCGGCCAACGTAGGAATCCGAGGTATACAGGCCGTTCTCGGCATCCCGGCCCTCGTTCAGCTCCTTGAGCCTGGCCTCCAGCTCTTCATCGCTGCCGGCGCTGACTATGCCTACATAGCCTAATGTATGGGCCAGCATGTCATTTTCGGGATAAGAGCGCACCGAGCCGTAGTTGCCGTAATCTATGCCTATGCCTTCTATTTCGAGAAGCTGAGTTTCAAGGTATTCTGGGAACTCGCCCTGATAGAACTGCTTGAGCACGGCAACGCCGTCGTAGGCCTTACTCAGCTTTTTGTCTATGGCCTCCCTGGTCATGCCGAGGAGGGAGGAGCACTTGTTGTAGAAGTAGTCGCGATTGGTATCGTTCAGCCTGGCCGGCATGGCATAGACGGATAATTTGCCCTCGGTGGTCGCCAATACCTGCCCGCCGGCCATTATCTCGCCCCGCTTTGCGCTTATGCGGGCCACGCGGACTGTATCGCCCCATTCCATCTCGGGAAATATGAGATTCGGCGACCACTCTATGAACCACCTGTTGCGGGACTTTATGGCTACCATGCGATGCTCGCCGGATACGTCGCCCAAAAGGGGAGAGGAATATGTAGCGGTGAAGTTGACTATGGTGAATACCTCGCCCTCGTTGACCTGGATATTATCGTACAGTACGGAGGTTATCTCCAGCGCATCGAATATATTCATGTATTTGGCGATAAACTGATTTTTGCTTATGAGCCCTTCTGATTCGCGGTTGGGCTCAAGCTTGGCCAAAGCCACATAGTCAGGCTTTTCATTGGGGTCTATGGGCTTGGAAGGGTCCACGCCGGCAGTCTCGTCAGGAATGAAGGTTACGGCGCCGTCCAGAAGGTTGTATGCCCCCTCATAGTCGCCTGAGGATATTTTAGACAAAAAATCAAGACACACCTGCTTGCCGCTTGAGCCGGTACAGCCCGGCAGCAGACAAAGGCAGCTGGCCCATATCAGAATTATGCTTAAAGCTCTTTTCAACCCTGCTTCTCTTTCGCTCCCATGTTGAATAAATAATTGATTATAACAAAATTATAGCTTGGGGATAATCATATGTAAACGGCTGACAATAAAAGTTTACACAGGTAAATTTGACAGCATCGAGATGTATTGATAAAATAAACTAAGTGAAAGGGAACGCCATGGTTCGACGGAAAAAGAAAAAATCCATATCGGCACTGTTTTCGGGGCGCAGGAAAGGTACGCAGCAGCGCAAGGCGAGAAGCGCGAGCCGCCCCGGCTTCGGCTGGGCAAATATCGGCCTTATTGCCGCGGTATTGGCAGCGGGGGCCTTTTTCGCATGGGCGCTCATGTTCTCGGACGGACGGCTTACTATATATTTGCAGGACGGCGGTCGAACTCACCAATACCTTACGTGGAGGACCAATGCCGGCGAGTTCCTCGCGGCAATAGGCGCGAAGCTGGACGAGAACGACACACTGTCGGTAGCGAAGGACGCGGAGCTTACCGACGGCGAAACCATAGAGATAACCAGGGCATACCCCATAGCGGTGCAGTCCGGCGGCAATACCGAGGTGATGTACCTCAGCTCCGGCACGGTGGGCGACGCGCTGGACAAGGCGGGAGTCACGGTAAAATCCGGAGACGAGATATCGGAGCTCACCTTCCGGGATCTTGAGCCCGGCATGAAGATAAGCCACACCGCCGTGGACGTTACATACAAGGTATCCTACAAGACCCTTGACTACGACGAGATAATCAAAAAGGACGACAGGGAATACGAGAGCTTCAAGAAGGTGGAGGTAGAGGGCAAGGACGGCAAAAAGCAGATAACCCAACGCATAACCGTAAAGGACGGCGTAGAGGTATCCCGGGAGGTCGTAGACCAGATAATCACCGAAAAGGCCGTGGATGAGATAATACGCGTCGGCACCAAGATACGCTACCAGACCAACTTCAAGGGAGAGACCAGACGCTGGAAGGAAGCCCCGAAGGACGGCGTAAACGGCTGGAAGAGCATGAAGGTGGACAAGATAACCGCCTATTGCACAGGTACCCGCACGGCTACCGGCACGACGCCCAAGCTGGGCACCATAGCCGTGAACACATACTACTTCAAATACGGCACCCAGTTGTATGTGAGGGGCTACGGCTACGGCACGGCAAGGGATACCGGCGCATTCAGAAAATATACCAACTCTTCCGGAAAGCCGATGAACCAGCTGGATCTCTGGTTCAACTCGGAATCGGAGGCGAGGCGCTGGGGAACAAAGTACAACGTGACTATCTGGTATAAATAATGAGCACAGCTTCAGTAAAATGTGAACTTGAAAAATACGGCCTCACGCCCAACAGGGCGCTGGGGCAAAATTTTTTGGCCAGCGACACTGCGGCAAGGACTATTGCCGAGGCTGCTTGTGAAAACCGCTGCCCGGTTATAGAGATAGGCCCGGGTATGGGCGCGCTGACTGCCGAACTGGTAAAATGCGCCCAAAGGGTAGCGGCCATAGAGATAGACAGACGCATGGCGGAGATAATCGCGGACAGGCTGCCCGAGGTACAGCTTATCAACGAAGACGCGCTAAGGGCGGATATACCGGGGCTTATAGCGGCCCTCGGCGGCAGGGCGAATATCGCGGCGAACCTGCCATATTACATAACCACGCCGCTTTGCGTGAGGTTTTTATCCATAGGCGCGGACGGCAGCATACCCGCCATGACGCTTATGATGCAGAAGGAAGCGGCGGAGCGGTTCACGGCAAAGCCGGGGGACCGCGTATACGGGCCGCTGACGGTGCTTGCGGGGTATTATTATGAGGTTACTAAGCTCATGGAGCTGTCCCGGGATATGTATTACCCCCAGCCTGATGTGGACTCAGTAGTGCTGAAGCTTACGGCCAAGGGCGCGGAAAAGCTTTTTGAGCTGGAGTGGCTGCTGAACAGGGCATTTGCAATGCGCAGAAAGACTCTATCAAACAACCTCAGGGCTGCAGGAATATCGGACGAACGGCTGAAATTGCTGCTTGGAGCTTGCGGCATAAAGGGAAATATACGCGCAGAAAAGCTTACGGTGGCACAATTTGCAAATATTGCGCGGGAAATAGAGGCGCACGGGAAATAACGACAGAACCCTATAAAAAGCGATACTGTGGAAAAAGTGGATGAACGCCACTTTTCAGGCAAACTAACAAAGCCTTCGAGTCATTGACCCGAAGGCTTTGCAATACCGCGCACCCGAATCTCGACGTCACGTCCCATGGGCGTTTTCGCCATCAGGTTGCTACTCCCGGGCATGCCCGCGGCACACCTGCGCTTCCGCTTAATGCTGCTGCCTTCCGGCCCTGACATGGTTCACAGTGGCAAGTTGCACGGGACCCGGGGATCGACGCCCCACGATGGCGGCGGCCCCACAGGGGTGAGCCTCAAAACGGGGATTCAGCCCTGCTGTAGCGGATTGCAGGTATAGGGCACCGCTATCTCCCCGCTTAGCGCGGCAAGGTTATTTTAACAAGGCAGGGGCAATTAGTCAATAAAACGCACAAAAAAATTGCTTTGGAAGGGGGTCCAAAGCAATTGTCGGTTTGTTGTTGGTTTTGAAAGGGTTTCTCTCACTTGCAAGCTTATTATAACCCGCGGGGAGACGGAAATCATCACAAAAGTATTACAATCTGCTGAAATGTTCATTAAGTTTTAAAGAAATATTTGTTTTATGGGCCGTTTGAGGTATAATCATGCCGTCAGGCGACCCAAACTCCATATAGGAAAGGAAAAGGCAAAATGAAAAGGACGATAAGGATAGAAGGAATGATGTGCGGCCACTGCTCCGGCAGGGTAAAGAAGGCGCTGGAGGCCGTGGCGGGAGTTGAGACCGCGGAGGTGAGCCACGAGACGGGCACGGCGGAGGTGACGCTCAGGGGCGATGTATCCGACGAGGCGCTGGCCAAGGCCGTGACCGATGCGGGCTATAAGGTAGCGGGCATAGAGTAGCGCCTGCACTTTTGGTGCATGAAATATGCCCCGAAGCTGTCCTTTACAGCGAAGAACGGCGGGGTGTATAATGAACACGATGGAAAAACAGGCAAGGGACAAAAAGGAGAGGCTTCGGCATCTCCTTTTATTTTTTGCCTGCACCAGGCATCATCGCGATGAAAAATACGGCGGCCCGCCGAAAGGGGCAGAGAAAAGCGACGGTATACCGCCGCTTTTTTGTTTCAGGAGGAAAAATGATATTCAGAAAGGAAAAGGAGCACGGCGTACTCACCGAGGAGGAGATTCTGGACATGGCCCGGGACATTGCGGAAAACGACCCGGCCTACATCATAGGCTCCATGCTCATCAAAAGCGTGTGCGACGATACCGGCCTCGACGAGGGGGCTGCCTTCAGCATGCTGCTGGACGGGGGCGGAATGCCCAAGGGCATAGCCGCTATCAGCGCCAGAGCTGCAAACGACCTCATGCGCCTCTACAAGGAGGGGGGCATAGAGGGCGAAATTGACAGCTATCTGGAGGACGAGAGGTTCGTGAAGATGCTGCTGGAGATGCCGGTAAAGGCGGCGCTCAGGCTTTATGCCGCCGAGTGCAACGCAGATGCCGCCGCCAGGGCGGAGCGTGAAAAGGGCGCTATGGACGTGATGGAAAAGCTGGCGGCCCGCAGGGCGCTGCCCTCGCCCATAAAGGGCAATACCCCCGCCGCCGCGGATACGGACTACGCCAACATGCCCACCAGGGAATTCAACCTCATAAAGGAAAGACTGATGCGCGCCGCCAGCGAGGGCAGGCGCATTTCGCTGTAAGGACATAAAAAGGAAGGAGAAAAATAATGAGTATCAACACTACCGCAAACACCGCAGGTACCACCAAGCTCAACAAGACCTTTTACGACCGCCAGCTGCTGGAAAGCGCCAAGACCCGCTTTGTACACGCCAAGTACGGCCAGAAGCGACCTATTCCCAAGAACAGCGGCAAGCGGGTGGAATTCCGCAAGTGGAACCTCTTTGACGCAAACGACGCCATGGAGGCACTTCAGGAGGGCGTTACCCCTGCCAGCCAGGCTCTGTCCCAGAGCAACGTAGAGGTGGAGGTGGCCCAGTACGGCGCATACGTGGAGGTATCCGACCTGCTGGACATGACCGGCTATGACCAGGTAATCTCCGAGAGCGCGGAGCTGCTGGGAGAGCAGCTGGGCACCGTGGTGGAGTGGGTAACCCGCGATGCCATGAACGCCGGCACCAACGTACAATACGCAAACGGCAAGTCCGGCCGCGGCGAGATAACCGCCGCCGACAAGCTGACCGTGGCTGAGATACGCAAGGCGGTGCGCACCCTCAAAAAGGCCAAGGCGCGCCCCTTCGGCGACGAGGGCAGAAAGCCCCACTTCATCTGCATCTGTTCCCCCGAGGCCACCTATGACCTTCAGAGCGATTCCCTCTGGCAGGACGTATCCAAGTACTCCTGCGCGGAGCAGATATATTCCGGCGAGATCGGCCGCCTGTTCGGCGTGGTATTCGTGGAATCCACCGAGGCAAAGGTGTTCTCCCAGAGCGTGCTGAACAAGGTGAAGACCGCCACCAGCTCATCCAAAACCTTCGTGCTCAAGAACAGCCCCAAGGACGCGGAGGCGGCGTATCTCTCCACTGCGGGAAACAAGATAAAGATAGGTACCGCCGAGTATACCGTAGCCTCCTTTGACGCGGCTACCAATACCGTCACCCTGTCCGACAATGCCACCCTTACCGCCGACGCCATAGTATACAGCGAGGACGCGGGCAGCATAGACGGCACTACCAAGGCGGGCGCCGACGTGCATTCCACGCTTATTTTCGGCAGGGACGCCTACGGCATAGTGGACGTGGGCGGCAGCGGAGCCCTTCAGATCATAATAAAGCCCCACGGCAGCGCAGGAACCTCGGATCCTCTGGATCAGCGCGCCACCGTAGGCGCAAAGGTAGCGGCATACGCGGCAAAAATCCTCAACGAGCTGTGGATAATCCGCATTGAGCACGGCGTAAGCGCATAAATAACATCAAGAAATAAGTACGAAGGTACTGTTTCATATCCCTTTCAAGGGGGCCGAGGGGAAACCTTCGGCCCTTTTTTATTTGAGCAGAGAAAAGCTGAGAGAGTCAAGGAGGAAAGACAATGAATTACATAACCGATAAGGAAATAGACGCCATACAGGGCGACATGGGCGAGACGCTGAGAAAGCAGCCCCGAGTGCGCATGCGCATAGAGGGCAGCGGCTACTGGGAGGGCGGCATAAACGGCTGGTTCTTCAGGGTACGCCGGGGAGAGGAGACAGAGCTGCCCAAGTCCATTGCGGAGCTTATACAAAGAAGCGAGCAGGTGGCGGTGATGGGCGAGCGGGAGGTAAAGGCCTACAGGGGCGTTGGCAGAAGGGTGGCGCAGGTATGACGCTGAACGACATCATCGTATCCGCACTTGCCCAGCTGGACCGCGGCCACGACGCCCAGAGCCTGGACGTATGGCGGGACAAGTTCACCCGCTTTGCAAACGACGGCGTGACGGATATCTGCGTCACATATAAGCCCCGGCGCACAGAAACTATCGACACCAGGGACGGCACATTTACCACCGCAATGCTGTCGAGGGGCTGCCGCAAGGTGCTGAGCGTAAAGCGCGACGGCCGGGAGGAGGACTTTTACGACGGCGACGCTTCCGAGGTGATAGTCACCTCCGGCGGTCCCGGCAAAATTGAGGTGACATACCGCTCGGTGCCAAGGGAGATGTTTGCGAGCACGGACGAGCCCGACATACCCGCATACATGCACGGATTGCTCGTAAGCTACGTCGTGGGCCGCGAGAGGGCTGCGGGGGACGTTTCCCAGCAGCGGGGCGGCAACATCTACTTCCAGATGTACGAGGCTGGCAAGGCCGCCATACGGCCCCATCTGGGCGGCGGAACCAGCCAGCGCATAGTGAACAGGTGGTGAAGCCCATGGCCCGCAAGATATACAGGATAGACGAGTTCATGGGGCTGGATCAGTCCATGGGCGAAAACGGCATGGCGGCCTCCTACAGCCCTGACGCCTGCAACATGGACACGGCGGACGGCGAGCTTACCGTAGCCAAGGGCTACACCAGGTACATAACATCAGCAGTTCCCGGCACGGAGGCCATACGCCGCATGTTCCTTTTTCATTCGGGCAGCGGCGATCAGGTGATAGTGGTAACGGGCGGCAGCGTATACGCTTACAGGGAAGGCGTCTGGGTGCTCATATACACCTTTACCGGGGGACTCACCGGCGGAAGGGTGGATTTTACCGAGGCCCGGATAGACACCACGGATTATCTCCTTATCGCCAGCGGCGAGCAGCAGATAGTCAAGTACAACGGCGCACAGGCGGCGCTTTTCGGCAGCAGCGACGGGCTTTCGGATAAGCCGGTAAGCTACCTTGCTGCTTACAGAAGCAGACTCTTCGCGGCCGGGGACAGCAGCTGTCCCAACAGGCTTTACTGGTCCAAGCTCCCGGGCGGCAGCCGCACCATAGAATCCTGGGGCGAGGAATCCGGCTCGGTCAACGTCTCAGGGGGACATACCGAGATAGGCGCCAGCGCCGGCGACCCCATAGTAGGGCTTGCGGCACTTTCCAACCAGCTTCTCATATTCAAAAAGCGCAGCCTTTACCGGCTCATAGGCGATAAGCCATCAAACTTTACGGTGGAGCGCATAGATTCCGACGTGGAGACGGCGGCGTATACCTCCCTTGTAATGAGCGGGGACATGCTGTACTTCATGACCAAGGGAGGCCTATGCAGGTTCAACGGCGTATCCGCGGCGCTCATGCCTGACGCCCGGCGGATAAAGAAGCTGCTTTCAGGCGCCGACGTATCCCTTTCCAAGGGGGCGGCGGCCCGCAGCAGGCTTTACTACTCATTCGACGACGCCAAGGGCGGCGGCATCATTGAATACGACCTTGTGCGGCACACCTACATGCTGCGCCGCGGCTTTGACGTAGGCGACATAGCCTCGTGGGACGGAAGGCTGTACATAGTCAATTCCGGCCGCTACGTGTGCCTCTTCGACGACGGCAAAAGCTACGACGGCAAGAACATCGAGGCCTGGTGGCGCACACCTGAGACGGATCTTTTCGACAAGAGCGGCGTAAAGGCCATGCGGTCCCTCTGCTTCAGGGGTCACGCCCAGGGCGCCGCCACAGCCATGAACACGGAGGTGAGCGTGGGCAGCGCAAGGGCTGCCACAAGGGTGCTGCTGCCTACGGAGGAGAGCGAGGTAGTGGAGGTGCCGCTTAAAAACGAGGGCAGGACATTTTCGCTCAGGATCGCCAACGAGGCGGGAGGCCGCTTCACTTTGCGTGGCGGCATAGAGCTTTCATTTGAAACCTGGAGGAGGGTGGAATAAATGGCTCTTGATATGCGGGCGCTTTACTATGTGACGCTGCCGGATATAAAGGACGCGGAGCTTTACAGCGAGACGGTAAAGGCCAACGAAAACAACCTTAATCAGAACTTTACGGCCATTGCCCAGAAGATAGAGGAGCTGGAAACGCGGCTTTCCGCACTCGAATAGGCAAGGCAGGACAAAAAGGAGGAAAACACCATGGCAAGATATTATATGAACGGCTACACACCTCCAGAGGGGGTGAATTCCGCATCAAAGGTAAAGGAATACCAGCGGCAGCTCGGCGTAAAGGCGGACGGCATATGGGGCCCGGACACCGACGCGGCATACAGGGCCAGCCTTAACCGCAGCGCCCAGCGGCAGGCCCAGAGCAGAAGCGGCTTTGACTGGGGGGATTCCGGCAGGAACGAGGCATTTGACGGCTACTACAACGCCATAAGAAACAGCCTGTCCGTCCCGACCGTGACGGTAAAGGCACCCAGCGCCGGCGAGGTAAAGGACATGTGGAGCGGGGTGCTTCGCCCCAGCGCCGATGCCGCCATAGAGCGGCGCAACAGGGCGGCCGAGCGCGAGATGGCTGAGATAGACGCGGATGCCGTTTCCCGTGGCATGGGCCAGAGCAGCTATGTAACATCGGTAAAGGCCCGGCAGATGGAGGAGACCCAGGACGACATAAGCGACATTGAGGCGCAGTACGGCGCGGCGCTGGCAGAGAAGATATACGATACGCTGTACAAGTACGATCAGATGAGCTTAAACGCCCAGCAGTACAACGCGGAGGCTCACGCGGCTGCACAGAAGACCGCACTCAGCATGGCGTCGGACTGGTACAATCAGTACCTTAGCCAGCAGAACGCCGCCATCGCCGCCGCGGCAAAGGGAAGCTCCTCTAAGTCGTCAAAGGGCGGCTCCGGCTCGAAAAAGAGCAGCCTTTCCAGAGAGGACTACACCGAATACGTACGCAACCTCACCGCCGAGCAGCGCAGGCAGCTCTTCAGCAGCGAAAACAGCTATTGGAGCAGCAGGCGCGAGGAGATATACTCCGCCCTGGGCAAAACCCTTTACGATAGCCTTAAAAAGAAATACGGCGGTTAAGGGGGTGCCTATGGCTGCGGTAAAAAAGACCTTCGATATTGCGCTGGACATAGCGGACGCTGGGGCGAACCGGGAATTCACGGTGGTGGACGGGGACAACGGCAACGTGCTTGCCATACTCCTCACAGACGGGGGCTACCCGGTAGACCTTACCGGGTGCCGGGTCATAGCGGTGTTCTCAAAGAGCGACGGCACCGCCTGCCAGGACAGCTACGATGCTGACGCCGGCATAACTCTTTGCGGCACGCTTAACAATCAGGTGGATATAGAGCTTTTTGCGGGTTCCGTGGCTCCCGGAACGGTGGAGTGCGAGCTCCAGATATACTCGGATCCCAGCCTTTCCACCCTCGTCACCACGGCAAAGTTCAACTTTGCCTGCCGCAAGGCTATTTTTTCCGGCGAAACGCTGACCTCTGTGCCGCAGTACCCACAGCTTACTTCCCTTATGGAGAGGGTGGAGGTGCTGAACGCGGAGACTGCCGCTGCGGCGGGGGCGGCAAACTCAGCCGCGGCGGACTGCAGGGCAGCAATGGAGGGAAACGTCACAACATGGAAAATACTCAGATACTCTTAAAACAAAAAGGAGGGATTGCCTATGGCAGTATACCTTGGAAATGAGCTGGTGCTGGCAAACGGCGTGGGCGGCACAAGCCTTGCCAACGGCCACGCCTCCACCCACGCAAAGGGCGGCAGCGATGAGCTGGCCCCGGCGGACATAGGGGCGGCGGAGGAGGTACATACACACACGGAATACGCATTAAAACCGGTAAGCATGGTAGTTGAGCTGCCGCTGGACGGCTGGGTGGTGGGCACATACAGCTGCACACAGGCCATAAGCGTGGACGGAATGAGAAGCGGCAAGTACGCCATAGTAGGCCCCGTACCAAAGGACTGGGACGAATACGTGGGGGCTAACGTACACTGCGCCGTACAGGGATACAATTCGCTCACGTTCTTAGCCGACAAAAAACCGGCCACGGATCTCCGGGTAAACGTACTGATATGGGGGTAGGATAGTATGCTTTTCAATCTCGTATGCGGCGTGAACTACAGCATGGGAATAGCCTCCGGCAGCTTTGATGGCATAGACAGCTCGAGGGTGCTGACCGTGAACAAGACAATAGACCCGCTGGCGCTCGTCATAAAGACCACGGTGGGCTCCTCCAGCGAGCTTATAGTGTACTACAGGGAAAAGCCCACGGACAGCTTTTCCACAGTAGTGGGCGGGAGCGTGCCGGTATCCTGCAGGCTGCTGGGTGAATACAGCACAAAGCTGCTGCTGACGGTGCATAACGCCAGCGCCGCAAACTGTGCCGGCGTTGAATACTATATATTGGGGGTGAAAAAGCAATGACAGCCACGGAAAAGGATCTCAGCCTTATGAAGGTACACGTATTCAAGACCGTGGACGAGTATGAGGCGGCAAGGAGCGGCGGCCTGATAGGCGGGGACGACCTCGTCATCACGCCGGATACCGGCGCCATAGACGGCGAGATGTCGGATACCTCCACAAACACAGTGCAGAACAGGGTCATAAAGGCCTATGTGGATTCCGCCATAGCCGCCGCAATAGCTTCCCTTAATCAATAAAGGAGAGAGCATATATGACAGAGCTGTTCATAAAATACCTTAAAGGCCACGTGGGCGACATATACGTATGGGGCGCCCAGGGCGAAACAAATATAACCGAGAAATGGATACGCCGGCGGGAGACCGGCGAGAAAAACGCCAAACGCGCCATAGCCCTGTGGGAAAAGCGGAAGGCGGAGGGCAGGAGCCCTATCGCCGCCTTCGATTGCAGCGGGCTGATAGTCAAGTTCCTGCTGGACAATAAGCTTATAAAGAGCGACATGTCCTCCCGGGGGCTGTACTCCGCCTGCGAAAAGCTGAACGACAGGAGCCAACTCATGCCGGGGGACCTGCTTTTCCGCCATAACGGCAAGCGCATACATCACGTTGGCGCGTATATCGGCTGCGGCCTCGTAATAGAGGCAATGGGCCGGGACGACGGGGTGGTGCTCAACTGCCTGGATTCAAACGGCGCTGGCTACTGGAACAGATACGGCAGGCTGCCCGTACTGAAGGACAGCGGGGAAACGGAAGAGGTATACGAATGCTGCAAGGGGGAGGACTGCCCCTGCCGGCAGCTTATGAAGGAAATACTGAAAGGAGAAAACAATGAACAATAATCTGATAACCGGGGTGCTGGCAGGAGTGAGCGGTGTGCTCAGCTACATTTTCGGCCCCTGGGACGCCATGATAATGGTGCTCATAGCAGTAGTGGCCCTGGATTACATCACGGGCGTGGCTTATGCTGCGGTATCAAAGACGCTGAGCAGCGCCATAGGCTTTAAGGGGCTGCTGAAGAAGGTATTCATATTCGTACTGGTGGCGCTTTCCACAATGCTTGACAAGCTGGTGCCCGCCACAAACGGTGCGGTGAGGAGCGCCGTATGTATGTTCTACATCGCCAACGAGGGGCTTTCCATACTGGAAAACGCGGGCCGCATCGGCCTGCCCATGCCGGAGGCGCTGAAGGGTGCGCTGGTGAAGCTCAAGGACGGGAAGAACGATACGGCCGAGGGCAAATAACAGGATAATTACAGGGGGGCGGCGCCCCCCCTTTTTTATTTGTTTTTTTGCGGTATTGTGGGTCATACTTGTCGGTAAGTTTTATCTGCGCTCTTATCCGCGGCACAGTAAGAACTGTATACGGGTCATAGGTGTGGTTGAATTTCATTTCGGCTATCATCTGGTCGAGCTTATACAAGGCCATATCAAATAAAATATTATTCCTGCGGATAGATGAGATATAGTCGTATTCCTCCTTGATATAGCGCATCGCACGCTTTCTGCGTTCAAAATCATATTTGTAAAAGAGACGTTTAGGCAGGGTACTTACACTTCGTACCCGGCGTTTTGTACGGCACATATCATCACCTCGATTAAAGAATATATAAAAAACGGCGAAAAGTCAACTGATTGAGAACGTTTTGATTAAATTGATGACTACAAATGCGGGGTATACTAACAGTAAACGCGAGGTACTCAACATGGTTGACTTTGGAATTAAATTAGCAAAGCTGCGGGAGAACAAAAGGCTCTCTCAATCTCAGCTTGCCGCAAGGTTGGGTATAACCAAAAGCATGGTGTCAGCCTATGAAAACTCGGCGCGTATGCCTAGTTATGCTGTACTCTTGAGGATTGCAGGCATGTTTAATGTGTCCCTGGATTACCTGCTTGGAACGGAAAATCAGATCATATTCAGAACGGATGGGCTTAGCGAAAGCCAGATAGCGATAATAATGGATATAATCGAAGAATTCAAAAAATAAAGCCCCGTAAATACGGGGCAAAAACGGGGGCTGTGCCCCCCCCTTTTTTTATTTTTTGGCTTATGCTTTTTCGACGCCCAGCGTGACGCTTTCGCCGTTTATCTCCCAGTCCTTCACATAGCCGGACGCGCCCGGCTTGATGGAGTCGGCAAGGGTATCGGCGGCGATTTCCGCGCCGTGCCTGGCGAATATGCCCTCGATAAGGCTGTTGCCGTGGTGGGAGAGCACGATGTGGTCGGTGACCTCAAAGCCCGCTTCCTTGCGCATGGTCTGCACCTTGGATACTATCTCCCTCACGAAGCCCTCCTCGATGAGCTCAGGGGTGAGGTTGGTATCCAGCACCACGGAAAGGTCATGCTCGGTGACTGTCACGAAGCCGGCGTTCTCCTCGGTGGAGACAAGCACGTCCTCGGCCGCCAGGGATATCTCGGTGCCGTCTATGTCGAACTTGTAGCTCTCGCCCCTGTTGTGGGCGGCTACCACGGCGTTTCCTATGCCTTCGCCCGCCAGATACTGATTGATCTTGGGCAGGAGCCTGCCATAGCGGGGCCCAAGGGTCTTTAGCTGGGGCTTTACCCGGTAGCTTATAAAGGAGGAAGCGTCATCAACGAACCTGACTTCCTTTACGTTCAGCTCGTCCGCTATGATGGATACGTACATATCGGGCAGCGCCTTTCCCTGCACGTACATGGAGGCAACGGGCTGGCGGTTCTTGATGTTCGCCGCGTTGCGGGCGCTGCGGCCCAGCACGACGATATCCAGCACGGCGGCCATGTTGGCCTCCAGCTCGGGGTCGATGAAGCTCTCGTCCTTCTTTGGCCAGTCGCAAAGGTGTATGCTCTCAGGGGCGTTCTTATCCACCGTCCTGACCATATTCTGATACATGGTCTCGGACATGAAGGGGGTGAAGGGGGCGGATATCAGCGCCATGGTCTTGAGCACGGTGTAGAGGGTCATGTAGGCGGCCTCCTTGTCGGCGGTCATATCCTTGCCCCAGTACCGCTCGCGGCAGCGGCGGACGTACCAGTTGGAAAGGTCGTCCATGAAGTCCTGCATCTCGCGGCCCGCCTCGGTCATCTTCAGGTCGTCAAGGTATGCCTCCACCCGGCCCATGAGGGTGTTCAGGCGGGAAAGTATCCACCTGTCCATGGGGGTCAGGTTTTCGCGCACCAGCTTATGCCGGGTGGGGTCGAAGTTATCTATGTCCGCATATAGTATATAGAAGGCGTAGGTGTTCCAGAAGGTTCCCATATACTTGCGCTGGCTTTCGGATACGGCCTCTGCGGAGAAGCGGTTGGGGAGCCAGGGCATGGAGCTTGTGTAGAAATACCAGCGCACAGCGTCTGCGCCCTGATTGTCCAGGAGAACCCAGGGATCTACTACGTTGCCTATGTGCTTGCTCATCTTTCGGCCTTCCTTATCCTGAACGTGGCCCAGCACGATGCAGTTGAGGAACGCGGGGGAATCGAACAGACAGGCCGCTATGGCGGAAAGGGTATAGAACCAGCCGCGGGTCTGGTCTATGGCCTCGCTGATAAAGTTTGCGGGATAGCGGCGCTCAAACTTATCCTTGTTTTCAAAGGGATAGTGCCACTGGGCGAAGGGCATGGAGCCGGAATCGAACCAGCAGTCTATGACCACCGGCTCGCGCCTCATGGTGCCGCCGCACTCGCACTTCCAGGTGAGAGGATCCACATAGGGCTTATGCAGCTCAACGTTCTCATCGCAGCCGGTAAGCTCGGAGAGTTCCTTACGGCTGCCGACGACGTGTATCTTGCCGCACTTGTCGCATACCCATACGGGCAGGGGGGTGCCCCAGTAGCGCTCGCGGGAGATGCCCCAGTCTATTACGTTCTCCAGGAAGTTGCCCATGCGGCCTTCCTTGATGGTTTCGGGGATCCAGTTGATGCGGCGGTTGTAGTCTATAAGCCTGTCCTTTACCTTGGTCATGGCTATGAACCAGGAGGAACGGGCATAGTAGATAAGCGGCGTGTCGCAGCGCCAGCAGAAGGGGTAGCTGTGCTCAAACCTGGGGGCGGCAAAGAGAAGGCCGCGCTCGTCCAGATCCTTGAGCACCATGGGGTCGGCCTTTTTTACGAATACGCCGTCCCATGGGGTTCCGCCGCACATTTCGCCCTTGGAATCCACCATCTGCACAAAGGGCAGGTCGTATTTCTTGCATACCCGGTAATCGTCCTCGCCGAAGGCGGGAGCGTTATGGACTATGCCGGTACCGTCGGTGGTGGTGACATAGTCGTCCACCATCACATAAAAGGCGTCCTTGCCGCCGGCGGCCTTACGGGTGCATTCAAAAAGGGGCTCGTAGTGCTTGTATTCAAGCTCCCGTCCGACGACCTCTTTTATTATCTCGGTGTCGTGGCCCTCCAGCACCGTCCCTATAAGATCCTTGGCCATGATGAGGGTCTCTTTGCCGTCCACCCTTACATATGCGTAGGTCACGTCGGGATTGACGCAGAGGGAAACGTTGCTGGGCAGCGTCCATGGCGTGGTGGTCCAGGCCAGGAAGTAGGTGTTCTCCTCATCGGGTACCCTGAAGCGGACGGTGGCGGAGGTCTCCTTGACCTCCTTATAGCCCTGAGCTACCTCGTGGGAGGAGAGGGCGGTGCCGCAGCGGGGGCAGTAGGGGACTATCTTGTGGCCCTTGTAGAGAAGGCCCTTTTCGTATATGGCCTTCAGCGCCCACCACTCAGACTCTATATAGTCGTTGTCATAGGTGATGTATGGGTTATCCATATCCGCCCAGAAGCCCATGCGGTCGGACATTACCTCCCACTCGCCCTTGTACTTCCATACGGATTCCTTGCACTTCTGGATGAAGGGAATAACGCCGTACTGCTCTATCTGCTCTTTTCCGTCGAGGCCCAGCTCTTTTTCCACCTCCAGCTCAACGGGAAGGCCGTGGGTATCCCAGCCGGCCTTGCGCAGCACGTCGTAACCCCGCATGGTCTTGTAGCGCGGGATTATATCCTTCATGGCACGGGTCAGTACATGGCCTATGTGGGGCTTGCCGTTGGCGGTCGGCGGGCCGTCAAAGAAGGTGTAGGCGGGGGCGCCCTGCCGAAGCTGGACGCTCTTTTCGAATATCTGGTTATCCTTCCAGAATTTCAGCGTCTCCTTCTCGCGTTCCACGAAATTCAGCGTGGTCGGAACTTTCTTGTACATCTGCTTCTCCTTAGTGTTTTATAGCTTCTTTAAAATGATTTTTTTCGGGCAAAATAAAAGCGCCCCGAATATCGGGACGCAGTATTGCGCGGTACCACCCGAGTTGGCGCGGCGCGCCCTCTCTGCCGCGGCCTGTCGTAGCCGCGTGCCCGTGTAACGGCGGGCTGCCGTCCGGCGCTAATGGCGAAATACGTTTTCGCGCCGGCGCTCGCGGGTGATGCGTGTGGGTGGAGACGCCGCAGCCCTCGCACCGCAAAAACGGGCCGCTCTCTTTGGCTTCCGGTCCCACCGTGTGTCCCGGTCACAACTTTACAATTACTTATTATATTATTCCCGTTCTTTTTTGTAAACCCCCTAATTCAGGGACAAAAGTGGTATGCGTCACGTTTTTTTCACTTAAATTTGATTATTTGAGGTATGAATAGGTAAATTTTTGTGTTACTATTAGATGGATAGTTTAAACTCGTAGGTGGTATGCTTAGCCATAGGACTTTGCGGGGGGCATACCGGGGAGGTAAAATTTTGAAGAGAAGAAACCTTACAACACCGATAGTGTATCTTATAATGCTTGGGATAATCGTATTGCTGGTATCCGGCTTCGATCTTTCCGGCGATAAGGTCAAAAAGATAAGCTATTCGGAATTCATAGATGACGTCAGAGGGGGCAGGATACAGGCGGCGGAGGTCACCGAGCTGAAGCTTGTAGGACTGTACTCCGACAGCAAGATAAGCATGGAAGTCTTCCCGCAGGAGGCGGACTTCTACACCTATATACCTTCCGTGGATATCCTCAAGGACGATATGGATAAGGTGACGGCGGAGCTTACCGGCAGGGAAGCCAATGACATAACCCAGGCGGATTATCCCTTCTCCCTCGTGCTGAATCCCGCTCCCGGCCCCTCCATACTGGAGACCCTGCTGCCCTACATACTGCTCTTCGGCGGTCTGGCGCTGTTCTATGTCCTTATGACCAGGGCCCAGGGCGGCGGCAATAACATAATGAACTTCGGCAAGAGCCGCGCCCGTACAAACATGGACGGCAGGAATAAGGTCACATTTGCGGACGTGGCCGGCGCCGAGGAGGAAAAAGAGGAGCTCAGAGAAGTGGTAGAGTTCATGCGCTCCCCCAAGCGGTTCACCGCCATGGGCGCACGCATACCTAAGGGCTGTCTGCTTGTAGGCCCTCCGGGCACAGGTAAGACTCTGCTGGCCAAGGCCGTAGCCGGCGAGGCGGGCGTACCCTTCTTCTCCATCTCCGGTTCAGATTTCGTGGAAATGTTCGTGGGCGTCGGCGCCAGCCGCGTGCGCGACCTGTTCAATACGGCTAAAAAGTGCGCGCCCGCTGTGGTGTTCATAGACGAGATAGATGCCGTTGGCCGTCAGCGCGGTGCGGGCCTTGGCGGCGGACACGACGAGCGGGAGCAGACCCTTAACCAGCTACTGGTGGAGATGGACGGCTTTGCGGTAAACGAAGGCATAATAGTGCTTGCCGCCACTAACCGCCCAGACATACTCGACCCCGCACTGCTGCGTCCGGGAAGGTTTGACAGGCAGATAACCGTGGGCTATCCCGACGTTAAGGGACGGGAGGCGATACTCGCAGTCCATGCAAAGGGCAAGCCCCTCGCCAAGGACGTGGATCTGGGGGTGCTGGCAAAGCGCACCAGCGGCATGACCGGCGCGGATCTTGAAAACGTGCTCAACGAGGCGGCCATACTTGCGGCCCGCTTCAAGAAGAAGGAGATAACCATGGTGGAGCTGGAGGAGGCCATAACCCGCACGGTTGTGGGCCCCGAAAAGCGCAGCCGTGTAGTTACCGAGGAGGATAAGCGCATCACCGCCTATCACGAGGCGGGACACGCCATAGTAGCCCTGAAGATGGAGCACTGCGATCCTGTACACGAGGTATCCATAATACCCAGAGGTCAGGCGGCGGGCTACACCATGACCATGCCCGACAACGACGACAGCCACATTTCCCGGGGCAAGATACTTGACCAGATAGCCATGAGCATGGGAGGCCGTGTGGCCGAGAGCATAGCCCTTGACGACATATGCACCGGCGCCATAGGCGACCTGAAGCACGCCAGCGACTTGGCCCGCCGCATGGTCATAGAATTCGGCATGAGCGACGAGATAGGCCCCGTGTTCCTGGGCGGCGATTCCGAGGTTTTCATAGCAAAGGACTGGGGACACCAGCGCAGCTATTCCGAGGAGGTGGCCGCAAAGGTGGATAAGGAGATACGCAGGATACTGGAGGAGCAATTCGAGCGGGCGAAGCAGGTGCTGCTCCACGAGCGGGAGGCGCTGGACCGGGTAGTGAAGTATCTTATAGAGTACGAGCGCATAACCGGCGAGGAATTCGAGAAGATATTCCATAACGAGCCTGTGGAGCTGGTATCCTATAAAGAGCGGAAGGAAGCTCTTGAAAAGCCGGACGAGGAGGAAAAGCCGGAGGACGAATCCGATGACAGGACAGGGGATGAGCCGGAGCAGCGCCATGAGGGCAGCGGTGAGGACAGCCCCGAGGATAAGCCTGAGAAAGAGGCGGAACAGAAATTCTACCGGCCCGGCGGATTCGACGGCGAGGACAAATAAAAAAGCTTTCGGGCGAAGACGATGCTTCGCCCGATTTTTTTGAGGATAAAGCCAAAAATGGAAAAATTCGACCTGCACATACATTCCAACATGTCCGATGGCACCTTTGACCCGGAGGCTATCCCCGCCCTGGCAAGGGTGCAGGGGGTATGCTATATGGCCCTTACGGATCACGATACGGCCGCAGGCTGCAAGCGGGCCATAGCCGCAGGGCAAAGCATAGGAGTAAAGGTAATACCCGGCATAGAGCTGGATGTGGAGTTTCCGACGGAACTTCACATGCTTGGGCTGAACATAAACCCTGACAGCCCTGCCATGGTGAAATTCGAAGCATGGCGGGGGGAGAGCAGGCGCCAGCGCAACAGGGCCATACTGGACAAGCTCAGCGCATTTGGCATACCGGCTGAGGAATACATGGAGCACAGCCGCGGCAACGATACACGGCTGCACATCGCCAAGGCAATAATCGCCGCGGGGTATGCGGATACCATGCCTGAGGCGTTTGAAAAATACCTGAATCCGGGCTGCCCCGGCTTTGTGCCCGGTGTACGGCCCTCTAAAAAAGAGGCGATAGAGCTTATACTGGAGTCCGGCGGCAGGCCGGTGCTGGCTCATCCCTGTAAGATAAAGGCGGACGCGGATAAGCTCATAAGGGAGCTTGCGGACTACGGCCTATGGGGCCTTGAGGTATTCTATCCTGCCTCCACCGAGGGGCAGAAGCGGGGCTTTTTGTCCCTATGCGCTCAGCTTGGCCTGAATGCCACCTGCGGCAGCGATTTTCACGGAAAGAACCGGGAAAACCCCATAGGCGGCCCATATGAGAAAAACCAAGTGCTGGAGTGCGCATGGCGGGAGTTCTTTGAGCGGTAAGTCGGTATAATTTTTTGATATGAAGGAATTGATTCAAAAATAACGAACGATATGCTTTGGGATGCGACGCATAGGGCAGACCATACAAAAACGGGATATGGACGGCGCACCTGCGATAAGCTGCGGTTATAATGAAATGCAGATGCTCCTTCATCCAAATTGTCGTATTGCGTTGATTATACGGATTATATTTGTTATAATGCTGATGAAAATTAAAAGGGGGTAAATCGAAAAATGTCCGGCGACGGTACGATTAAGATTTTTGCAGGCAGCGCCAGCAAGGAGTTTGCGGCACAAATGTGCGATTATCTCGGAAGCCCTATGGGCAAATGCACAACTCACATATTCTCCGAAGGCAATACCTTCGTCCGCATCGATGAGAGCATAAGGGACAAGGACGTATACTTCGTTCAGACGTTGGGACTCGATCCAAACAATGAATTTACGGAGCTGCTTTTCTTCCTGGACGCATTCAAGCGTGCCAGCGCAAACAGTGTTACCGCCATTATCCCCTATTTCAGCTATGCCAAGGGCGATAAGAAGGACGAGCCCAGAGTTTCAATACGCGGCAGGGTGTGCGCGGAGTGCATAGAGCTGGCGGGCGCGGACCGCGTCGTGACCATGGATCTTCATGCCGCTCAGGTGCAGGGCTTTTTCAAGAAGCCCGTGGATCACCTTTACGCCCAGGACCTGCTTTGCGCATACGCAAGGTATCTGGGCATAGTGGACGACAACCTGGTAGTGGTATCCCCCGATGCGGGCAGCGCAAAGCGCGCAAGGATGATGGCCAACGAGCTTGGCTGCGCCGTGGCCATAGGAGATAAGACGCGCACCGGCCACGACGAGAACGCCAAGGTGCTTGAGATAATCGGCGACGTAAAGGGCAAGAACTGTATAATAGTAGACGATTTCACCATCTCCGGCGGTACTCTGGTAGACGTTGCGCACGGCCTCAAGGACAAGGGCGCAAACGATATTTACGCATTCCTGTCCCATGTAGTGCTCCGGGAAAAGGGCGTAAAGAAGATCGAGGAGAGCCCCATAAAGCTGCTGGTATCCACCGATACCGTAAATTGCCCCGCCGTAAAGGGCCACGACAAGATAAAGATACTGTCCGCCGCCCCTATGTTCGCGGAGGCTGTCCGCCACATACACGACCGTATGTCCATGAGCAACCTCTTTGACAACCCCAGCCAGAGAATGCTCACCATGAGCTTCGCCAAGCAGATGTCTCTCGACGATATGATGAATCTGCATAGATAAAAAAATAAGCTGTATTAACGTCTCGTGACTTTGTGTTGCGGGGCGTTTTTCATTGGGCTATACTCATTGTAAACCAGCATGGAGAGGTAATATGAACGACATAAGCTTTACTGAAGCCCTTGGCATAGTGCCGGGCATCACCGCCATAATAGGGGGAGGAGGAAAGACTTCCCTTATGAACCGCCTTGCCGCGGAGCTTTCGGCTGCCGGCAGCAGGGTGATAATATGCACCAGCACCCACATATGGCGGCCGGCGGATTTGCCGGTGCTGGAAAACGCAGCGGAGGCGGACATAGCCGCTGCCCTCATGGAGCACAGCGTCGTATGCGTAGGCGAGAGGGAGGAAGAAAAGCTCATAGCCCCTAAGCTGCCGATAGCCCTGCTCAACGGCCTGGCGCCTTATGTGATAGCCGAGGCGGACGGCTCAAAGGGGCTGCCCTTAAAGGCCCACGGCAAAAATGAGCCCGTGATACCCCCAGGCTCAAAAGTGATATACGTAGTAGGGGCGGACGGTATAGGTAAGCCCATAGCCGAGTCAGCCCACCGGCCGGAGCTGTATGCCCGGCGGCTGGGAGCGGACGTGGGCCATGTGGTAACGCCTGAGGACGCCGCAACCATGGTGGACTATGGCGATACGGTGCTTTTCAACAAGGCGGAGAGGCCAAAGGACGTGGAAAACGGCAGGGCCTTCGCGAAGGCGTTCCATGGAAGAACGGTGATAGCCGCGCTGAAGCAGGGCAGGGTAATAGAAGTGATCAATTAGATCCTGTGCATTACCGGCTCCATATTTTTAAATGTGGCCACATAGGGTATTCCGGCGGCGCGTATCATGTCCAGAGCCTCGGAAAGCCTGTTGCCTACCCTTTCCGGCTTGTGGGCATCGGAGCCTGTGGTCACGTATTCGCCCCCCAGCTCACGGTAGCGGCGCAGTATGTCAAGGCCCCATGGGGCGTCGTTGCGCCAGGCGGAGGTGTTGACCTCAAAGGCCTTGCCGCGGCTTATAAGCTCCCGGAATATTTCATCGAATATCTGAGGCGCCAGGGAGTAACTCATGGAGCGCTCGGCATAAGGGCTGTGCTTGGCGCAGAAGTCGTAGTGGCCCATTACGGAAAAATCCGATACCCTGATGCATTCGAGGTCTTTTTCAATATAGGCAAGGTAGGCCTCCTCCCGGCTCCTGCCCTCGAAATATTCGGGATAGTAGGCGTCCACGCCGTTTACTATGTGTACAGAGCCTATGACGAAGTCCATGTGGCAGTCCTTCACGTGACCGTATGCATCCTCGTATGCTGCCTTGTCCTTCATTCCGAACTCCATGCCGAAGGATATGTCAATATCCGGGAACTGGCCCTTTAAGGCTTCTATCTCGGCGTTGCGGGCGGCTATGTCGGCAGGGCGCAGGCCTACGCCGTCAAAATCCACATGGTCGGTGAAGCATATATGGGTCACGCCGGCCTTCTTTGCGGCGCGAAGCTGCTCTATTACAGGCGCTCTGGAATCGGCTGAGTAGCGGGTGTGTACGTGATAATCAAAAAGCATGGCGTTTCTCCGTGTAAAAGTTATGGATAAGCTGTATTATACATCATAAGCGCCCCCAAGTCATTGACTTTTAGCTTTGAATAAAATATAATATATACGATATCGGCAATGAAGCGAAAAAGTAGGAAACAGCCATGCAGAGCGAGCCGCATATGGTGCAAGGCGGTGCAAGAGGCATTTTCGAAGCTCGTCGCGGAGCCCCGCCCGTGAAAGCGGACGGCGTCCTGCCCGGCGTTAACGGGAGTTGAGTTGGGCGAATTTTCGCCAATGAGAGTGGTACCGCGGAAGCATGGCTTTCGTCTCTTGGCTGAGACGGAGCTTTTTTTATTGCTCAAAATAACCTGTTTAAATACTGAATTGGAGGAAATATCAATGGCAGAGCGCTACGATCACGATCAGGTAGAGCTGAAGTGGCAGAAGATATGGGAGGACGCCCATTGCTTTGAGGCAAAGGACGACTATTCAATGCCCAAGTTCTATCCCCTGATAGAGTTCCCTTATCCCTCGGGACACGGCCTTCATGTAGGGCATCCCCGATCCAACACCGCATTGGATATAATCGCCAGAAAGCGGCGCATGGAGGGGTATAACGTGCTTTACCCCATAGGCTGGGACGCATTCGGCCTGCCTACCGAGAACTATGCCATAAAGACCGGTATACACCCTGCCAAGGTCACCCACGACAACATAGAGCACTTCCGCGCACAGCTCAAGCGACTGGGCTTCAGCTTTGACTGGAGCCGCGAGATAAACACCACGGATCCCGACTACTACAAATGGACCCAGTGGATATTCCTGAAGTTTTTCGAGAAGGGCCTCGCCTACAAGGCTGAGATACCCATAAACTTCTGCACCTCCTGCAAGGTAGGCCTGGCCAACGAGGAGGTGGTGGACGGCGTGTGCGAGCGCTGCGGCGGCGTAGTCGTTCAGAAGGTGCGCAGCCAGTGGATGCTCAAGATCACGGAGTACGCACAGCGGCTCATAGACGATCTTGACGATCTGGACTATATCGAGCGCGTAAAGATACAGCAGAAGAACTGGATAGGCCGCAGCGAGGGCGCTGAGGTGATATTCCCCATAGAGGGATACCCCGAGGGTCTCAAGGTATACACCACCCGGTGCGATACCCTCTTTGGCGCGACTTATATGGTAGTATCCCCGGAGCACCCCATAATCGACGCCATGAAGGACACCATTGAGAACATGGACGAGGTGCGGGAATACCAGAAGGCGGCTGCCCGCAAGAGCGATCTGGAGCGCGCAGAGCTTAACAAGGAAAAGACCGGCGTGATGCTCAAGGGCTTAAAGGCCACTAACCCCGTTACCGGAAAGCTGATCCCTGTATGGATATCCGACTACGTGCTTATGGGCTACGGCACCGGCGCCATAATGGCCGTTCCCGCCCATGACGAACGCGACTGGGAATTCGCCAAGAAGTTCAATATGCCCATAATAGAGGTAGTCGCCGGCGGCCGGGACGTTCAGGAGGAATGCTACTCCGACGTTGAGAGCGGCATAATGGTAAACTCCGGCTTCCTCAACGGCCTTACCGTCAAGGAAGCTATCCCCACCATGATAAAGTGGCTGGAGGAGAAGGGCATAGGCGAAAAAAAGGTAAATTACAAGCTGCGGGACTGGGTATTTACCCGTCAGCGCTACTGGGGCGAGCCCATACCCCTCGTACACTGCGATAAGTGCGGCTGGGTACCCCTGCCCTACAGTGAGCTTCCGCTGAAGCTGCCGGAGATAGAGGACTTTGAGCCCACTGACGACGGCTCCTCCGCACTGGCCCGCGCAACCGACTGGATAAAGACCACCTGCCCCAGGTGCGGCGGCCCGGCAAACCGCGAGACCGACACCATGCCCAACTGGGCGGGCTCAAGCTGGTACTTCATACGCTACTGCGACCCCCACAACGACAAGGAGCTTGCAAGCCGTGAAGCCCTCGAATACTGGATGCCCGTGGACTGGTACAACGGCGGCATGGAGCATACCACGCTGCATCTGCTCTACTCCCGCTTCTGGTATAAGTTCCTCTATGATATAGGCGTAGTGCCCACCAAGGAGCCCTACAAAAAGCGCACCAGCCACGGCATGATACTGGGCGAGAACGGCGAAAAAATGTCCAAGTCCCGGGGCAACGTGGTCAATCCCGACGATATAGTGGAGGAGATGGGCGCAGATGCCTTCAGGCTCTATGAGATGTTTATGGGCGCATTTGATCAGCCCATACCCTGGAGCACACAGGGCGCAAGGGGCTGCCGCAGGTTCCTGGACAGGATCTGGCGCATGCAGGACATGGTAAACGGCTTTGACGGCATACGGCCCGAGATGAAGGCCCTGGTACACGGTACCATAAAGAAGGTATCCGAGGACTACGAGGCCATGAAGTACAATACCGCCATTGCCGCAATGATGACCATGGTGAACGAGCTGTACAACAACGGCAGCGTATCCAAGGAAGAATTCCATATACTGCTCACGCTGCTAAACCCCGTGGCGCCCCATATGACAGAGGAGCTGAATCAGAGGCTGGGATATGAGCAGCCCCTGTACTGCACCCCCTGGCCCAAGTGGGACGAGAGCGCGCTGGTGAAGAACACCATAGAGTACGGCGTACAGGTGAACGGCAAGATAAGGGCCCGTATAGAGCTGCCCATCGATATGCCCAAGGAGGAGGTCGAGGCTGCGGCCAAGGCGCACAAGGATGTAGTGCCCTTCCTGGAAGGCAAGACCGTACGCAAGGTCATAGTTGTTAAGAACATAGTGAACATAGTAGTCGCGTAGGATTTGACAGAGAATGCCGCTCATTTGGAGCGGCATTCTTAAAAGGAGGGGCTATGGACTCCATATACATGAAAAGCGCCATCGCGGAGGCGGAAAAAGCCTATGCCGAAGGTGAAACGCCGGTGGGGGCAGTAATAGTGAGGGACGGTGGGATCATCGCCTCCGCACACAATATGACTGAGCGGCTCAACGATTCCACAGCCCACGCCGAGCTTCTTGCGATACAGGCGGCAGAAAAGGCGACGGGGGACAGACGGCTCACCGGCTGCGCGCTGTACGTCACAATGGAGCCGTGCCCGATGTGCGCTGGGGCGGCGTTGAACAGCCGCATAGAGGAGATAGTATTCGGCGCATGGGATCCCGAGATGGGCAGCTGCGGCTCCCGGACTGACGTTACAGACGGGCGGCTGCCGCGCAGGGCAAAAACAATGGGCGGTGTGCTGGAAGAGGACTGTCAGCGGCTTCTAAGGGACTTTTTCAGGGAAAAACGGGGCAAATAGCTGGTCTATTGTGTACATATCATGAACTTTCGGCGGAATATATTTGTTTTTAACGCAGGTTTAATCTTTTTGGGATAAACTGAGCATAATAAAAGGCGAAAGGAGCGCAAGATTATGCTTAAGCTTATTGAAAAGGTAAAGAATGCGATGGAAGCAAGCGAAGCCGCCGAGGCAATGAATGAACTGATGGGCCACGACAGGGCAAAGCAGGGCAGCATGAAGGAATGCCTTTCTGCGCTGCTGAAAGCCGCCGGAGTGAACCACGCCGCAGAGGTATACAGGGCCAGAGAAGGCCGCATGGCGGGTCGCAGGGGCTACAGCTTCGAGTTCCTGTCAAACGGCCGCAGATACTGGGGCTTTGTGGACAGAATGACTATGGAGGTACTCCGTTTCCGCTTTCAGGCGGCATAGTGCTTAAAAAAACTTTAAACATATGATATAATGCCCATATCCAGTATTGGATATGGGCATTGATTTTATTTTTAAGGAGAAATACCGTGCGCATACTCGTTGTGGAAGACGAACAGGACCTGAATAACGTTATATGCAATAAGCTGCGCGCTTCGGGCTACAGTGTGGATAGCTGCCTGAACGGCGAGGATGCGCTGGACTATATCCGCGTGGGCAGGTACGACGGAGTGCTTATGGACATAATGCTGCCAAAGATAAACGGCTTTGAGGTGGTAAAGATGATACGCGCCGAAGGGGATCGCACCCCGGTGCTGTTCCTTACTGCCAGGGATACCGTGGAGGATATAGTTCACGGGCTGGACATAGGCGGCAACGATTATCTGATCAAGCCATTCTCCTTTGAGGAGCTGCTTGCGCGCATACGCGTGATAACTCGCAACAAGGATCAGGGCTACGCAAGCGTCCATACCCTTGCCGATCTCAAGGTGGACAGCGCCGCCCGGACCGTTTACCGCGGGGATAGGGAGATAGAGCTTTCGCCAAAAGAATTCGCTTTATTGGAGTACATGATAATAAACAAGGGCAAGGTATTGAGCCGCGAGGCCATAGAGGATCACATATACGACGTGGACTACGAGGGCGGCTCAAACGTAGTGAATGTATACATAAGATTCCTGCGCCGAAAGATAGACGAGCCCTTTGAAAAGAAGCTCATACATACTGTCCGGGGCTCAGGATATGTATTAAAGGAAGAATAGCGTATGGCAAAGAATAACCGCAGTCAGGCTCCCAAGACCAGGCCGAAGTTCTGGGAGGCCATATCCGTAAAGTTCATAATCATATTCTGGTTTACGCTGCTCATGGTCATTGTGTCGGCACTGGTAATGGTGTTCATGCTGACGGTGAGCAGGCTCACCATGGAGCAGGACATGCAGCGCAGGGTGCTTTCCGGAGTCAAGGCCAACAGCAACGACCTGAAGTGTGAAAACGACACCATACAGGCCAAAGGCGGTTTCCAGTATTACGTAAACGGCGTATACTGCCTCATATATGACGCGAACTGCAACAAGGTGGCGGGGGAATACCCCGAAGGCTTCTACACTAACGCCGGCTTTGAGGACGGAGTACTGCGCACTGCCGAGTGCGGAGGCAAGAAGTATTACATATACGACAGCTACATTACCTTCAAAAACGGAAGGCACGCCTGGATACGGGGCGTATCCCTTACCACAACCACCGTGACTGTGGCCAGCACCGTGGCAAAGGTAGCGTCCTATGTGCTTCCCGGCGTGGTAGTAGCCTCCGCTATCGGCGGCTACTTCATAACCCGGGCGGCATTGAAGCCCATAGACGAGATAACCAAGATGTCGGACGAGATATCCGAGGGCCGGGACCTTTCGCGAAGGCTGAATATGAGAAACGTCACCATGGAGGCATACATACTCGCCCAAAGCTACGACAAGATGCTGGAACGGCTGGAGCGAAGCTTCGATATGGAAAAACAATTTACGTCGGACGCTTCCCATGAGCTGAGGACGCCCGCGGCGGTGATAATCTCCCAGTGCGAGTACGCCCAGGAGCACGACGCCACGCCGGAGGAATTTCAGGATACCATAGCCATAATCAAGCGGCAGGCCCGCCGCATGAACGCCATGGTGTCCCAGCTTCTTAGCTTTGCCCGAATGGAGCAGGGTACCCAGAAGGTAAAGCTGGAGCATGCTGACATAAGCGACATAGTTGAAGCGGTATGCGAGGAGCAGGCGGAGCTTAATCCCGAGGTGGACTTTCAGTGCGCCATAGACCCGGGCATATGCTCAAATGTGGATATAACCCTGATGAGCCGCCTTGTGGAAAACCTCATAACAAACGCCTGCAAGTTCGGCGGCAAACACGTCAAGGTGGGCCTTTATGAGGAAGAAGGGCAGATATATCTGTTCGTCCGGGACGACGGCATAGGCATATCCCCGGAGAACCAGAAAAAGGTATGGGACCGCTTCTGGCAGGCGGAGCCCTCAAGGAGCGACAACCGGCAGGGCAGCAACGGCCTTGGACTTTCCATGGTGCGCGAGATAGCCAAGCTGCACCGGGGGGAGATGAGCCTGCAAAGCGCGCCCAGGCAGGGCAGCACCTTCACATTAAAGATGCCAAAAGAAGAATAAGCAAAAGGCTTCCCCACCGGGAGGCCTTTTAAGTTGCCCATTAGAATTTCAGCTTTTCCATGCGGTCGAACACCTCTTTTATGGTATCCAGACTGCATGCGCAGACGAGACGTATGTACCCTTCCCCCGAAGCGCCGAAGGAAGAGCCGGGGGTGGCGAGTATGTGGCACTTTTCGAACAAAACGCCGCAGAACTCTTTGGAGCTGAGGCCTGTCTTTTCAATATTGGGGAAGACATAGAAGGTTCCGCCGGGCTGCCCCCTGGAAAGATAGGGTATGTTCTTTATGCGCTCATAGGCGTAGAATACCCGCTCCTTATACCGGCTGATGTACTTATCCTGTATGTCCTTCCGAAGCTCCAGCGCCTTTATGGCGGCGCGCTGAGAGGGGGCGGGGGCAGAGTACACCAGGGAGTTATTCACGTGCATAACTGTGTTGACTATATGGGGAGACGCTATGATGTATCCTATGCGCCAGCCCGTCATCATGAAGTTCTTTGAGAAGCTGTTCAGCGTGACGGTGCGTTTCATGGCGCCGGGGAAGGAGCAGATAGGCACGAAGGGGCCATTGAACATGTAGCGGGTGTATATCTCGTCCGCTACTATCAGAAGGTCGTGCTCCTCTGCAATGTTGTACAATAGCTTCAGCGTGTCAATGCCGTAGGCGGCCCCTGTAGGATTGCAGGGGTTATTGAATATGATGGCCTTGGTCTTTGGTGTGATAGCGGCGCGGAGCCTGTCCCCGTTTATGGCATAACCCTCCGAGCCATATGTGGGCACCTCTACGCATACGCCCCCTGATAGCTCTATCTGGCTGCGGTACATGGTGAAATATGGCGAAAACACAATAACTTCATCGCCGGGATCGAGCAGCGCCATCATGGTGAGCCCCATGCCCATGCAGCTGGAGGCTGTGACAAACAGGTTTTCCCGGGAAATATCGATGGAAAAGTCCTCTTTGTACGCCTTTATGACAGCGTCTATCAGCTCCGGATCCCCCTTGGGGTCGCCATATTTGGTGTATCCCAGCCGGGCGTCCGAAAAGGCTGCGTCTATTATACGGCTGTCCGTGATGAAATCGGTATCGCCTATGCTCATGTCTATCACATCGCTATAGCGGCTCAATGCCTCCGTATCCAGAGAAAGGCCGCCTGAGATGTTCTGAAAGCGCTTTGCAATGTAGTTTTTCATATTATTTATCCTCTTATGCCTTGGGGTAGGGTACTACGGTGGAACCGTTGGGAATAAGCAATATGTCCTTATCCGCTATATCCGCCGCAGCGAGCAGAGCGGCCATATCGGTATATGCCTCTATGCCCATAGGGGACAGCGATGAAGGGTCGGCGGTAGTCAGCAGCATTATCCTGTATTTTTCCGCCTGCTCGCAGTTCATGAAGAATATATAGCCGGGTATGGTGAAGCCGGCCTTCAGCTCCTCATAAAGCCTGCCTTCTTTAAGTGGCTTAAGCCAGTCGAAATACTGGGCGGGGCCTCCGCCCTCCACGGCCTCCATCAGCACTATCAGCGTGCCGCCGGCGTTCAGGCCGCTTTCCACGTTGTCTATGATCTTTGTACCCTGATAAAGGGACATATCCTTGGGATAGCCGCCGCAGCTGGTGATTATCACGTCAGCCTTTTTGACTATTGGCACCCTGTATATCTCGTCCACCCTATGGCATGCCAGCTGCCATGACTTCATGGGATCGCCCGAGATTATATGGGCAAGCTGCATATTTGCGTTCGTGACCAGGTTTATGCCGAAAAGGTTCTTTACCATAGCCGCTGCCTGGCACATGTCCTCGTTGAGGGGATTGCCGTCGGTCACCCCGTTGCCTATGAGTGGATTAGAGCGGGGGGCGAGCAGGTCCAGTGAGTGCAGATGGTTCTGCCGTATGGTTTCGAGGCCGCTTATGCCGGGCAATATGCTCTTGCGGCCGCCGCCATACCCAGCCATTACATGGTAGGTGCAGGCGCCCAGCATTATCACCTTGTCTGCATTTGCAGCGATGGGGTTTATGCGCACCTCCGTACCGAGGGAGGTGGTGCCTATATAGACAAGGTCCTTTGCCTGACAGTCGTGGTTTACTACCCTGATCCTGTCGTAAACGCCGTCCGTCACCAGAGTACGCAGTTCATTTTCGTCGCCGCCCGGGTGAGTGCCGTTGGCGATTATTATGGTGATGTTGTTTTGGTTCACATCGCACTTATCGGTCAGATAGCTGATTATGTGGGGCACCACAAGATCCTGCCTCATCCAGAAGCGGGACATGTCGCTGACTATGAGCGCCACCTTATCTCCTGGATTTACCCAGGATTCCAGAGGCTCGTGACTGACCGGCGAACTAAGCGTCGCGTAAAGAGCGGCCCTTATATCGTCGATCTTTGGAACGGGGGTGCCGTAAAGCTCTGTAACGTGTGCTTCATCAAGGGTGAAGGTGACGCTGCCCTTGCCGTATTTCAGGGTGTAGTCTTTCATGCTGCTCCTTTATTTTAGCTTCAGTGAGCGAAGATAAGCCTTTTGTCCGTCGGTTATCCTTCTGCTTTCGATGGATTTTTGTATGGCCTTGTTGTGGGTCCAGGCGTCCAGCCGGCGGTCCTCTATATAGGGAAGGGCCGCCTCGTACTGCTTGGCGAGGGCTGTAGCGAAAAACCATGCCGTCATCATGTTGATATAGTATTCCTCGCTGCGGATATCAGCTGCAAGTTCCAGCGCCTTCGGGGTGAAGTCTTTATCCAGAAAATGCTCCATCAGCATGCCGATGCCGAAGCGTACGGTGTAGGTCTCGCGGGAGGCCGTCCACTGTTTTATCTTTTCATAGAGCTCACCGCGGTGCTTGGCAAATACCTTTGGGCTCAGCATGTCGCATACCGCCCAGTTGTCGATATACGGCAGGAAGCGCTCGGTTTCGGCCATCGCCGAGGCATAGTCCCTGATGCGGCATATCAGCGCCCCGTGGAGGTTGTTTTCGTCGAAGTATTTATGGGGAAGCTCCGCCATAAACCGGGCTGCCTCGTCTGTGCCGTAAAGCTCCTTTGCCAAGGCTCTGATGGCCGGGGCGCGCACGCCTATTACGGCGTCTTTGCTTATATTTGGCGTCAGCCTTGCGGAAAAATCCCGGTATTTTGTATCCTGTAAGGTGAAAAGCCGTTCTGTGACCGTCATGTGTTTACCCTCCAAGGTGTGCTTTTGCGTATTATACCAGATGAGGCCCTATATGGAAAATGCCCGAAAAGCGGTTTTCGGGCATTTGCTGCTTTTAAGCTACAGCACCTTTGAAAGGAAGCTCACAAGGCGCGGGCTCTCGGGATGGGCGAAGAGCTCGCGGGAGGGCTTATCCTCTTCGATTATGCCATCTGAAAGAAATATGGTGCGGTCGCTGACTTCGCGGGCGAAGCGCATCTCATGTGTAACGACTATCATGGACATGCCGTCGTCGGCGAGGGCCTTCATAACGTCCAGAACCTCGCCTACCATTTCGGGATCTAGGGCTGAGGTGGGCTCGTCAAACAGCATCACCTCGGGATTCATCATGAGCGCGCGGACTATTGCCACCCGCTGCTTCTGTCCGCCCGAAAGCTGGGCAGGGTAGGCTGTGAGCTTGTCTGCAAGGCCGACCCGGGTGAGCAGCTTTACCGCCTTTTCCTCGGCCTCGGCGGGAGACATCCCCTTTATCTTTACCGGGGCGGCAGTGAGGTTCCTGAGCACGTTCATATTGTTGAAAAGGTTGAACTGCTGGAATACCATGCCTATCTTCTGGCGGTGCAGGTTTATGTCGGTCTTTTTGTCGCAGATGTTTACACCGTCGAATATTATCTCCCCGCTGGTGGGCTTTTCCAGAAGGTTAAGGCACCTGAGGAAGGTGCTCTTGCCGCCGCCGGAGGGGCCTATTATGGCGGCCACGCTGCCCCGCTCGAAGGTGGTGGATATATCCTTCAATACCTCCAGACTGCCGAAGGACTTACAGAGATGGTTTACCTGTATCATGGGGCTACTTTGTTCCATTGGACATCTTCCTTTCCATGAGGGATACGAACCTGCCGCTTATGAAGGTCATTATGAAGTAGAGTATGGCGGCAATGGCAAGCGTTTCGAGGCTTATGTAGGTCACGGCGATCACGTCCTTGCTGCGGAACATGAGGTCAGCTATGCCAATGACCGACACTATGGAGCTTTCCTTTATGACTGTGACGAATTCATTGCCCAGAGCCGGCAGTATATTCTTTACCGCCTGGGGCAGCACCACCATGGTCATGGTTTGGGACTGCCGAAAGCCCAGGCTCCTTGCGGCCTCGGTCTGGCCGTGATCCACCGCCTGTATGCCTGAACGTATTATTTCGGCAACATAGGCGCAGCTGTTCATGCTCATGGCGACTATGCCGGCGGCGAAGCGGGAAAAGTTGGGTATCCAGGATATATCCGGCAGCTTTATGCCGGTCATGGGCAGGCCGTAGAATATGAACATGAGCTGAACCATCAACGGGGTGCCCCGTATGAACTCGATGTATGCGGTGGCAAGGTAGCGCAGGGGCTTTACCTTGCTCATGCGGAGCATCGCCATGAGGGTACCGAATACTGTGCCGAGCAGCACGGAGAAGAAGGCGATGATGAGGGTGTTCTTTATGCCCTCCGCAAAGAAGGTATTATATCTTGTGAACAGGGTCCACATCCGTGTCAGGAATGCTATAAGTGCTGCCATTAGTGCGAGCCGCCTTTCTTTTTAGCTTGCTAAACTGGAAAAGCCGAACCCGGGGCGGTCAGGCCTCGGGCACGGCCGGTATGGTGAGCTTTTCCGGACTTTAGTCCATCTCAAGACCCATGGAGTCCGCGAGGGCTACCGCGTCGTCATATGCCTTCTGGAAGGAACCGTCAGAGGCGACCTTGGTAATCACTTCGTTTACGGCGGCTACGAAGTCCTCGTTGCCCTTTGCGATGACAGCGGCCTTGCCGTAGTTTACCTCGTTGGGGTCAAACTCAAATTCAGCCAGAGCCAGCTCGGGATTGCTCTTGATGAGGGCGTCCGCGACCGCGGAGTCAACTACCAGAGCGGCGATGTTGCCGGCGGCAACCTCCATGCCCAGCTCAGGGTACTTGTCAAGCTCAAACAGCTCGCTGCCGGTCAGCACGTTCTTGATGAGCAGGGACTGCACGGTACCCTTCTGCGCACCGACCTTCTGGCCTGCGAAGCTCTCCTTGGTGGAGTAGGTGGCTTCGTTGCCCTTCTTTACTATAACGGCCTGGGGGCTCTTCTCGTATACTTCGGAGAAGTCGATGACCTGTGCCCTCTCCTCGGTAACGGTGAAGGCGGCTATGCCTATATCCACCTGGCTGGACTGAACGGCGGGGATTATGCCGTCAAAGCTCATATCGACTACCTCGAGCTCAACGCCCAGGGCGTCGGCTATCTGCTGTGCGAGCCACATATCGCAGCCTGCGAAGTTGGCGTCCAGATCCTTGAACTCATAGGGGGCGTACTGGGCTTCGGTGCCTACAACCAGCTTGCCGCTTTCTTTGATCTTCTTCATTACGGGGCCTTCCTCGGCGGGGGCTTCGGCAGCTTCGGCGGCAGGAGCCTCGGTAGCGGGGGCGGCGGTTTCCTCTGCGGCGGGTGCGGAGCAGGCCGCCATGGACAGTACCATCAGGGCCGCGAGGGCCAGCGCAAACAGTTTCTTCATTGAATGTATCCTCCAATTTTAAAAAATTTATTTTACTTATTCAGCGGTGCGCTCTCTTGCTGAGCACATGATTTATTATACGCATAAAATCCGGTTTGTAAATACCTAAAATGCAAAAATATAAAATTTTTTTGATAAAATGTGCATAAATACATCCAAAAATGCATTTTTTAAGCTAATATGCAGCATAATTATGCAATAATGTTATGCATTATAACTTTTGCAGGACTATGGCGGTATTTTAACGGAATAATATTTAAGAAAATGCATAATTACTGTTTACAAAAGAACTTCCATAGAATATAATGCTAAAAGTTGTGATATAGGAAGGGGTTATGGTTGACTTTCGCGCAAAACAGGCATTTTATATAGGTGAATGCTGGGAAAATTGGCTTATGCCCATTTTTGCGAAAAGTAATAACGAGTCCGGTAACTATAAGTGTTACTTATAAAACAAAACGACTAAGGAGGAACGCCGATGCAGCTTTTCAATGAGCTTTTCGGGAATGTGCTGAACTTTACCTGGCAGCAGGGAGTTATGATCGTAATAGGCTGCGCCCTTATATGGTGCGCGATAAAGCGGGAGATGGAGCCCGCGCTGCTCTTGCCCATGGGCTTTGGGGCGATACTCGTAAATCTGCCCTTTGTGAATACCGAGGCCATAGAGACGATGTTCAACGCGGGCATAGCGACCGAGCTTTTCCCGCTGCTGCTGTTCATAGGCATAGGCGCCATGATAGACTTTGGGCCTTTGCTTTCCAACCCAAAGATGATGCTCTTCGGCGCGGCTGCTCAGTTCGGTATATTCTTTACTCTTGGAATGGCGGTGCTGCTGGGCTTTGAGCTGAAGGACGCCGCAAGCATAGCCATAATAGGTGCTGCGGACGGTCCCACCAGCATATATGTGGCGAACTACTTCAAGTCCAACTATCAGGGAGCCATAATGGTGGCGGCATACAGCTATATGGCGCTGGTGCCCATAGTCCAGCCGCCTGTGATAAAGCTCTGCACCACACAAAAGGAGCGGCGCATACGCATGCCCTACAATCCCAAGGCGGTGTCTCAGACCACACGCATACTGTTCCCTATATTCGTTACAGTCATAGCAGGCACCATAGCCCCCAAGAGCGCGGAGCTTATAGGCTTCCTGATGTTTGGCAACCTTATACGTGAATGCGGCGTGCTTGGCAGCCTGTCGGAGACCGCGCAAAAGGATCTTGCAAATCTCATCACACTTGTGCTGGGCCTGTCCGTTTCCTTCCGCATGAAGGCTGAGATGTTTGTCACCCTTGAGACGCTGGTGATACTGGCGCTGGGTCTTGTTGCGTTTATATTCGACACGGTGGGCGGCGTGATGTTCGCCAAGGTGCTGAACCTGTTCTCCAAGAACAAGATCAACCCCATGATAGGTGCAGCCGGCATATCGGCATTCCCCATGTCCAGCAGGGTAGTGCATAAGATGGGGCGCGAGGAGGATCAGGGCAACTTCCTGCTGATGCACGCTGCAGGCGCAAATGTCAGCGGCCAGATAGCATCGGTAATAGCCGGCGGATTGGTCATAACCCTCATAGAGAACGTCATAGCGGGCATGTAAAGGAGGAAGAAGTATGTTTGATCTGCATTTTGACCCTCAGGCTTTGGTAAACGTGCTGCCGGTGCTGGGCAAGGGCATTCTCGGCGTGTTTGCCGTGATCTGCGCAATATGGGCGCTGGTGGCCATCATGAACAGGAATGCCGGGAAATAATAAGGCTTTAAATCGAAGGGGCGGAAATATCCGCCTCTTTTGTAATAGAAGGGCTTTTAAATCTTTTTCTGATAGATTTTAAATCATGCAACGAAAGGATATGAAAAACCGTCATATAGGGTGAAGCAGCTTCAATAACCGGAGGAACCTGACATGGAACATACAGACTTAAAATCAATGACGCAGCAGAACCTGCCGGAAGATCAGCAGATCGTCCGACTTTTCTTTAAGCGGTCGGAAAAGGCTATCACTTATACCAGACAAAAATATGGATCACTCTGTATCAGTGTTGCCCGGAGGATTTTATCAGATCCGAGAGATGCAGAAGAATGTGTAAATGACACCTATTTACATGCATGGAACGCCATTCCGCCCGAGAAACCGGATTCTCTGAAAGCATTTCTGGCCCGGATTACCAGAAATCTGGCCTTGGATCGTTATGACTATAATACAGCGGATCAGAGAAATACCGCCTTGACCGAGGCTTTTGAGCAATTGGAGCCATGGCTGACTGTGAAAACCGGGGAATCGGAAGCAGAACTGGACAGTGCGGAAATCAACCGGGTACTAAATAGCTTTCTGAGAAAACAGACGTTAGAAGCACGAACGTTATTTCTACGGCGTTACTGGTACGGGGAAAGCATTCGTGAATTGGCAAAAGCATGCCACATGAGTGAATCGATGGTGAAATCTTCTCTGTTCCGTACCAGAAACAAGCTTCGTAAAGAACTGGAAAAGGAAGGGATATCGCAATGAAACAGAACCGTTTTAAATTATGGATGCAGGCGGTAGATAATGAACTCTTGGAAGAGGCACAGAAGCCCTACCGCAGAAAATACACATTCATCTATCGCATTGGGGCAGTGGCGGCCTGCTTGGTGCTGGTGATAACGGCGGTTACACTGACGCAAAGGAAAAAGGCTGGATCCTTGCAAATACCGAATCCCGTAACAAGTGCCAGCGCGGAGGAAATTCAGCATTTGGGGTATTCGGTGCCGCTTCCGAAGGACGCCGAGAATCCATCCTACTACATCATTGATATGGGGAAGGATTCCGCAAAAATGGCAGAAGTGGATTTTGAACAGAACGGAACAGAGTATTCCTGCCGCGCACTGAAATCAAACACGGTTCAGGATATTTCCGGACTTAATTATGAATGGGCGAAGAGCGAGGACTGGAGCGGCGAAGATATTTCTGTACAGCTGCGGCAGTCGGATGATGTGGCTTGGGTTGGCTGGTATGCATTCGGGGCCGGCGTACAGTGGTGCATTTCCGGGGGAAATAATGCCCTTCAGCTTTTGGATACAGCACAGACTATTGTGGAAAATCTTGGATACACCATGCCGTTGTACCCTCTGGAAAGCGCTGAAAGCGCCGTGGCAGACGGAGGATACGCGGTTGCATTTTCAGCAGCGGATCTGAAGAAAACAGAGGATGGTTATACCCTGACTGCGGAGATTTATGATTATGACCGCTACGAGATGGAAGAAATTGATAATTTAAAACAAGGCGGCCGGATACAGATCTGCCAGCAGCCTGTTGCCATAGGAATTATTACCAGGGAAGACGGAACGGTTCATATTAACGGCGGTACAGAAGCAGGCGGCGTAGATCTTGTGGAAGATGATGGCATTTATCGAACCAATGGGAGCGATGGGCAGCCCTTGTACTATGATTTGGGAAGCCTGACGCTGCCCCTGTCGAAGGACTGTACCTTTGAAGATCAGGCGGATCTGCAGGGTGAATCCGAGGGAGCGGTCTATGAATATCCGGAGCTGTCCGCCGCAATCGAGAAGAGCGGAGAACCCTTCCGGGCTGTTGATACGGTCATTACGGTTCGAATGGAACAGATCGTTCAGATCATACGGTATCGGATGTCCTGAGGGAGACAGATTGTAACAGATTGGTATTCAAAAAAATAGAATGAATAAGAAAAGCGGGCGGAAGTAACAGACCGCAGCTTTGAGGAATAAAAACTTTTCCCAATAGAATAATCAGATTTCAAAAAGTATCCCCCGCATAAGTGCACGGGGGACCGGGCTGCCCGGATATGTCACTGCTGCCCCGACTTTCGGCGTTGCCGGGGGCGGAACTAGAAAGCCTTATCATTGGCGATATGGCTCCTAAGGATGCTAACGGAGGGAATATGAAAAAGCTTAAATTTTACGCCTGCCAGGGCTGCGGCAACATAATTACAGGCGACGGCATCTTTATGAAGCGGCTGTATCCCGAATGGGATATGCAGACGAGACTGCCCTGGCTGGCCCACGGCAAGCTGGTATGGTATTATCAGCTGTTTTAGCTGGAACAGAAACAAAGGGGGCCATACGGCCCCCTTTGACTTACTGTGTTATCTCCAGTTCGTCCCCGGGCCTTACGGAGCCCTCCTTGAGCACCTTTACGAATATGCCCTCCCGGGGCATGACGCAGTCCCCTGCCGCCTTGCGTATGGCGCAGTCATAATGGCACTCCTTGCCTATCTGGGTAACCTCGCATATGGCATCTGGGCCTAGCCTGAGCCTCGTTCCCACCGGCAGCTCATAGAGACATATGCCTTCGGTGAGTATGTTTTCTGCGAATGCGCCGGGGGTGAGCTTGAAGCTTATCTTCTCCTGCAACTTGGCTGCGCTCTCGGCGCCCAGCAGGCTCACCTGGCGATGCCAATTGCCGGCATGGGCGTCGCCCACTATGCCGTGATCCGCTTTGAGCTGTATTTCCGGCACCTCGTGCTTTTGCGTGCCTTTCTTTTCGGATATGCAGACTGCCAGTATCTTAGCCATTCTGATGACGCTCCTTATGCTCATGGCCGTTGTGGGAAGAGCATTCCCCCGACCAGCCGCGCAGTATCTGTATGCCGTGCTTCAGGGCGGGCAGCACCGCAGTAAGGCATTCCTTCGCCGCCTTTTCGCTGCCCGGGCAGTTTATTATAAGCGTGTCGCCGCGGATTCCCGCAGCCTCCCTTGAAAGGCAGCCCCGGGGAGTTATGCGCATAGATTCGGCCCGCATGGCCTCGGGTATGCCGGGGACCTCCCGCTGTATGACGGCCCTTGTGGCCTCGGGGGTGATGTCTCGCTTGGAGAAGCCTGTGCCGCCGGTGGTGACGATAAGGCAGGGACTTAGCCTGTCGGCGCATATGGTGAGCTCGGTCATTATCTTTTCCATGTCATCCGGTACGAGAGAGGTGCTTATGACTTCGTAGCCGTCCTCTCTGAGCAGCTTGACGAGGGCCGGTCCGGAGGTATCCTCCCTGAGCCCGGCAAAGCCCTTGTCGCTTACGGTTATCACTGCCGCGGTGTAACGGTTTTCCATATTATTCCTTCCTCCTGAACTCACCGGATTTTCCCCCCGCCTTGCGCAATAGGCAAATGCTTTCAATAATTATATCCCGCTGCGCCGCCTTGCACATATCGTAAACCGTCAGGGCGGCTATGCTTGCTGCCGTCATGGCCTCCATCTCAACGCCTGTGGGGCCGGTGCATTTCGTCGTGGCGAATATGTCTATTGTGTGGTTTTCGTCGTCCAGCTCAAAGCTGATGTCTGCGCCGGTCAGGGCTATGGGATGGCACATGGGTATAACGTCAGGGGTGCGTTTTGCGCCCATTATGCCGGCTATCTGTGCGGTGGTGAGCACATCCCCCTTTTTTATGCCGCCGGACTTTACGAGTGCGTAGGTATCGGCATTGAGAAGCACGCGGGCTTTGGCTGTGGCGGTGCGGAGGGTATCCGCCTTTTGGGACACGTCTACCATGCGGGCCCGGCCCTGATGGTTAAAGTGGGTGAATTCCATGTTATCCTCCTATACGGTTCATGTCGCGGGCAGACCCGGATCTGTCAGAATAGGAAAGGGCGCAGTGGCGCTCCGGCTTGCGGGATACGGCAAATTCTATCCGCTCCTTCAGCGCATCGCCGTGAAGTCCCCTTAGGGGTATCTCCTCGGCAGAGTGCAGGCAGGGCTTGAGGCAGCCGTCCGCCGTAAGCCTCAGCCTGTTGCAGCCGGAGCAAAAGTGGTCGCTGAGGGGGCTTATCAGCCCTATCGTGCCCTTTGCGCCGGGCAGCCTGTAAAGCCGGGCTACGCCGCCGTCGCTCTGAACGGGCTCAAGCTCCGGAACTCTCTCCAGAACGGTGCGCATGGGCAAATACGCTTCCCTGTCAAATGGGTAAGTATGGCCAATGGGCATGAGCTCTATGAAGCGCACCTGATAGGACTTTTGCTTGGTAAGCTCTACAAGGCGGGGTATCTCGCAGTCGTTAAAGCCGCCTATGAGAACTGTGTTCAGCTTGATATTTGTAAAGCCGGCCTCCTCCGCAGCGGCTATGCCGGCGAGGGCGTCGTCAAGGCTGCCTATCCTGGTTATTTGATGATACTTATCGGGATCCAGAGTGTCGAGGCTTATGTTCAACCGCATCAATCCTGCGGCCTTAAGCTCCCTTGCCATCTCCGGCAGCAGCAGGCCGTTGGTGGTCATGGCAAAATCCTCCACTCCGGAAAGTCCGCTTATGCTGCGGCAAAGTTCGATTACGCCCTTCCGCACCAGAGGCTCGCCCCCTGTAAGGCGTACCTTGCTGAAGCCCATTTCTACGGCGGTCCGGATTATCTCATATATATCCTCGAGGCTGAGGATATCCCTGTGGGATTTTTTGTCAATGCCCTTTTCCGGCATGCAGTAGCGGCAGCGCAGGTTGCACCTGTCCGTCAAGGATACGCGAAGATAGTTGATATTGCGGCCAAAACTGTCTGTCATTCAGGCACCCCGGAGATTATTATTATATTCAATTGTAGCACGGCCCATCGTCGAATACAACCGATATACTTGCAAATCCCAAACGCTTGGTGTATAATTTGATTATGCGTTATTTATAGGTGAGAATAACGAAAACACGATATCAGAGGAAGAAACACATGAAGCTTGTCAGAACAGAGAACGCCGTGGGCTGCGTGCTGTGCCACGACATAACCCGGATAATAAAAGGAGTTACAAAGGACGCGGTGTTCCGCAAGGGACACATAGTCCGACAAGAAGATATCCCCGTGCTGCTCAGCGTAGGCAAGGAGCACCTCTACGTATGGGAGAGCGACGAAAATACACTGCATGAAAACGACGCGGCGGAGATACTCCGGGATATATGTATGGGGGAAAATATGCACCCCACGGAGCCCAAAGAGGGCAAGATAGAGCTGATAGCGGATATAGACGGGCTGTTCATAGCGGATCTCCAAAAGCTCAGGGCGGTAAATTCCTTAGGCCGAATGATGATAGCCACACGCTCCTCAGGCTTTCCGGTAAAGGCGGGAGATAAGCTCTGCGGCACCAGAATAATACCACTCGTAATAGAAAAGCAGGCAATGGAGCAGGCGAAAGCCGCGGCGGGCGACAAGCCCATACTCCGCCTTCTGCCCATAAAGCCCAAGAAATACGGCGTGGTGACTACCGGCAGCGAGGTGCTGAAGGGCATAATACAGGACACGTTCACTCCGGTTATAGATAAAAAAATGGGGGAATACGGCTGTCACATGATAGCCCACTCCACACCGGGCGATGACGACAGGGCTATTACCGCCGCAATAAAGCAGATGATAGCGGATGGGGCAGAGATGGTCATATGCACCGGGGGTATGAGCGTGGACCCGGACGACCGGACGCCTCTCGCCATACGCAACAGCGGCGGACGTGTTGTTACATACGGCGCGCCGGTGCTGCCCGGAGCAATGTTCCTGCTTTCATACAATGAAAACGGAATACCGGTATGCGGCCTTCCGGGCTGTGTTATGTACGCCAAACGCACCATATTTGACATAGTGCTGCCCTATCTTCTCGCGGATGAGCCGGTAACGGCGGAGCTGCTCAGCGGCCTCGGCAACGGCGGCCTCTGCCTCAACTGCAAGGAGTGCCACTATCCCAACTGCGGCTTCGGTAAGGGCGCATGATACGGACGCGAAGGCGTTTTGTATATACTTTGTTTAAATACAAAAGGAGAAATAAAAAATGAAGAAGCTTTTTGCAATGCTGATTGCTGCCGTGATGGTACTCAGCTTTGCGGCCTGCGCCGCCCCCGCCACTGAGGAACCCGCCGCTGCCGAGACCGTTCCCGAGGCAGAGCCCGTGGAACTGATTGTATTCGCCGCCTCCTCCATGACGGAGACCATGAACCAGATAGCGGAGCTGTATAAGGCCAAGGCGCCCAACGTTACGCTTACCTATAACTTCGATTCCTCCGGTACCCTGAAGACCCAGATACAGGAAGGCGCCGAGTGCGACCTGTTCATTTCCGCAGGCCAGAAGCAGATGAATCAGCTGGATATTACTGCCGATCCCGAAGTGAACACCGACAAGCTGGACTTCGTGCTTGAGGACACCCGCATAAACCTGCTTGAGAACAGGGTCACCCTGTGCGTACCCGAGGGCAACCCCAAGGACATCAAGAGCTTTGACGACCTGGCCGATAAGCTGAAGGAGGGCTCTGTTCTTATGGCGATGGGCAACAGCGACGTTCCCGTTGGCCAGTACACCCAAAAGATACTCGCTTTCTACGGCCTTGACGAAGAGAAGCTGGCCAAGGACGGCGTTATCACCTACGGCACCAACGTAAAGGAAGTCACTACTCAGGTAACTGAAGCTTCCGTCGACTGCGGCGTTGTATACTGCACCGATGCCTTCAGCGCAGGACTCACCCCCGTGGATTACGCCACCAAGGAAATGTGCGGCCAGGTCATCTATCCCGCCGCCGTTCTGAATATCAGCGGGAATCAGGAAGCCGCCAAGGAGTTCCTGGCATACCTCCAGACCGATGAAGCCATGAAGGTATTCGAGGCGGTAGGTTTCGCGCCTGTGGCGTAAGCTATGGATTGGTATCCGCTTTACAATTCTCTTAGAATAGCCGCGATAAGCTGCGTGCTGGTGTTTTTTACCGGCATTTTTGCAGCTTATTACGTGGCGAGGCTGCCACGCGCCGTAAAGGGCATACTGGATGTCATACTGACTCTGCCAATGGTGCTGCCGCCTACGGTAGTAGGTTATTTCATACTTCTGGTCTTTGGCGCCAAGCGCCCCCTGGGCATATTTCTCGCCCAGTACGGTATCAAGTTTGTGATGACGTGGTACGGCGGCGTGCTGGCTGCTGCGGTCGTGGCGTTCCCGCTCATGTACCGCACTGCCCGCGGAGCCTTCGAGAGCTTTGACGATACCCTGGCGTATTCCGCTCAGACCCTCGGCCTTTCAAATACATACATATTCTGGCACATACGCATGCCCTACTGCCGTCAGGGCATATTGGCGGGCACGGTGCTGGCCTTTGCGCGGGCGCTGGGTGAATACGGCGCCACAAGCATGCTTATAGGCTACACCCCCGGCCGCACCGCCACCATATCCACCACGGTTTACCAGCTGTGGCGGACGAATGACGAGGCGGGGGCCTTCTTCTGGGTCATGGTGAATTTGGGCATATCCGCCGTGGTGCTGCTCATAGTCAACATGCTGGAGCGCAGAACCAAGGGAGGCAGAGCATGAGCCTTATAGTTGACATAAAAAAGCGGCTTGGTTCCTTCAGCCTTTCCGCACAGCTGGAGGCGGGGGAGGGAGTCACGGGCATACTGGGCTCCTCCGGCTGCGGCAAGAGCATGACGCTCAAGTGCATCGCAGGCATAGAACGGCCGGACAGCGGACACATAGAGCTGGACGGCGTGGTACTCTACGACAGCAGAAAGCGCATAGACCTTCATCCCCAGCAGCGCAGGGTGGGTTATCTTTTTCAAAATTACGCCCTGTTTCCCAATATGACGCTCAGGCAGAACATACTCTGCGGCCTCAGGAACCAGCCTGATAAAGCTCAGCGGGTAAAAGAGGCGGACGATATGATAGCCATGATGGGCCTTCAGGGGCTGGAAAAGCACAGGCCATACCAGCTTTCAGGCGGCCAGCAGCAGCGGGCGGCGCTGGGCAGGATACTGGTGAACAAGCCAAGGCTTCTGATGCTGGACGAGCCGTTTTCCGCGCTGGATACATACCTTCGGGAGAGGCTTCAGGCGGAGATGCGGGAACTGCTCAAAAGCTACGGCGGCCCCGTCCTGTTGGTGACACACAGCAGGGACGAGGCTTACAGACTTTGCCGGAGTATCGCTGTGATGGATAAAGGAAGTACGACCCCCCCGCGCCCAACAAAGGAGCTTTTCGAGGATCCCCATACCGTAGCCGCCGCAAGCCTTACCGGCTGCAAAAACATATCAAAGGCGGAGAAACGGGGAGAGCACCAGCTGTATGCCGTAGACTGGGGCGTTACCCTTACTGCCGCCGCCCAGCTGCATGACGGGCTTTGTGCCGTCGGCGTGCGGGCGCACGACATACATGAGGACGAGCCCGCCAACAGGCACGCAATAGCCTGCGTCCAGGCGATAGAGGACCCCTTCGAGCTGACGCAGCCCTTCACGTTCGCGTGCCAAGGGGATAAAAAAATGCTCCTCTGGGTAAAGCTGCAAAGGCGCGAGCCGTATAGCGCCCCCAAGGAAGTGGGCATAGCGCCGGATAAGGTGCTGCCGCTGTACGAAAAATAAATAAAGCAAAAAGCCGGTGGACTAAGCCGGCTTTTTGCTTTAGGGGGAGAAATCTTATGGATGGAGTTATTATCTTGCAGCGGTTTCCCTTCTGCGATTATTATAATACACGAAGATTGCGGCGGAAAAATGCAGAATTCATGTACGATCGGTAAAGTAACTATTAACAAACCGTGTACGGGGCGGAAAAAAGGAAAAACAAAAAGCCGGTGGACTAAGCCGGCTTTTTGCTTTAGGGGGAGAAATCTTTATGGATGGAGTTACTATCTGCAAGTTCTTTCCTTCTGTGATTGTTATATTACCAGCAAAATGTGGCGAGAAAATGCAGATTAAGTGTACAATCGGTAAAGTAGGTATTAAAAAAGATTGAATAGGGCTTTTGGCCCTTCTACTTCAATATAGCCTCTTTTACGGCGCTGGCAAGCTCGGCGGGCGTTTCGCCCCGGGCTGCATTTATGCCAAGCGCTTCCGCCCAGCTCACATTTTTGATGACTGCGGCCGGGAAGCCCCCTAACAGCCTGTTCCTATACTCCTGCTCCTGAGCCATGAACCGCTCAAAGTCGTCCACCCTTATGAGCCGCAGGGCGATCCCTTGTACGGCGAGGTACATGGCGGCCTTCCTGGCAAGCTCCTCCTGGGCAGCGGCAAAAAGCAGCGCCCCGTCGCGTAAGCCCTTGTGTGGGTCGGCTATGATGTACGCCCCCTTATGCATGTCTTCCTTTGGTGTAACGTAGCAGCTGTCCATAAAAACCTCCTAATCAGAGTTTCGAAAAAGTGGCTAAAGACCACTTTTTCGAGTTTTTTTCGGTTTTTGCCTCTCACATCCGTTCCCGGGCGGCAAAACCCGCAAAGTACAAAAACCTTCGGTTTTTATCCGTTTTGACGCACATGTCGCCAAAGCCGGAATAAACTTAAGGGGCTGTGGCCCCTTAACAACCCTGGGGATTCTTTCGACAGACTAAAAACGCAGCGTGTAAAAAAATCGGAGAAGCGGGGAACCCGCTTCTCCGAAAAGCTAAGCTTTAAATCAGACAAGACCCTGAGCCATCATGGCGTCTGCAACCTTCTTGAAGCCGGCGATGTTGGCGCCTGCTACCAGGTTGTAGCCCAGACCGCACTCTTCAGCTGCCTTGGCGGAGGCGGCGTGAATGTTGGTCATGATGTGATGGAGCTGAGTATCGACTTCCTCGGCCTTCCAGGCGAGACGCTCGGAGTTCTGGCTCATTTCCAGACCGGAGGTGGCTACGCCGCCGGCGTTGACGGCCTTGGAGGGAGCTACTACGAGGCCCTTGCCCATAAGGAAGAACAGAGCTTCGTTGGTGGTGGGCATATTGGCAACTTCGATGTAGTACTTGGTGCCGTTGGCAAGGATCTGCTCAGCCTCGGGCATACCGATCTCGTTCTGATATGCGGCGGGCATGCAGATGTCGCCCTTGACCTCCCAGGACTTCTTGCCGGGGACGAACTTTACGCCGAACTTGTCAGCATAGTCCTGAGCCTTGTTGCGGCCGGAGGCGCGCATCTCCAGCATATAGTCCAGCTTTTCCTGGGTGCAGATGCCGTCGGGATCGTAGCAGTAGCCGTCGGGGCCGGAAAGGGTAACGACCTTTGCGCCCAGCTGGGAGGCCTTGGTGGCGATGCCCCATGCAACGTTGCCGAAGCCGGACATTATGATGGTCTTGCCCTCGATGGTGTCATGCTCATGCTTGAGGACTTCGCATACATAGTAGATAGCGCCGAAGCCGGTAGCCTCGGGACGGATCAGGGAGCCGCCGTAGCTGAGGCCCTTGCCGGTGAGGACGCCGTTCTCGTAAGCGCCGCGAATGCGCTTATACTGGCCGAACAGATAGCCTATCTCGCGGCCGCCTACGCCGATATCGCCGGCGGGAACGTCAACGCTGGGACCGATGTGGCGATAGAGCTCGGTCATGAAGGCCTGGCAGAAACGCATGATTTCTGCATCGCTCTTGCCGTTGGGATCGAAATCGGAACCGCCCTTGCCGCCGCCCATGGGCAGAGAGGTCAGGCTGTTCTTGAAGGTCTGCTCGAAGCCGAGGAACTTCATAACGGAAAGATTTACGTGGGAAGCGAAGCGCAGGCCGCCCTTGTAGGGGCCGATGGCGCTGTTGAACTGTACGCGGTAGCCGCGGTTTACGTTTACCTTACCGGCATCGTCTACCCAAACAACGCGGAACTCGATAGTGCGCTCGGGCTCTACGAGGCGCTCAAGAAGGGCTGCCTTCTCGTATTCGGGGTGCTGCTCGATAACGGTCTCAAGAGAACGCAGAACTTCTTCTACGGTCTGAATGAATTCTTTCTCGTTACCGTCGCGCTTTTTGCACTTTTCGATTACGGACTCGATGTAAGCGTTCATTAAATTGTTACCTCCACGATTTATAAATATTGCTTATTTGCCCTGCGCCTGAGCAGGGAAATTTATGTTTTAAAATGAGTATAATAAAGCTGGCGGACATCTTCCTCCACCTGACCTTATAATAATTCTCATAATCCCGAATGTCAACATTATAAAATAACAAATCGGCGCAATATATACAAAATAATTAAGCTTTTGCCGTTAAAAAAATCACATGTGCGCCAAAGAAAAACAGTGTTCTTCCAGCGAAAAAACACATGGAAGGACACTGTAATATCCGCTGCGATCAGAGATTGAACAGCAGGTCCTCGTAGCCGGGGAAGGGCCAGTATTCCTTGGCAGTGATGGTCTCCAGAGCGTCTGCCGCCTCACGCAGGGAACCCATGGCGGGCAGCAGCTTGTCGCGGCAGTATTCAGCGGCCTCGCCGTTCCCCTTGGGCATTGCGGCTATTGCGTCGAACAGGCCGCCTATGCGCTTGTGCAGAGCGTTGACGCCTGCGGAGAGGCCCTTCAAAAGCGCATATTCCGCATCGTTGGGTACGCCGAGCCTATCCTTTGCCGATACGGCCTCGGCGATTTTGCTCTCGTAGCCTATTACGGCGGGGAGTATGCTGCGCTGTGCCATGCTGAGCATGGTGCTGGCCTCGATGCGTATGAGCTTTGCGTAGTTCTCGAGGGATATATCGTACCTTGAGCGCATTTCACGCTCGGTATATATGCCCCATCTGGTGAAAAGGGAGATGTTCTTTTCGCTTATGAAGCAGTGCATGGCGTCCACAGTGGTGGGCAGATGGGCAAGGCCGCGGCTTTCCGCTTCCTTTATCCATTCTTCGCTGTAGTTGTTGCCGTTGTACAGTATGCGCTTGTGGCCCCGCATGGTGTGGCGTATTATTCTGAAGGCTTCACGGCGGAAGTCCTCTGCCTTTTCGAGGCGCTCGGCGAATTCCGACAGGGCCTCCGCCACTATGGTGTTTATGACGGTGTTGGCGTCGGCTATGCTCTGGCTGCTGCCCAGCATTCGAAACTCGAACTTGTTGCCGGTGAAGGCGAAGGGGGAGGTGCGGTTGCGGTCGGTGGTGTCTATGCGGAGCCTCGGCACCGTGCATACGCCGCTTTCAAGTATCCTGTCGCCGCCCTCCTCGTATTCCTCCTTGTGCTCTATTGAGGTGAGCAGGTCGTAAAGGGTGTCCCCGAGGAACATGGAGACTATTGCGGGGGGCGCTTCAAAGCCTCCCAGGCGGCAGTCGTTGCTGGCGGCAGCGCAGCAGACGCGCAGGAGATCCTGATGCTCGTCGACAGCCTTTATTATTGCCGCAAGGAAAAGCAAAAACTGCAGATTATCCTTGGGGGATTTGCCGGGGGCCAGCAAATTCATGCCGGTATCCGTGGAAAGCGACCAGTTGTTGTGCTTGCCGGAGCCGTTGAGCCCGGCGAAGGGCTTCTCGTGCAGCAGGCACACCATGCCGTGGCGGAGTGCGGTCTTTTTCATTATTTCCATCACCAGCTGGTTGTGGTCCGTAGCGGTGTTGGAGTCTGCAAATACCGGCGCCAGCTCGTACTGGCCGGGAGCCACTTCCTTGTGCTCCGTCTTGGCGAATACGCCCAGCTGCCAAAGCTCGGTGTCAAGATCCCGCATGAAATAGCTTACCCGGGGGGATATGGCGCCATAATAGTGATCGTCCATCTCCTGCCCCTTCGGGGATTTTGCCCCAAAGAGGGTGCGGGAGCAGAGGACGAGATCCGGCCTCTGGTCGTAAAGGGACTTTTCCACAAGGAAATACTCCTGCTCTGCGCCGGAGGTGGATATGACCTTCTTCACATCCTCGTGGCCGAACAGCTTGAGTATGCGAAGGCATTCCCGGTTGATGAGGTCCATGGAGCGCAGCAAAGGGGTCTTTTTATCCAGAGCGTCTCCGCCGTAAGAGAAGAACAGAGTGGGTATGCACAGCGTGGCGTCCTTTATGAATGCGTGGCTGGTGGGATCCCATGCGGTGTAGCCTCTGGCCTCAAAGGTGGGCCTGAGGCCGCCTGAGGGGAAGCTTGAGGCGTCAGGCTCGCTCATTATGAGCTCCTTGCCGGAAAACTCTATGATGGCACTGCCATCCCGGCCGCAGCCAAGGAAGCCCTCGTGCTTTTCTGCGGTAACGCCGGTGAGAGGCTGGAACCAGTGGGTGTAGTGGGTGGCGCCCTTTTCCAGCGCCCATGCCTTCATGGCGTCTGCCACTGCGTTTGCCACGTTTATGTCCAGTGGTTCTCCGGAGCGGATAGCGTCCTTGAGGGCGGCGTAAGCCTCGCCGCTCATGCGCTCCGACATGGCGCGGTCGCTGAACACCAGCTCGCCGAAGCTTTCAGTCAGATTGTCCATAATAATTCCCCGCTATATATAAAAATTTTATTGCAAAAAGCAGCAAAGCCATAATGATTTAGTCTATATTCACGCAGGATAAAAGTCAAATAAAAAATGCCGCGCAGGCGGCGATTTTCTGCTTCGGCTATATCAGCAGGCCCCGGAGCTTGTATACGGCTACCGCTATGCTTTCCCGCATGTAGTTGTTGGGCGCGGTGTACCATACATCCTTTGCGCCATAGCCCTCAGCTTCAATGCCGTTCATTATGGCTACCCTCCCCGCCCGGTAAACGTGAAAGTTGGTGGTGACAAAGGCGGCGGAAGCGCCGGGGAAGCGCTCGTCAAGTATCGCCTTGGAGAATTTGAAGTTTTCCCATGTGCTGGTGGACTTATCCTCCGTTATTATGCGGCCTTCGTCTACGCCGTGGGATACCAGGTATCGCTTCATGGCCTCCGCCTCGCTTATATTTTCGCCGTCACCCTTGCCGCCGGATACTATCACCGCGGTATTTGGGCTGTGCTCCAGATACTCAAGCGCGGCGTCCAGCCTGAGCTTGAGGGTGAGGGATACCCGCTCTCCGCGTACGGCGCAGCCCAGCACGATGAGTACGTCCTTGCCGTAATCCGCCTTCCTGTGGGCGGCAGAGCCCAGCATTGCCCCCATGCAGCAGAAAAATACCACCGCCGCCGAGTAGCAGGCTATGAGCAGCACCTTTACAAGGTGTCCCGCAGGGGTGCGGAACCACTGTATGAAAAAGCCCCTGAACAGGCCTATGAGCAGCAGCGGCACGCCCATTATTGCGGGAAGGGCGGTGCCGAGGTTGCCGTTGCATACGGTGGAGAGCCAGATTGTGTCCATCGTCATAAGCCCGCCGGCTATTATAAGAAGGTAGTACATATATGCGCCTCCGTAAACATCATATTGAAGTCCTCAATTAAATATATCACTGAACAGCGCGTAACAAAATAAAACAAACTGTAAAAGCATGGCAAAAAGACTGCGCCTTATTTGTAATGAAGCGTAGTTTATGCTATACTGCAATGGTATATAATCATAAGTATAATGCCCTTTTGCCGGGCTTATGGAGGAAAATAATGGGATTCTTGGATAAACTGCTGGGCAGCACCTCGGAGGCGCAGGTTAAAAAGCTCATGCCCATGGTAAAAAAAATAAATGAGCTGGAGGGCGGCATGGAGGCCCTTACGGACAAGGAGCTTCGGGCCAAGACAGATGAATTCAGGGCGCGCCTGAATAACGGCGAGACCGAGGATGACCTGCTGCCGGAGGCATTCGCCGTAGTCCGCGAGGCCGCAAAGCGCACCATAGGCCAGCGGCATTACGACGTACAGCTTCTGGGCGGCATAGTGCTGCATCAGGGCCGCATAGCCGAGATGAAGACGGGCGAGGGCAAGACCATAACCGAGACGCTGCCCGCCTACCTCAACGCCCTCTCCGGCCACGGCGTGCATATAGTCACCGTGAACGACTACCTGGCGGAGCGCGACGCCCAGTGGATGGGCAAGATATATAAGTTCCTCGGCATGACCGTGGGCTGCATAATACACGAAAAGGACAACGACGAGCGGCGGGAGGCCTACGCCTGCGACATCACCTACGGCACCAACAACGAGTTCGGCTTTGACTATCTCCGGGACAACATGGTGGTTTACAAATCCCAGATGGTGCAGCGGGAGCTTAACTACGCCATAGTGGACGAGGTGGACTCCATACTGATCGATGAGGCCCGCACCCCTCTTATCATATCCGGCCACGGCGAGGAATCCACGGATATGTACGAGAAGGCGGATAGATTCGTATGCCGTCTGGAGCGGGGCGAGAATATTGTCAAGCTCAGCAAGTCCGATCAGCTCATGGGCGTGGAGCAGCCTGAATCCGGCGACTATATGGCGGACATAAAGGCGCGCACCGTAGCCCTTACCGCCCGGGGCATGGAGAAGGCCGAGAGGTTCTTCGGCATAGACGACATATCCAAGCAGGAATATTCCGAGCTTAACCACCACATACAGCAGGCGCTCAAGGCCCACGCCCTGTTTGAGCGGGATAAGGACTACGTAGTGCAGGACGGCAAGGTGCTCATAGTGGATGAGTTCACCGGACGTCTCATGCTGGGCAGGCGGTACAGCGACGGGCTGCATCAGGCCCTCGAAGCAAAGGAAGGCGTAAAGGTAGAGCGGGAGAACCGCACCCTTGCCACCATAACCTTCCAGAACTATTTCCGCATGTTCAGGAAGCTGGCGGGCATGACCGGCACCGCCAAGACGGAGGAGCAGGAGTTTCAGGCGATATACGACCTTGACGTGGTGGAGATACCCACAAATAAGCCCCTCGCCAGGAAGGACCTCAACGACATCGTATATACCAACCAGAAGGCCAAGTTTAACGCCGTGGTGAACGAGATAGTGGAAGTCCACAAGACCGGTAGGCCTATCCTCGTTGGAACCATATCCGTGGAAAAGAGCGAAATGCTTTCCCATATGCTGGACATGAGGGGGATAAAGCATGAGGTGCTGAATGCCAAGCTCCACGCCCGCGAGGCGCAGATAGTGGCTCAGGCCGGTAAATACGGCAACGTGACCATAGCCACCAACATGGCCGGCCGAGGTACCGATATACTGCTGGGCGGCAACCCGGATTTCCTTGCACGCCAGGAGCTGCTCCGCGAAGGCATGGAGGAGAGCATGGTGGAGGAGGCGACCGGACACGCCGACACGGACGATGAGGAAATACTGGCTGCCCGGGGCAGGTATGCCGACGCATACGCGAGATACAAGGCAGATACCGACGCCGAGCACGAGCAGGTGGTGGCCGTGGGCGGCCTGCATATAATAGGCACGGAGCGCCATGAGTCCAGACGTATAGACAACCAGCTCCGCGGCCGCGCCGGCCGTCAGGGAGACCCCGGCTCAACGAGGTTCTATGTATCCATGGAGGACGACCTGATGCAGCGTTTCGGCGGCGAGCGGGTACGGGACCTCATGCAGAAGATAAGCCCCGATGAAGATATCCCCATAGAGGCGGGGATACTTACAAAGCAGATCGAAGCGGCGCAGAAGAGGGTAGAGAGCTATAACTTCGACATCCGCAAGAACGTCCTCCAGTACGACGACGTGATGAACCGCCAGAGGGAGATAATCTACGGCCAGCGCCGCAGGGTGCTCATGGGCGAGGACATACACGATTCCATAATGGAGATGGTGGACGAGACGGTAAGCCTCCGCTGCGCCCAGTTCTGCCCCGGCTCCCACCCCAGCTCCGAATGGGATATGGAGGGCCTCCGCACGGAGATACTTAACATAACCGCAATGGACTGCGGCAGGGATATAGCCGGAATCACCGATGCAGAGAAGCTTCAGTCCGCAGTAAAGGACTTTGCCCATAAGGCGTACCGGATCAAGGAAGACGGTCTTATGCAGGCCGCGGCCCAGCTTGGCGTGGACGCAGACATGCGGGAGCTTGAGCGGGTGGTGCTGCTCCGGGCAGTAGATGAGCATTGGATGGATCATATCGACGCCATGGATCAGCTCCGGCAGGGCATATCCCTACAGGCCATAGGCCAGAAGGATCCGGTCATCGCCTACCGCAACGCGGGCTTCGATATGTTCGACGAGATGGTGCAGGGCATAAGGGAGCGCACCGTCCGCAACCTCTACCATGTGGTGATCTCCGCCGGCGCTCCTCAGCGGCAGCAGGTAGCCAAGCCCGTTGAAACGAAGGGCGACGCCCCCGCACGGCCCAAGCGCATAGAGGGAAAGATAAGCCGCAACGCCCCCTGCCCCTGCGGCAGCGGCAAAAAGTATAAGCAGTGCTGCGGAAAGGATAAGTAGATCAGGGAAGCGCACAGGAAGCTTAAAATACTATATTATCAAGGAAAAATCGAAAGGATGTGAGTAGCAGTGATCCAGTTGGACGAATGCAGGCAGCAGCTTGCAGCAATGCAGGAAACACTTACAAAGGCAGGTGAGTCCCTTTGACGTCGCAGGATTAGCGGCCGAAAAGGAAGAACTGGAAAAGAAGATGGGCGCACCGGATTTCTGGGATGACGTTGAGGCGGCCAATAAAGCCAACCAGCGCATGAAAACCATCTCTGCCAAGCTGGAAAAGTACAACAGGCTCAAGGGCCTGCTGGAGGACGCCGAGGTAATGGCGGACATGGCGGAGGAGGGCGACGATCAGGAGATGGCGGACGAGCTGATAAGGGATATGCCCCATCTTGAAAGCAAGGTAGAGGCGCTGAAGCTCGAAACGCTGCTGAAGGGCCCGTATGACAGGCTCAACGCCATACTGTCCCTCCACGCGGGCGCCGGCGGAACAGAGGCTCAGGACTGGGTATCAATACTGTACAGAATGTACACCCGATACTGCGAGAGCAAGGGCTGGACCGTCAGGGAGCTGGACTATCTGGCGGGGGACGAGGCGGGCATAAAGTCCGTAACTTTCGAGGTAGAGGGCGATAACGCCTACGGCTACCTGAAGGCCGAAAAGGGAGTGCACAGGCTGGTGCGCATATCGCCCTTCGACGCTTTCGGCAAGCGGCATACCTCATTTGCGTCGCTGGACGTAACTCCCATATTCGAGGAGGACACCAGCGAGATAGAGATCAACCCCGACGATATCCGCATAGACACCTACCGTTCCGGCGGCGCAGGCGGCCAGAACGTCAACAAGGTAAGCTCGGCAATACGTATAACACATTTCCCCACCGGCATAGTGGTACAGTGCCAGAACGAGCGCAGCCAGCTCCACAATAAGGACATGGCTATGCGCATACTGAAGGGCAAGCTGCTGGAGCTGGCCGAGAGGGAGCGCCTTGAGCACATGGCTGAGATAAAGGGCGAGATGAAGAAGATAGAATGGGGCAGCCAGATACGCTCCTATGTATTCCAGCCCTATACTCTGGTAAAGGATCACCGCACCGGAGTCGAGGTGGGCAATATACAGTCCGTCATAGACGGCGACCTTGATGTATTTATCAATGCGTTCCTGGTGCAGTCATAAACAACAAAAAAATGCGCCGCGGCGTTGAGCTGCGGCGCATAACTTTTGCGAAACGCTTAAAAACCAATTCCAATTACCTTTACGCTCGAGGTCTTTTCCGCGAGACCATCTATTGGCAGCTCCTTCATGTGTATTGAGAAGCTCTTGGAGTCGCTGCCGTCCATAGGGGCATTTTTGGTGAAGTGCCATACCCCTATAAGGTTGTCGCTGCTGTCGTAAAAGCCGATATAGACCAGATTGAGGTCGCATTCGCCGTCTGATGACAGCGTGCCTGTCATGGTGGTGAAGCCGGGGTAGTTGTCGGCCAAGAAAATGTCCTTTGCGTATACGGTAACGTCGCGGCCTTCGGCCTTTGCGCAATCGAGGCTGGCAGTCATGGCTGCGGCTGTGCCCGGGGTGAGGGAAGAATCTTTGTGCCAGAAGGCAACGAAGGAGGTCTCCCCGGGCAGCACCACGGTCTTGTCGTTCATGATGGGGACGAAGGAATACTGATACGCCGTGCCGCCAACATTAAATGAAAGCGCGGCATTTGTGATTATGACGGGGCAGTTGCCGGTGTTTTCGTATGCTGCTGCACCGTAAAGCGTCGGCCCCTCCGCGCCGTCGAACACGTAGGCTGCCGTGCCGGTGAGAGTGACTGCAGGTGAAGGCGCAGCCCCAGGGTCTGCCGTGGCGGCAGGCTCCGCAGCGGGCGCCGTTTCAAGGCCTGCGATGCCTTTGGGGCCCGGTAAAGCCGCCTCGTCCGTTTTTGCGCCGCCGTTCAGCGGGTCGACAGCAAACAGGGAGGCCTTTTCCTCCTTTTTGGCGCAGCCCGAGGCCAGCAGCAATATGCATATTATAAAAACAGTAAGCCTTTTCATAGGCTGATTATAGCACATTATCCATTGTTAGGATACGGGTAAAAAGTGAATAATAATCTCTGACAGCGGCGCTTATGGCGTAAAGGGGTGTTATTCAAATAAGCAATATGCAGCTTGCCGCAAATGTGATAAAATAATCAATATGAAATGTGATAACATGCCGCAGCAGGGGCAATTGCCGCTGGGCGGATCGAATTTGGAGGTTTAAAAAATATTATGGCAAAGAAGACCGTTGAGGACGTAAACGTAAAGGGCAAACGGGTGCTGGTAAGGGTCGATTTCAACGTGCCCCTTCAGGACGGAAAAGTAGCGGACGACAAGCGCATAACAGCGGCGCTGCCCACAGTAAAATACCTGCTCGAGCACGGTGCAAAGGTCATACTCTGCTCCCATCTGGGCAGGCCCAAGGGTGAGCGCAAGATGGAGTTTTCCCTCGCTCCCGTAGCGGAAAGGCTCAAGGAGCTGCTGCCGGGCGTCAGGATCAGCTTTGCGCCGGACTGCATTGGCAAGGAGACCGAAAAGATGGCAGGCGAGCTCAGGGAAGGCGAAATACTGCTTCTCGAGAACCTGCGTTTCCATAAGGAAGAAGAAAAGAACGACCCCGACTTCGCCAAGAAACTGGCTTCTCTGGCAGATATATACGTATCCGATGCCTTCGGCACCGTACATCGCGCCCATGCTTCTACCGCGGGCGTAGCCCAGTACCTGCCTGCGGTCGCAGGCTTCCTTATCGGCAAGGAGCTTTCCGTAATGGGCGGTGCTCTGGAGAACCCCGTGCGCCCCTTCGTGGCCATACTGGGCGGCGCAAAGGTAGCGGACAAGATAGGCGTCATAACGAATCTGCTGAACAAGTGCGATACCCTGATAATCGGCGGCGGCATGGCTTATACCTTCTTCAAGGCGCTGGGCTATAACATCGGCAACTCCCTGCTTGACGCAGACAGCATAGAGCTTGCAAAGAAGCTGATGCTTGACGCCGATGCAAAGGGCGTAAAGATGCTGCTGCCAGTGGATACTGTGGTCGCCAGGGAGTTCAAGGCTGACGCGGAATACATGACCGTGGATTCCGACAGGATACCCGACGGCTATATGGGCATGGATATAGGAGAGAAGACCGCCAAGCTCTTTGGCGAGGAGATAAGGAAAGCCGGCACCGTAGTATGGAACGGCCCTATGGGTGTGTTCGAGTTTGACGCCTTCGCAAAGGGTACTGCGGCTGTTGCCGAGGCCTGCGCAGAGTGCAAGGGCACCACCATTATAGGCGGCGGCGACTCCGCCAGCGCCGTAAAGAAGCTGGGCTATGCGGACAAGATGACCCACATCTCCACCGGCGGCGGCGCAAGCCTGGAGTTCCTTGAGGGCAAGGTGCTGCCCGGCGTAGCGGCCCTTGACGACAAGTGATAAAGCATAAAATTTTGAATTGGAGATAAAAAAACATGCGTAGACCCATTATTGCAGGCAACTGGAAGATGAACATGACCCCCTCCGAGGCAAGGGCCTTGGTAGAGGAGTTGAAGCCCCTCGTCAAGGACGCAAAGTGCGAGGTAGTGGTATGCCCTCCTTATGTTGACCTATCAGCGGTATCCGAGCTTATCAAGGGCAGCAATATACGCCTCGGCGCTCAGAATATACACTGGGCAGAGAAGGGCGCTTTTACCGGCGAAGTTTCCGCAAACATGCTTAAGGAGCTGGGCGTGGAGTACGCCATAATAGGCCACAGTGAGCGCAGGCAGTACTTTGGCGAGACGGACGAAACTGTGAACGCCCGCGCCAAGGCAGCCATAGCCGCAGGCATCACCCCCATAATCTGCGTAGGCGAGTCCCTGGAGGAGAGGGAAAGCGGCAGGACAGAGGCCAAGGTCAGCGGTCAGGTAAAGAAGGACCTTGAAGGCATAGCGGCCGGGGACGTTGCCAAGCTGGTGATCGCCTACGAGCCTATCTGGGCCATAGGTACCGGCAAGACCGCCACCGACGAGCAGGCAAACGAAACCATAGGCATGATAAGGGCGACCGTAGCCGGCATGTTCGGCAAGGAAACCGCAGAAGCCCTTCGAATACAGTATGGCGGAAGCATGAAGCCCTCCAACGCAAGGAGCCTCATGGCAATGCCCGAAATAGACGGCGGCCTTATAGGCGGCGCCAGCCTTAAGGCTGTGGACTTCTCTCAGGTAGTGAATTATAATGATTAAGGCATAAGTGCCACAATTATTAAACAGGAGATTTGTCTGATATGAAAAAGATGACCGCACTTGTGATACTGGACGGCTTTGGCCATAGCGAGGAAACTCAGGGCAACGCCATAAAGGCTGACGGTATAAATAATATTTCCAGACTCCTCAAGGAGTACCCCCATACCCTCATAGAGGCTTCCGGCGAGGACGTAGGCCTGCCTGACGGCCAGATGGGCAACTCCGAGGTAGGCCATATGAACATAGGCGCGGGACGTATCGTATATCAGGAGCTGACCCGAATAACCAAATCCATAAAGGACGGGGATTTCTTTGAGAATCCCGCCTTTTTGGGCGCCGTTGAGAATTGCAGAAAGCACGATTCCGCACTGCACATATACGGCCTCGTAGGTCCCGGCGGCGTGCACAGCCATCAGAAGCACTTCTTCGGACTGCTGGAGCTTGCAAAACGTCATGGCCTCAGTAAGGTATATGTACACTGCTTCATGGACGGCCGTGACGTTCCTCCCGAAAGCGGCAAGGGGTTCATCGAGGAATACCAGAAGAAGATAGCCGAGATAGGCGTGGGTAAAATAGCCACCGTAATGGGACGCTATTACGCCATGGACCGGGACAACCGCTTTGAGCGGGTAGAAAAGGCATATGCCGCCATGGTATACGGCGAGGGTAACTACGATACCGACCCCGTACATGCCATGCAGGCGAGCTACGATGCGGGCGTTACAGACGAGTTCGTAGTTCCTACCGTCATAACCGATAACGGCAGGCCCGTGGCTACCATACAGGCTGACGACAGCATAATCTTCTACAACTTCCGCCCCGACAGGGCGAGGGAGATAACCCGCGCCTTTATAATGGAGGACTTTGACGGCTTCGAGCGCAGGAAGGGCTTCTTCCCTGTACATTACGTCTGCATGACCCAGTACGACAAGACCTTCGGGGATAAGGTGGACATAGCCTTCAGGCCAGAACACCTGAACAATACCCTTGGGGAGTACCTTGCGGCCTGCGGCAAGACCCAGCTTAGGATAGCCGAGACCGAGAAATACGCACACGTGACCTTTTTCTTCAACGGAGGCGTGGAGGCCCCAAATCCCGGGGAGGACAGGTGCCTTATACCTTCCCCAAAGGTAGCCACCTACGATCTCCAGCCCGAGATGAGCGCCTATGAGGTAACCGAGGAGGCGGTAAAGCGTATAGACAGCGGCAAGTACGACGTCATGATACTGAACTTTGCCAACCCAGACATGGTAGGCCATACCGGCGTAATGGAGGCGGCGGTGAAAGCTGTCCATACCGTTGACGAATGTGCCGCCAAAGTAGTTGAGGCCATCCTCAGGAATGGCGGAAGGGCCATAATCACAGCCGACCACGGCAACTGCGAAAAGATGCTTGCGGACGACGGCGTTACTCCCTTTACCGCACACACTACCAATCCGGTGCCGGTGATACTGGTGGATAACGGCAGAAAGGACGCAAAGCTCCGCTCCGGCGGCAGGCTCTCCGACCTTGCCCCCACCATGCTGGACCTTATGGGCATGGAGATACCCAGGGAAATGACCGGCAAGAGCCTGATAGAGAAGTAATGCGGCAAAAGGGAAGGCCATTTTGATAAAAAGCGCATAAAGCGGCAAAAGTATTTGATTTTTTACTGCGGGTGTGATACAATAGCCTTCGCGTGTAATGCGAAAGTATTCCAGGGGAGGAAGTATATATAATGCAAACTCTGAACACAATTCTTAACATCGTGCTGATAGTCCTGTCTATCGCAATGATAGCCGTAGTACTTATGCAGCAGTCCAAGAGCGCGGGCCTCGGCAGCGCGTTCGGCGGCGATACCCAGTCCTTTACCGCCCGCGGCCAGAAGGCAAGCAGGGAGGCCAAGCTTCAGCGCATCACCAAGATACTTGCAGTTGCAATCGGAGTGATCGCTATTGCCATGGCTATAATAAGCTGATAAAAGGCAAAAATGTGACTCTGGGGCGTGCCGCTAAGGTATGCCCCTGTTTTTATGCAATAAAAAAGGAGAAAATGAAAAACAATTTGGAACTTAAAGAAATAATAAACGGGATGATAGCCGAAACGGGCCGCCCAATGAGCGCTGAGGATATATACAAGAGCATGACGGATAACGGCGGCGAGATACAGATAGAAGAAATAAAGCTGGCGCTGAAGGAGCTTTCAAGGGATGGCCGTGTGATAATCACGCGCCGGGGCAAGGCGGCTCTACCGGAACAGCTTGGCCTTATATACGGCCGCATACAGGGCAACGGCCGCGGCTTCGGCTTCTTTATACCCGCAGACGGCAGCGGAGACCTGTTCATCGCCGCGGAGGATATGAACGGCGCCTTACACGGGGATACTGTGTGGGTGAGGAAACTTACCGGCTCCCCCAGGGGCAGGAACGACCGGGGAGCTGTGGAGATGATAGCCAGGAGAGCGGGTGGCCGGGTAATAGGCACGTTTGAGGCGGACAACGAGTACGGCGGTTACGTGGTACCCGACGACAGCAGGGTTGCAGAGGATGTGCTCATACCCTTTTCCCATACCAACGGCGCAAACCACGGCGACAAGGTGGTAGCAGAAATAACCCAGTATCCCGGGGCAAGGCGGCCCATGCTGGGCAAGATAGCCGAAGTACTGGGCAGACCGGGGGATAAGGGCATAGATATGCTCTCTATCATACGGCGGCTGGAGCTGCCTGATAAATTCCCCGATGGGGCGCAGAGGCAGGCCGAGGGGCTAAAGGCCCCCAATGCGGACGCGCTCACCGACAGGCGGGATCTGCGCGGCGCGCTCACCATAACCATAGACGGTGCGGACGCCAAGGATCTTGACGACGCGGTATCATTGGAGATGGCCGACGGCCTGTACAGACTGGGGGTACATATAGCTGACGTGAGCCACTATGTAAAGCGTGGCAGCCCCATAGACGTGGAGGCATACAAGAGAGGCACCAGCGTGTATTTTCCTGACAGGGTGCTGCCTATGCTTCCCAAAGAGCTGAGCAACGGCCTCTGTTCCCTGAATCCGGATGAGGATAAGCTTACACTTTCCTGTGTAATGGACATAGACTCACATGGCAAGGTAGTGCATCACAATATCGCAAAGAGCGTAATACGCTCGAATTACCGCATGACATACGACGAGGTCAACGCCATATTTGCAGGAGACCCGGATATGGCTGCGAAGTACTCCGATATTATGCCAATGCTTGGCGAGATGCGCCGCCTAAAGGATATACTCAAGGCCAAGCGGCAGCGGCGTGGCGCAATCGACTTCGACCTGCCTGAGGCAGATATACATCTTGACGGCAATGGCCGGGCCGTTGGCGTTTCGCTGCACATCAGGGGTGAAGCGAATATGATGATAGAGGAGTTTATGCTTTCCGCCAACGAGACTGTGGCGCGGGAGGGAGTGGAAAAGGGCATGCCCCTCATGTACAGGGTGCATGAGGCCCCTGACCCGGAGCGAATAAAGGAGCTTAACACATTCCTCCATACACTGGGCTACGGTGTAGGCAACGCGGAAAAGGTTCAGCCTGCCGATGTGCGCAAAATGCTGCTCAAGGCTGCCGGAAGTTCGGAGGAGAGGGTGATAAATAACGTCACTCTCAGGGCTATGACCAAGGCCAAGTACAGCCCCGACTGCGACGGCCATTTCGGGCTTGCGGCTAAGTACTACTGCCACTTTACCTCGCCAATACGGCGCTATCCTGATCTACTGGTACACAGGGCATTGAATGAATCCCTGGAAGGCAGGCTGGACGAGGAGAACCTCAAACGATGGAAGGCGTACCTGCCGGGAGCTTCAGACCAGTGCTCAGACCGGGAGGTGACCGCAACGGAGGCTGAGCGGGCCGCGGACGACCTGAAAAAGTGCGAATACATGGCGCAGCACATAGGCGAGGAGTATCAGGGCGTCATATCCGGCGTAACCCAGGGCGGCTTTTTCGTGGAGCTAGGCAATACCGTGGAGGGCCGGGTGAAGGTGGAGAGCCTGAGCGGCGACAGGTATGAATGGGACGAGAAGGGCTACCGCCTTGTGGGCAGGTTTACAGGCTTGCAGTACCGCCTGGGGGACGAGGTAAAGGTGCGTGCGGTATCAGCCGATATGGAAACTTCCCGGATAGAGTTTGAATTAGTAGAGGAAAAACCCCATAAAGCGCCCAGGGAGAGCCCGAAGCGGAGCGGACACGGCTCGACAAGTGGCAGAAACAGTGATAAAATAAAAGCTCTTAAGAGCAAGAAGGGAGGCCACGGTTTTGGCCATAGCAAAAGGCACCAAAAGGGTCGCGGAAAATCGAAAGGCACGCCATGAGTATTTCATCGAGGATACCTACGAGTGCGGAATAGCTCTGGTCGGCACCGAGGTCAAGAGCATACGGGCCGGCAAGGTCAACCTGAAGGATTCCTATGCGCAGGTAAAGAACGGCGAATGCTACCTCATAGGCATGCACGTTAGCCCCTATGAGCAGGGCAATATATTCAATCGCGATCCCTTCCGGGAGCGCAAGCTGCTGCTGCACAAGAGCGAGATACGCAAGCTCAACGCCCTGGCGCAGGTAGAGGGCTACAGCCTCATACCATTGCAGCTTTACTTCAAGGATGGCAGGGTAAAGCTGGAGCTTGCGGTCGCCAAGGGCAAAAAGCTTTATGATAAGCGCAGCGATATAGCCTCGCGGGACGCCAAGCGCGAGGTGGAGCGCCGCATGAAGGAGGAGCGCTTCAGATAGCCGGCGGGCGTTTGATAAAGCGCACAGAATGTGATATAATACTTATAGCAGGGCGATATGCCAGTATGCCCTGCGCTATCCGGGGTCGTAAATGGTTTCGACGGGGATCGTGGAGGCCGGATAAGCGAGCCGAAGCCCCGTGCTTCGTTAAAAACGGGAAAAACTTAAATTTAACTGGCAAATCTGATTTTGCACTCGCTGCCTAATTAGGCTGCGCGTCGGCCCGGCGCTTCCCACGGCTCCGGTAACCGGCGTCATCAATGTGGGGAACCAGCCTGCCTAAGCTTTGCGGCAGGTGGGATTTAATGAAGCTACCGAAGCCCTGATCCTGTCGGCGGGAGCTGTCTTGGCTGAGGGAACGTTAATACACCGACTACGCTCGTAGAAAGTCTTGCTGACAGGTTTTCGGACAGGGGTTCAACTCCCCTCGACTCCACCAAAAAGTGCAAATCCGAACGTCGAGAGGTGTTCGGATTTTGCTTATTCCGCTCCGCCAGCACAATACGATCCGAACCTTGTCCTATGGGAAGGGATTCGGATCGTTGTTTTTATTTACTTCGCCCGCCGTTTGGCGGAAAGAAAGGCATGGAGCGCGGGGAAAGCGGCGATGGCCGATGAGATAAGGAGAAACAGGGCTGCGGCGTCGGGCCTTGTCTTTATCCACCCCGAGAAATGCGCCGTAATAAGGTAGATGAGCGCGCCGACGGTTAGATGTATCAGAATCTTTAGCCGAAAGGAAAGCCGGCTGCTTTCGTAAATCAGGGTGGGGACGGAAAACCCCGTCGCTATTATTATGCAGTACGCGGCGAGCTGCTGCCAGCCTTCCCCGGTTTTTTGCCTGAAGAAAGCATTTGCACCCCCTTCAAAAAGGGGAAATATAAAGATTATCGCCACGAAAGCAACACATCCGACGCTGGTTCCCGAGCAAATCTTTTTTATCAGCTTTTTTATCGCATACACCTCCAAAAATCCGTTTTCGCGCAAAACCGATACTGCATCAGTATTGTGCAAAAGCGCGATCCGATGCAATGAAAAACAACTAATAATTATATTATACAATGCCCCGGCACTTCCTGTCTTTACTCCAATCAAAATCCCCCGCAGCTTGCTTACTGCGGGGGATGGCTTTGCGGTCCGAGCCTTTGGTTAGGGGTTATGCAAGCGCTTCCGCAAGGGTCTCAAAGGCGGGGATCTTGAGTATGGGTATGGATACCTGCTCCTTGCGCTCGTTTTCGGAGCCGGCAGCGGCGGTGACATCGTTGGAGTAGTTTGCGCGGAAGGTGCCTTCCTTGGCGTCGAGGTAGTTGTCAAAGAAGTTCCATGCTACGCCTCCGTCAACGGCGGCGGGCTCGCACATGAGCGCCGCAAAGGAGCCGAAGCGCTGCGCGGTGGAGATCACATAGGTACCGGCGGGGATAACGATATCGCCGTCGCCCTTCTTCCACTCGCCGGTCACGAGGGTCTGGAAGTGGCCCTCATAATCCTTGCGTTCGCGGCCGTCTATGACTGCGCCGCCGCTGGTGTAGGACTTGATGGCGAAGTGGAGATGGTCTGCGCCCGCGACGGTAACGTCGTTGGGAAGCTGGGTCATCTCAACGCCGTGGAACTCCATAAGCTCGATGAATTCAGTGCAATCCTGGTCTATAAGGTAGTATGCTCCCATGGTCTCGACGTCGGTGGGTACGAAGGTTCCCCAATATTCGGTCTCATAGTCCACCGGTGCGCCGTACTCGATGGCATAGGGATCGCCCTCGTCGTCGTACAGGCGCTCGCCGATAACGGTGCCGTCCTCGCCGGTCTCATAGGAGAGAACGGTCAGAGTGTCCTTGCCCTCAAAGGGCATGGTGGTCATTTCGGAGTTGAGGGCCACGAAGTCCTTTTCGGGATTGATGCCCTCTGTGGCGCGGGCCTCTGAGCGGGCGTCGGCGGCTGCGATCATGGCCTTGATTTCGTCCTTGTCCTTTGCCACAACCTGCAGAGCGCCGTAGATGCACTCATACTGGGTATCCACGCGGACGGGGAAATCGTCGTAGGAGTAGACCTCCAGCAGCAGGGCGAGCCTGTTCCTGAGACCGGCATAGTTGGTGGTGTAGCGAGCATAGTCCTCAAAGGTGCGCCAGCCCTCGGCTACTATGTCGCTGTAATAATAGCCCCAGTTGCCGTAGGGGACGGCTACCTTGCCCTTGGAGGCCAGATAGGAGCCCTCGCGCAGGGCCCGTGAGCAGAATACATCGCGGTTGTAAGCGAGAAGCTCGGCGTCGGTTCCGGCGTTGAGGCCCCAGTTATAGGTTACGGCGTGACGCATATAGGAGCCGTCGGTCGCGTGGGCGTCGATGAAGAGGATGGGGTTCCAGTCGTTCATCAGCTTGACGATGGTGCGGCCGCAGGCGGTCTCCAGCTTGGTCATGTCGCGGTTGACGTTAAGGCCGTTGCCCTCGGCGCGGGTGCCTACCAGCTTGGGCGTGAACTGGGTGGTTATGCGGTTCTTGCCCAGATTGTCGTTTCCATCGGGGTTGCTGTTGGGGACGATGATGACGACCAAATCCTTGAGGAGATCGTCATGCTTGCCCTGTGCGACTTCGCGGGCGAAGATCATCATGGATTCCTTGCCCTCGATCTCGCCGGAGTGGATATTGCAGTTTACATATACAACGCCCTTGTCCTCGGGCACGTCGGCGGGGGAGGCGGGGGCTACGTCGCTTATTATCATGTAGGATATGGGAGTGCCGGCCTCGGTAGCGAAGGTGGTGGTGTCCAGAATGATGCGGCCGGCGCTGTGCTCGGCTACTACCTTCAGAAAATCAATGACCTCCTGAGACGATGTGGTGCGTTCCCAATTGCTCTCCTCGGCAGGGGTTTTGAGCTCTGCCAGTATCGCCTGGGAATCGACCTTCTCGGTCTCCGGCTCAGCGGCGGGCGTGGGTTCTTCGGCAGGGGCAGCGGGGGCTGCACAGGCTGCCAGGCCAAGGGCCATGATCAGTACAAGAACGAGCGCCAGGATTTTTTTCATAGTTTCGTTTTCCTCTCCTTTGTTGTTTTTTTGTGAAAATATATTGCCAAGCCCTGCGGTTTGGGCCGCGCAGGGCTTGCGGATGCGCAAGAAAAGGCTATTCCTCCCTCTCTCTCCTGAAGAAGCGGCAGCCCTGATAGTGGACGCCCATGATGTACGCTATGCGGTCCACCTGCAAAAGCTTCTCGCCCAGCAGGGCGGAGCGGTCGCCCTTTGAAATGAGCTCCAAAAAAGCCCCATTGGCGTCAAAGAAATCGAAATAGGCCCTGTGTGCGTCCATTATCCTGGGGCGGTATTCCTCCTGAATGACATACAGACAGAGGCCCATCTTCACTCTCAGGCGGGTAAGCGCCTCCTCCAGCTCTGCGGCTTTTTGCTCTGCCATGCCGGCGTCCAGCCTGACCAGCCTGCCCTTGCTCCATTCTTCCAAGTCGGTTATGCGGTTGATGAGGAGAAGAAGCATGGCCTCCCGGTATACGTTGGTGCGCCTTTCCTGCCCGGTAACGCCGAAGTATATCTTCACGGGCTCCAGCCAAAGCTGCTTGAGGGCTTCGTCGTATGCGTAGTAACACCTTATCCACGCCTTCTGGGAAGCGACGAGCGCCTCCCTCTCATCGCCATCGAGGGAGTTAAGATAGGCGCTGTAAGCGTATATGAGCCTGTTTTCTAAACTGAGCCTGTTGCATAAAAATTCATCGTCCGTCATGTGGAAGGACTCGGTCTCGTCGCAGGGCGCATCGTAAAATACGGCTGAGCCCGCCCAATTCTGAGTGACCAGCCTTCCGTCTCCGGCCTGCGCGGGGATGGCGGAAGATAGCATGAGGACTGCTGTCAGCCATAGAATAAATTTTTTTACCGGCGGTAATTTTATCATTTAATTTACAACCTATTTTTGTGAATATACGTTGGAATCTGGGCAGCATTAAGTCGTAATCGTATCTTACTATGAGATTATTGTAGCAGTATCGCAGGCATAAAACAATATTTATTAAATTTCTACCCGATATAATCGCAATTGAACTTTTTTAACCGCGATTAGAAAACGTTAATACTTTATCAACATTGTGTGATTATATAACGTTTATTATATAAATTTACAATAATAAAAATATAATTAAATCATACTGAGCCCCGGCACGCGCTGTCTTTACTCTGCGGCGAAAATGCACCTTAACTTTATCTGAAAAGAGGATATAATAAGAAACGGATGTTACGCAACGATGATTTCTTATCGTGCAGGCGCGGCTGGAGAAAAACAAACGTGCGCCGGCAACGGCAAAAGCGGACGTTGACTACCTGTTGACAACTAAATTGTTTTGCGGACTCTGTGAGCGCATGATGATAGGCGAAAGCGGGACGAGCCATACGGGAGATAAGCATTATTACTACAAGTGTGCCGGAGCAAAGCGAAAGCTGGGCTGCAAGAAGAAATCCATCAAGAAGGATTTCATTGAGCGGGCGGCAGTCATTCTGACCGTCAACAGAGTTTTGCGAGACGAGGAAATCAGCCGCATTGCCGACAGCATCCTTGCCTTGCAAGCCGGCGAGGACACCACCATCCCGGTGCTGAAAAAACAGCTTGCCGACACGGAGCGCGGAATAGAGAATATGCTATGGCGGGTTTTAAGACTGGCCTTCGCCGATTTTACGGAATTCATCTTCCATATACTGCTTAAACAGCGCAAGGCTGGGCTTTGAAAGGTTGTGCATGTCCCAGAACATGTGCACGATGCGGTAAATTGGGGACTCGAAGGGGATTATAACACCCGAATCCTTGAAGAGCGTAACCCAGGAAAAGCGGGGGATGAGAGCTATGCCCATGCCAAGGTCGAAGTACTGACGAATGCAGTAAAGGTCGTTGCTGACTATGGATACGTTGGGTATGAAGCCGGCATCCTTTGCAACTGCCTGAAATATTTGAAACATCTGGTTGCTGGTGCTGGATATTATGAATTTCTCGTTCTTTAGGTCATCGATGGCTACCTTGCTGTTATTTGAAAGGCGGTGACCGAAGGGAACCACAAGGCGTATCTCTTCCCTGAGAAGGCTTATGCTGCTGTCATATTGGGATACTCTGTCCGGGCCGCCAATGCAAAGATCGAAGGGGCCGGGATCCGCCCAGTTGTTATATATGGAAAAGTTTACGCCGGGATAATCCTTTGAAAAGCGGTCAATACAGTGGATGCAGGTGTTTCTGTGGTACATTATCGAAAGGCGCAGATCACCCGAAAGAGCGTTTTTCTTGGATTCCATTTCTCTTATTCCATAGTCCAGATGCTCCAGAGCCTTTTCAACCTCAGGCATAAAAAGCTGGCCGGCCTTGGTGAGACTCAGATGGTTCTTGCTCCTGTCAAACAGCTTTACCCCCAGCTCGGATTCCAGGCTTGATATGGTTTTTGACATTGCAGGCTGAGGAATGCCGTGTATTTTTGCAGCCTGCGAAATATTTAGCATTTTCCCTACAGTATAGAAATATCTTAACCGCATAAGTTCCATTTTAAAAAACCGCCCTTCACTAAAATATATATTATGATATATATATTACATATAAAAATATGTATTTTCAATATTCTTTTTGTTGTGCTAAAGTAGTACCAAGTTAGATGTATCAATATAAGATTTGGTTGAATAATAGACTATGCAAAAAGTAAATTTGAGTGAAGCGGTTAGCGTAACCCGGAAATATTAGGAGCGGTACCTTGGAAAGCCTTATTATATCCTTTAATGCAATAGTACCGATGTTTTTGATAATAGCCATTGGCTATACCTTCAAAAGCATAGGATGGATTACTCCGGCGGAGGTAAAGCGCTTTAACAAGATAGTATTTCATACCTTCATGTCGGCGATGCTGTTTAGAAGCATATACAATTCAGATCTGTCCAAGCTCATGGATCCGGGTTATCTGATATTTGTGCTGGTTTCAGTGATGATAACCTTTGTCATAGCTGTGCTGGCTGTGCTTCCGCTGGAAAAGGACGGGGCGAAGCGTGGGGCCATGATACACGCGGCGTACCGTAGCAACTATATACTGCTGGGAACCCCGATTGTGGCTGCGCTCACATCCGACGGAGACACCGGCATGGCCGCCGTAGTAGCCAGCATAACTATACCTCTTTATACCATACTTGCGGTGATAATGCTGGAATACTTCAGAAGCGGGAAGCTTCGCCTTAACGGAATGCTGAAGAGCCTTGCAAAAAACCCGCTTATAATAGCTTCCGTGGCGGGAATAATAGTGAAAATCGCAGGTATACAGCTTCCCGGCGTATTGGAATCAGTAGTATCCAAGCTGAATTCTGCGGCGTCACCTGTGGCGCTGCTGCTGCTGGGTGCAAGTTTCGACTGGAAGCAGGTGACGAGCGAAAGGCGGAACATAGCCATATCCACAGTCCTGCGCCTCGTGATATTTCCGGCGGTGATGCTTACCGCCGGGGCAATTATTGGCTACAGGGGAGTGGAGTTTGTGACCCTGATACCCCTTTTTGCGTCTCCTACGGCTGTAAATACCTTTAATATGGATCAGGAAATGGGGGCGGATCTGAACATAGCAAGCGGAGCCATAGCCATATCAACGGCATTGTCTTTCGTTACGCTGTTTATATGGGTAAGCCTTTTTAAGCACCTTGGAATGTTCTGATGGGAAACTATAGGGAGGACATGGCATGAGTCTTAGGGAACTGAAAAGAGCTGCGCGAAACGACCTTAAGGGTAAGTGGCATATCGGCATAATAGTCACGATAGTAGCCTTTATCATAGGTGTGTATTCTTTTGGGCTGCTGCCAATGATAAACCTTCCGGCTGAGGAATGGCTGAAGGATCCTTCGGTTCTGCTGAAGGACTGGAGAAATATATTCTATTTTGATATGCGGTCGGTGCGCATGGGGCTTTTCTATCTTCTGGGAGCGGCTGGCGTGCTGGGACAGTGCTACTGCTTTTTGCTTATGGCAAATCAGGAGCAATGCAGGATAAGGGATATTTTTCATTGCTATCCCCAGATGGTGCCGGCAATAGGTCTCAGGCTGCTGAGGTCGGTCTACACTTTTCTTGGGCTCAGCCTGCTTGTTGTGCCCGGCGTATATCTGTATTACGTATATGCGCTTGCGCCGTGGATAATGGCTGATAACCCGGACATAGGTGCGCGTAAGGCCCTTCAGCTCAGCAAACGCGCCATGGACGGATATAAGATGAGGATGCTCATGCTTGACCTTTCCTTTATTGGATGGTTTGTGCTGTGCGTACTCAGCATGGGCATAGGGCTTCTGTTCCTCATACCGTATCACTGCGCGGCGAGGGCGGAATTTTTCAAGGAAGTCAAAAACCACAAAAAAGTAAAACCGGCATAAACATGTGCTCTCAACGCGGATGCATTCCGCGATGATAAAAATATCAGATATTCAGCGGGCCTGACTGAATATGCAGATATATCGGGAGAGGAGGCAGGGCGAAGAGATAATGCAATCATAAGGGCCAGATAACACAAGAGAAATTTTTGGAGGAAATATGGAAACCACTAAAAAGCAAAAGAAACACTTTGAAGTACCCGGTACGTATGTAATACTTACCGCACTGATCGTACTGATGATACTCCTTACCTACATACTGCCCGCGGGCACCTACGATTTCGCGGAAGACGGCAAGACCGTTATCCCCGGAACCTATCATCACGTTGAAAGCAATCCGGCCGGCATAATGGACTTCTTCAATTGCTTCTTTAAGGGCATGAGCAAGGGTTCCGGCACTATCTTCCTGATATTCATGATTGGCGGCGCATTCAAGATGCTTGAGGACACCGGTACTATCAAGGCCGCAATAGCATGGCTCATCAAGAAGACAAAAGGCAACTATAAGATCATACTGCCCGCAATAGGCATCATGATGGCGGCGCTCGGTTCCGTGGGCGCAGGCAATAACATAGCCCTTGCGTTTGCACCCATAATGATAATGGTATGTAAGAAGCTGAAGCTTGACCCCATCGTGGCGGTTGCAGCTATGTATATACCTTCCAGCACCGGTACCGTTTCTTCCCCTATTGAGCCTTTCAATACCTTGATCGGTCAGGAAATTGCCGGTTTGCCCCAGATGTCCGGCGCAGGCGTCCGCCTTATCACATGGATAATCTTCGTGGCTGTTGCCATCGGCTACATCGTTCGCTATGCCAACCGCATAAGCAAGGATCCCAGTAAGTCCATAGTTGGCTGCTATAGCGATGACGAAGAGATTGGTGACCAGGATGCCGCTCTTGCCGGCGTTGCTGATAAGCTGACCGTGCGTCACGTACTCTGCCTTATCGTTCTGCTTGCAGTTTTCGTAGTATATGCATATGGCACCATAAAGTACACCTGGGGTATCTCTCAGCTGGGCGCCTGCATGATGATCCTTGCCTTTGCATCCGGCATCATCGGCGGCATGACCCCTGACCAGATGGAAAAGTCGTTCGCGGCCGGCGCAAAGACTATGACATACTCCGCGCTGCTGGTTGGCTTTGCCAATGCCCTTAGCGTGATAATGACCGATGCAAATATCATGCACACCGTCATAAACGCCATATCCATTCCTCTCGGTGCACTGCCTGCTGCTCTTTCCGCAGTCGGTATGTTCATCGTAAACCTGCTGATGAACATCTTCATCTCCTCTTCCTCCGGCCAGGCTTATGTCATCATGCCTCTGATGGCGCCTCTCGCGGATGTTGTAGGCGTAACCCGCCAGGTAGCCGTTTCCGCTTACTGCTTCGGTGAAGCCATCGGCAACCCCCTGTTCCCCACCGCTGCTCTGATTATGGGCATCTGCGGCATAGCAGGCGTAAAGTACGATAAGTGGCTGAAGTTCGTGGTACCCCTCACCGGAATACTCGGCGGCTTGGCAGTAGTATTCCTGGTAGTTACCCAGACCCTCGGCTGGTGCTAATAGAAGACCGATAGAAACACACACTCACAATGCGAGCACGGCAAAATGCGCCTGCTCCACTGGATAAGCCGAAATAAAAAGAAAGGAACATAAACCATGGCAAAAGAACTTTCACACGTTGTCGAACGCTTCCTTCGCTACGTCAAGGTGGATACTCAGTCCGTACATAACTGCACCGCCATACCCACAACCGAAAAGCAGAAGGATCTGGCACGAATGCTTGTAAAAGAGCTGGAAGAACTGGGCGCCGCCGATATCAGGCTGGATGATGCCGGCTGCGTATATGCGACCATTCCCGCAAATTGCGATGCCAAGGCGCCTGTCGTTGGCTTTATAGCTCACATGGATACCACTCCCGATGCTTCCGGCACCAATGTCACTCCCCGCATAATAGAGAACTATGACGGCAAGGACATAGTGCTCAACGCGGAAAAAGACATCGTAATGAGAACAGAGGTATTCGAGCATATGCTCAACTACGTAGGTCAGGACCTTATCGTTACCGACGGCACCACTCTGCTCGGCGCAGACGACAAGGCCGGCGTTGCAGAGATTATGAACATGGTCGAATATTTTGCAACCCATCCTGAAGTAAAGCACGGCACCATCAAGGTTGGCTTTACTACCGATGAGGAGGTCGGTAAAGGCGGCAAGTATTACGATATAGGCTATTTCAACGCCGATTTTGCCTACACCTTTGACGGCCAGACCACCGGCGAGATAAACGCCGAGACCTTCAACGCGGCTGACGCAAACGTCACCATTCATGGCGTTCAGGTACATCCCGGCCGCGCCAAGGATAAGATGATCAACGCTATCACCGTAGGGCGCAAGTTCGACGAGCTGGTTCCCGAAGCACAGACCTGCGAGCACGTTGACGGCCGCGAAGGTTATTACCATATGACCAACTTCAACGGCACCGTCAGCAAGACCACTATGAAGTACATCTTAAGAGACTTCAGCATGGAGGGCTTCCTGGCCCGTAAGGCTCACATGCGGAAGATCGCCGATTTTCTCAACAGCGTGTACGGTGAAGGCACCGTCGAGCTGGAGCTCGTAGACTCCTATTTCAGCATGTACGAAGTCATCAAGCCCATGCCCATAATTCTTGACCATGCGCGTACAGCTATCAAGCAGGAGGGTATCGTACCCCGTGAAGTACCCATTCGCGGCGGCACAGACGGCTCCATTCTTTCCGGAAGAGGGCTTCCCTGCCCCAATATTTCCACCGGTTACCAGAATGGCCACAGCGTATATGAGTATGTTTCCACCGAAGCGCTGGAGACCTGCGCACGTATATGCATAAATCTTGCTGCTTCGTTCGTTAAGTAAGCTTTCCCCAAATCACCCCGCCGTCTTTTTGCATGTGTTTTCATGGCGGCGGGGAAACTTATATTTATCTGCGGGCAGGCAAGTCCGCTGCCTACCCGCAGAACTATTAAAAATGCGAATATAAGCGCTTGCGTATTAAATAGATGATATAGCAAAATAGATACGGGAAAATTCCGTAAGGATTTTGCGAGAGGTAAATATGAATTACGAGCTTGGCTATGGCAAGGGCATTCAGAAAATAGAAATACCCGATGCCAACCTGATGGGAGTTCTTCTGCCGGAAAATGCGGCTGCGGAGCGCAGCGAGGATCAGGAGGTGCTCCGGGCTCTGGAGGAGCCTATAGAAAGCCTGAAGCTGCGCGAAATAATACGGCCAGGCGAAAAGATCGCCATAGTGACCAGCGATATAACCCGCCCAATGCCTACGGCGAAGGTGATGCCGGCGCTGCTGGATGAGCTTTACCGGGGCGGAGCAAGGCCAGAGAACATAACCCTCGTGTTCGCAATAGGCAGCCACCGCCATCATACCGATGAGGAGCGGAAAGCGCTGGCCGGCGAAAGAGCCTGGCAGGAAATACGCTGCGTGGACAGTGATCCCGATGACTGTATACACCTTGGCACAACCTCCGGCGGAACCCCCGTTGATATAACGCGCGCAGTAGCCGAAGCCGACAGAAGAATATGCCTCGGAAATATAGAGTATCACTACTTTGCGGGTTACAGCGGCGGGGCCAAGGCCATAATGCCCGGCGTATCCACCCGCGCTGCAATACAGTGCAACCACAGTAAAATGACCGACCCGTCAGCGGTAGCAGCAAGGCTGGAGGGAAATCCCATAAGGGAAGATATAGAGGAAGCGGGCCGCATATGTGGCATAGACTTCATACTGAATGTAGTACTGGACGACCACAAGCACATAGTCAGGGCGTTTGCCGGTCACCCGACAGAGGCCCACAGGGCTGGCTGCAAGGCCCTTGATGCGTTGTACGGCAAGCGGATAGACTCCCTTGCGGATATAGTCGTGGTATCTCCCGGCGGAGCGCCAAAGGACATGAACCTTTACCAGGCCCAGAAAGCTTTGGACAACGCGAAGCACGCGGTAAAAAAAGGCGGTATAATAATACTGACTGCTGCCTGCATCGAGGGATTGGGGGAGAGTACATTCGAAAAATGGATGACCCAGGCTAAAGAGCCCGATGAGCTTATACGGCGAATAAGGGCGGATTTCAAGCTGGGCGGCCACAAGGCCGCCGCCATAGCAATGGTGATGCAGAGCGCCGATGTGTATCTTGTATCCGACCTGTCGCCGGAACTCGTAAAAAGCATATTCTTCAGGCCCTTCGGAAGCGCTCAGCAGGCGCTGGATCAGGCGTTTTGCGAGCTGGGTCACGACTCAAAGGTGCTGCTCATGCCCTGCGGCGGATCGACGTTGCCGCTTCTAAAATAATAATTTGACTGACAGGAGAAATAAAATGGATTACGCAAAAGAATCTCTCAGGCTGCATGAAGAATGGAAGGGGAAGATAAGAGTAGACTCTGCGGTGCCGGTAAAGACCATGCAGGATCTTTCCCTCGCCTATACCCCCGGCGTGGCGCAGCCCTGTCTTGAAATACAGAAGGATATCAGCAAAAGCTACGACCTGACCCGCAGATGGAACATCTGCGCCGTAATAACCGACGGCAGCGCGGTGCTGGGGCTTGGCGATATAGGTCCGGAGGCCGGTATGCCCGTAATGGAGGGCAAGTGCGTGCTCTTCAAGGAATTTGGCGGTGTGGATGCCTTCCCGATATGCGTAAAGACAAAGGATGTTGACGAATTCGTAAACGCGGTATATCTTATTTCCGGCTCCTTCGGCGGTATAAACCTTGAGGATATAGCTGCGCCACGTTGCTTTGAAATAGAGCGCAAGCTGAAAGAAAAGTGCGATATACCAATATTCCACGACGACCAGCACGGTACAGCCGTAATAACCCTTGCCGGCCTTACCAACGCACTGAAGCTGGTGGAAAAGAAAAAGGAAGAGGTAAGGATAGTAATGAACGGCGCCGGCGCGGCCTCCATAGCCATAACTAGACTGTTGCTTTCCGCCGGTTTTAAGAATATAATCATGTGCGATCGTACCGGCATAATATACTCCGGCCGCGAAGAGGGCATGAACCCCATAAAGGACGAGATGGCCAAGGTTACCAACCTCGAGGGGGAAAAGGGCAGCCTTGCCGACGCGCTCATTGGTGCCGACGCATTCATAGGTGTTTCCGCTCCCAATACCGTTACAAAGAAAATGGTAAGCAGTATGGCCAAAGACGCGATAGTGTTCGCCTGCGCAAACCCCACACCCGAAATATTCCCGGAAGATGCCAAGGCCGCAGGCGCGAGAGTAGTTGCGACCGGACGCAGCGACTATCCCAATCAGGTAAATAACGTGCTGGCATTTCCAGGCATATTCAGGGGAGCTTTCGATGTGCGCGCATCTGATATAAACGAAGAGATGAAGATAGCCGCCGCTCATGCCCTTGCCTCCCTTGTGAGCGACGAGGAGCTCAATGAGGAATATATACTTCCCAAGGCAATGGACAGCCGCGTGAGGGAAGCGGTATCCTCCGCCGTTGCAAAGGCGGCAAGGGAAAGCGGAGTAGCCCGCATATAACGCTTTTTACAATTTGGCGCCTGGCGTATAAGCATAGGATAAAGGGAATTTCGATCCCGTAAAAATATAAACAGAAGCGAGGTAAAAAAAGATGAATAAGTATCGGGAACGCATAGCGAGGGTTTGCGCCGAGATGAAGAAGGCGGGCATCGGCCAGCTTATGGTGAACGACCATCTCGGCATATACTACCTTACCGGAATAGACGTTATGCCATTTGAAAGGTTCTGGGCATTTCTGATAAACGACGACGGCAGCACCGTGCTGTTCGACAATAAGCTTTTTGCACTGGGAGATACCGGCCTGAATACCGTGACGCTTACGGATACAGACGACGTGGCAGCGGCTGTAGCAAAGCATATAAAGCCCGGCAAGATGGGCGTAGACAAGAACATGGCCGCTCGCTTTCTGCTGCCCATTATGAACGCCTGCAGCGATACCAATATGGTGCTGGGCTCAGACTGCGTGGATAACGTAAGGGCCCGCAAGGACGAGGAGGAAAAGAGGCTCATGCGCCGGGCCTCCGAGATAAACGACATCTGCATGGAAAGGCTTGCAGCCTACATACATGACGGCGTTACCGAGAAGGAATGCGCGGATTACCTTGACAGGTGCTATGCGGAGTTCGGCTGCGAGGGCCTGGCCTTTGATTCCATAGTATCCTTTGGCGCCAACGCCGCGGATCCCCATCATTCACCGGATGGGACTGTGGTAAAGGAAGGCGACTGCATAGTAATAGACATAGGCTGCAGGAAGGATCACTACTGCTCCGATATGACCCGCACCTACTTCTGGAAGAAAGCTGATCCAAAGTATACAGCCATACATGATCTGGTGCGCGAGGCCAACGAGAAGGCGGAGAAGCTCATACGTCCGGGCGTGCGCTTCTGCGATATAGACGCCGAGGCCCGCAACCATATCTCCGCCGCAGGCTACGGAGAGTACTTTACCCACAGGCTGGGTCACTTCATAGGCATGGAAGACCACGAAAAGGGCGATGTAAGCTCCGTAAATACCAACACCGTGCAGCCCGACATGATATTCTCCATAGAGCCGGGAGTATACCTGCCCGGCGAGTTCGGTGCAAGGGTGGAGGATCTGGTAATAGCCACAGAGGACGGCTGTGAGTTGCTCAACCATGTGGATAAGCATGTTAAAATACTCGGCATCTGATAAGGATAAAGCACAAATCAATCTTTGCGATGCCGGGCAACAAAAGAAAGGAGCGTCGGGCAATGTAGCCTGACGGCAGATATGGCACAGGTTTTTGAAACTGCAATGATGGTGCTGTTTGGAATATCGTGGCCGCTTAATATAGCGAAGTCCATAAGATCCAGAACAGCTGAGGGAAAGAGCTTGTTGTTCGAGCTCTGTATTTTCTTGGGTTATGCAATAGGCCTAGCGGGCAAGCTGATCAGCGGAAGCATAACTTATGTGGTCGTAGTTTACATACTGGATCTCATAATGGTAACCACGGATCTGATACTGACGCTGAGAAACCGCAGGCTGGACAAGCTTCGCAACAGCGCCGCAAAGTAGCATGGCATTATATCCGCCCTCGAATGGGGGCGGATAACTCTGCTGCGCATATGAAAAAAGGAGACTGTCGAAAAAGTGGCTGACGCCACTTTTTTTGATATTCTCAAATAATATGGGCGCGCCGATCGGCAAACACATACAGAGATTGTTCAAAAATCTGAATGCCATTGACTTTCGCTGGACAAAGAGTATAATAGATAACAGATGTTGCGCAATGTGGATTTCTTATTATGTTGCCGAACAAGGAGGGAAAGAAAATGCCGCCCAAGTTTAAGTTTACCAGAGAGGAAATTATTCAGGCTGCATTGGATCTGACGAGAGAAAGCGGCATTGCCGCCGTAACCGCGCGGGGACTGGGGGCAAAACTGGGATCCTCCGTAAAGCCGATTTTCAGCCTGTTTGAGAATATGGAAGAAGTACAAAACGAAGTCCTGAAGGCGGCGGAAAAATTGAGCCAAGCCCGCATACGGGAGACTATGGAAAGCGGTCAATATCCTCCTTATAAAGCCAGCGGAATTGCGTATATATGCTTCGCCAGGGAAGAAAAGGAGCTTTTCAAGCTGCTTTATATGCGTGACCGTTCCCGTGAGACATTTGATGAGGGGGATTCCATAAAACCGCTGATTGAGGAAATACAAAAGCAAACCGGGCTCAGCGAGGAGGACGCATATCGATTCCATTTAGAGATGTGGGTGTATGTCCATGGAATTGCCACGATGATAGCGACTTCATATCTGGAATGGGATTTAGACACCGTAAGCGAGGTCTTGACAGACGCATATGTGGGACTGAAGTACCGCTTTTCTCAGAAAAATTGCAAATAACAGTGGTCAAAGAGCCGGATGCCAGGACATAGAGCTGACGAACTTTTACACAAACACGGTTTACTGGCTTTGTTTTATCCAAACAGGAGGTATATGATGGAAGCCATCAAAACAGATAAGCTTACAAAGAAATACAAAAATCTGACTGCTGTGGACAGCCTTGATCTGCTTGTGGAGCAGGGAGAGCTGTTCGCTCTGCTGGGTGTCAACGGCGCAGGAAAAACTACCACGATCAAGATGCTTTCTTGCCTGACAAAGCCAACAGGCGGGGACGCCTATCTGAACGGTAACAGCATTGTCAGCGATCCGGCAGCGGTGAAGAATGTAATCGGAGTATCGCCCCAGGAGACCGCCGTCGCCCCCGGTCTGACGGTAAAAGAAAATCTGGCGCTTATGTGCGGCGTTCACGGTTTTTCAAAGGAAAAGCGACAGCAGAAAATCAAAGAGCTTTCCCGGCAATTTGACCTGACAGGTGTCCTCGGCAAGAAGGCCGGTAAACTCTCCGGGGGCTGGCAGCGGCGATTGAGCATTGCCATGGCTTTGATCAGCGAACCCAAGATACTTTTCTTGGACGAGCCGACACTCGGGCTGGATGTGCTGGCGCGAGGTGATCTATGGGATGTGATCCGCACACTGAAGGGCCGGATAACCATTATCCTGACTACCCACTACATGGAGGAAGCGGAGGCACTTTCCGACCGTATCGGTATTATGAAAGGAGGCCGGCTGCTTGCGCTGGGGACGGCTGATGAACTGAAAAGGCAGACCGGCAAAGAGAAGTTTGAGGACGCATTTATAGCAATTGTGAAGGAAAACTAAATTGAGTATGCAAGGGTGGGGCAATGGTGCCGGAAATATCTGTCAGAGAATTAAAAGAAAGCGAATCAGCGGACGCCCTATTATTGGTCTGGGATGTTTTTATGGAATATGAGGCGCCTGATTATTCAGAAGAAGGGATTGCAGAGTTTTACAAAAGCATTCACGACGAAGGCTATCTGTCCAAGCTCCGTATGTACGGTGCATTTATGGAAAACAGGTTGGTTGGTGTTATTGCGACGCGAAGCGAGGGCGCGCACATCGCTCTGTTTTTTGTAAAAGGTGAATATCACGGAAGGGGCATCGGGAGAAAACTGTTCAAAACGGTTTTACAAATGTGTCCTGCCGGCAGTATGACGGTAAATTCATCGCCCTATGCCGTTCCGATTTATCATCATCTCGGTTTCCATGATATGGATAAGGAACAAGCCGTGAACGGCCTGAGATTTACGCCGATGGAATGGAGAAGGACGTAATTGTTTTGATTTTTAATAAGAGGAGAGAATATGAGATTACTTACTTTTTCGAGCCGGAACGCAAAAGAGATATTGCGCGATCCGCTTAACGTGGCGTTCAGCCTTGGTTTTCCGGTGATCCTGCTTTTTCTTATGAGTGCGATTGGGGCAAACGCGCCGGTAAGCATTTTCGAGATCGAAACTCTTACTCCGGGCATTACCGTGTTTGGCCTTTCCTTTATGACCCTGTTTTCCGCAACGTTGATTGCGAGGGACAGGGAGACCGCTCTTCTGCAAAGGCTCTATACCACGCCTCTGACTTCAGCGGATTTTATCTTCGGCTATGTGCTGCCGATCCTGCCTATTGCGGTGGCGCAGTGCGCCCTATGCTATATTGCCGCCGTTATGCTGGGGCTAACCTGGTCGGTTTACATTGTCTATGCGGTGCTGCTCATTATTCCCGTTTCCCTGTTCTTTATCGCATTGGGGCTTCTTTTTGGAAGTATCCTCAACACAAAACAGGTAGGCGGAATATGCGGAGCTCTGCTGACGATCCTGACTGCGTGGTTTTCCGGCGCATGGTTTGACATTTCACTGATCGGCGGTGTCTTTGAAAGAATAGCTAATATCCTGCCCTATATTCATGCCGTTGCTTTGGAAAAAGCTGTGCTGGCCGGGAATTTTTCCGGAATCCTTCCACATATTTGGTGGATCGTGTGCTATGGGGCTGTGGCGCTTGCAGCAGCTGTTTTGCTGTTCCTTCGCCAGATGAAAAAACAATAAGCATGAAAGAAATCGCTTGACAGGAAGAATCAGATCAGCATGCTTTGGGGTTAAGAGGAATGCAAAGTATGAGACTGCCCAAAAAGTGGCGGTCAGCCACTTTTTCGGCAGTCTCAATCATCAATGGTATTTTGAGATTCGCAAAAAAACGGATTGCGCCATGTGGACGTCAGCTTTTAATTCTGCTGGCGGAACTCTTCCTTATCCAGCATTGGATAGCAGATAAGCCTGCTGCCCTCAAGGTCTTCCCGGTGCATATCTACAGCGGCTATCTGATGGTTTGTGTAGGTGGTATAGTAATAGATACCTCTGGAGGCATTACAGCATGAGGTATAAATTGTGATCTCGTATTTACCCTCTGACACCTCGCAGCAGCCGCGCTGCTGATCTACGGAGCCGAGAATGTGGAAGAACTGTCCAACACTGTCTTCTTCAGAGCTGGAGGATATGGAATTCAGTTTTGTAAATGCCACCCTTGCAAAGCGAGAGGCAGAAGAAAGGTCACCCGGCAGCCCAAGCGCGCCCATCCCCCGGCTATAGGCGTTGAGCTCAAGTTTGCTGGAAAACAGATTTTCCGGCTGCCTTGGAGAGAGCTTCATATAATTATTCAGGGCAAACATCTGCTTGTCAAAGGGCGGATTATTTGTCAGCACGCCCACCGGGTTTTCGTAAACCCTCAGACCGTCTGCTACCGATTCGACGGTGATAGCGCCGCTTTTATCGGCGATAATCCAGTGAAGCTGGGCCGTTGGCAGCGTATCGCTGTACGGAGTACCGACCAGATTCATGCAGGAAATAAGATTTCGGGCCTCAGCCAGAGTTCCACACTGGCCCAGCAGCCAGGGAATGAATTCGTACTGAGCAACGTTTCGGCATCCGTCTTTTACATTGCTGTATATGGCGTTTCCCACAAAGTTCAGTCCTGCTATGCCGAGCCCCATCTCGTTGACCGCATCATAGTAAAGCGGATAATCGTCTGCGATATGAGCCATGCCGATAATGGCATAGTGAGAGGGTATACTGCCGCCGTGGCGAAGCTCGAGAGGATAATTCCTGGGCATAACAGTTATCTTTTCCCCGTATGAAAATTCATAATCCAGGGTCCGCCCCATGTAGAAATCCTTTGTCTGATATGTTGCAGCAGTACACATAAGCCCTCCTAATATAAAAAAGTAAGCGAATCATCGTAGCCGCCAGTTAAAAAATCAGGCCTGTAAGCCTGATACGATTATATCACCGAGCATTTGAAATGTACAGCTGCCAACGGAAAGCAAAATTGTGAGGAGCAGTCATCAGGCTTTGCTTTTGGTTTCCGAATGTTGATAGATTTTGCCATAATATTGCGGTATACTTAATATGAAAATCAACCATGGATTACCGCACATACAGGAGAAGCGATATGCCACAGAAAATCAAGGCAGATCACAAGAGGCTGATGAGGGTGGAGGTGCAGTTCAGGACAATATCCATGGACTGGTGGGCGAGCCTTGAACATAAGATACGATATAAAAAGGGCTTACAGGAATCCGACCATGTGGATCAGGAGCTTTTCGAGTGCGCCAAGATGAGCGCTGAACTCGACAGCCGTATGGAAAAATTGCAGCAATTTGTGGGAGACCTATACGAATAAGCAGCAGGAGGTATAAACAGTGAAAAAGATAGTACGCCGCATCCTGATAGTGATTCCCGCAGCTGCGCTGCAGGTACTGTGGCTGCTGCTTCTGGTAAAGTGGCTGGCCCCGTATACGGCTCTGATCACGCTGACCCTGTCTGTGGCGGCGTTCTTCTTTGTGCTGTATATAATCATAAAGCGGGAGGAAAGGACCTATAAGATACTATGGCTGCTGGTAATACTGACATTTCCGCTGCCCGGCGCGCTGTTCTATCTGTTCTTTGGAAATAAGCGGACGGCGAAGCCGCTGGGGAAGAGACTTGAAAAAGTAAAAGAGGCAGGAACGCCAAAGCCGCTTTGCATTGGCGCAGTGCCATTTGACGGGGGGCACAGAATGGAGCAGACGCTCCGATGGCTGGAAAGAAAGACGGGCTATCCCCTGATGAGGGCGGGGCAGGTGCGCTACTACGCTCTTGGAGACGATATGATGCCGGATATGCTGGAGGATATTAAACGGGCGCGCAGCTTTATATATCTTGAGTATTTCATAATAGAGCCGGGCAGATTGTGGGATTCCATGGCTGCGGTTCTGGAAGACAAGGCAGCTCAGGGCCTGGACATCCGGGTAATGTACGACGACCTGGGCAGCATTTCCACATTCAATATGGACAATGTGCGGCAGCTTCGCTCAAAGGGCATAAAATGCGTGCCTTTTAATCCTCTTATTGCCGTGAAGGGTACGGTCAATTACCGCGATCATAGAAAAATGCTCATAGTAGACGGCGAAACCGCATACAGCGGCGGCGTGAACCTGGCGGATCGCTATGCCAACATAGAGCAGCCATACGGACACTGGAAGGATACCGGTTTTCGCGTTACCGGAGAGCCGGCGCAGAGCTTTACTCATATGTTCCTGACATTCTGGAACGCTTTCTCACTGCAAAACAATCTGCCCCAACCGGAGCTGAAGGAGCTGCGGCTGCCTGCACCTGAAACTGAAAACGGCTATATACTGAGCTATTATGACTCTCCTTTGAACCGGGAGGCATCCAGTAATCAGCTCTATATCGACCTGCTCTCACAGAGCACAGACTACGCGTGGTTCTTTACGCCGTACCTTATGCCCGGAGACGAATTGATGGACGCTATGGCGTGCGCAGCCCATCGCGGCGTTGACGTTCGCATAATCATGCCGGGCATTCCGGACAAGAAGCTTATCTTCAGAATGTCGCGAAGCTTTTATCAGGCACTCCTTACAGAAGGGGTCAAAATCTACGAATACACTCCGGGCTTTGTCCACGCAAAGAGTTTTGTGTCGGACGACGTGGTAGGCACTATAGGTACGGTCAATCTTGACTACCGCAGCCTGTTCCTGCATTTTGAGAATAATTCGCTGTTTTACCGCTCCAACATAATTGCTGAGCTGAAGGACGACTTCTTATCGACGCAGGCAAAATGCAGACAGGTGCAGCCGTACGACATAAAGCACTATGCAGTTCGCTGGATAGTGGACGGGATACTGCGCATCTTCGCTCCGCTATGCTGACACCTTTGATGCGGGAGAAGCCGGCAAATTCTTTTTAGACCAACGGCTTGCCGGTGGTCTAATTTGCTGTGCCGGGATTTACTTAATTTCTTTGTATCTATGATAAGATCTGTATTTGACTGTTCTTGGCATGTTTTTATGCTATAATAAAACATATAACCAAGAACGATTTGTGGGAGTTTTTTGTATCGTATGGAAATACGGCGCGTTAAGAAACACGATGTGGATATGACTTCGGGCAGCGTTTTCAGGCATCTTCTGAACTTCGCGGTACCGCTGCTCATGGGCAATATATTTCAGCAGCTTTATAATACGGTGGATACGTGGGTAGTGGGCAATTATGTGAGCAACGAGGCATTTTCTGCCGTAGGCACCGTCGCCCCCATAATAAATACCCTCATAGGCGCATTTTCCGGCCTTGCCAGCGGCGCGGGGGTGGTCATTTCTCAGTATTACGGCGCGGGCAAGTACGACAGGGTGAGGGACGCGGTGCATACCGCCGTCATGATGACGCTGGTGCTGTCCGTAGCCTTCACCGCCATTGGCATAGCCATGACGCCTAACATGCTGCGCCTGATGAAGACCCCGGCGGAGGTATTCCCGGAGTCCAGAGCGTATCTTAACATATACTTTTCCGGCATGGCGGGGTTAATGCTGTATAATATGGGCGCGGGCATACTGCGCGCCGTGGGGGATTCAAAGCGGCCCTTTTATTACCTCGTATGCGCCGCAGTGATAAACACCGTGCTTGATCTGGTATTTGTCATAGCGTTCGGAATGGGTGTCGAGGGCGTGGCCTACGCTACCATAATCGCCCAGGGAATATCCGCCTTCCTGACCATGCTTACGTTGTTCAGGAGCGAATCCTGCGTCCGTGTGGAGCTGAAGCTTATCAGGTTTCATAAGGATATGCTTTTGAAGATAATTAAGGTAGGCATACCTGCGGCTCTGCAGATGGCCGTAACGGCCTTTTCAAACATATTCGTGCAGTCCTATATAAACTTTTTCGGTGCCGACTGCATGGGAGGCTGGACGGCCTACACAAAGGTGGACCAGCTGCTGTTTTTGCCTATGCAGTCCATAGCGCTGGCGGCCACAACGTTTGTGGGACAGAATCTGGGCAAGGGACGGGTCGATAGGGCAAAGAAGGGTGTGCGCACCTCTCTCGCCATGGCTATGACTGTGACGGTAGCGCTTTCAGCCGTAGTGATAACGGTTGCGCCGTCGCTGGTGCTGTTTTTCAACTCAAAGCCGGAGGTGATAAGCTACGGAACGCTGTTCCTGCGTAGACTCACGCCGTTCTATGTTCTGTGCTGCTTCAATCAGGTATATGCCGGCGCATTGCGCGGCGCTGGCAACAGCCGTGCGCCTATGATAATAATGCTGTGCTCATTTGTGCTGTTCAGGCAGTGCTATCTGTACATCATGTCCAATTTCGTATCCAATGCCGTATTGCCAATAGCGCTGGGCTATCCGGCCGGTTGGCTGGTGTGCAGCGTACTTACGGGGCTGTATTATAAAAAGGTGCATCTTGGGAAAGCTGTGGTAGTTGAGAAGTAAGGGCATCAGGTGCTCTCCGTTCACTTCGCTGCTTGCTTGGGATTCCCCTGGAGGAGGGAAAAGGCGTCACTGACGTCTTTTCTTATCCGTCATTTGAGGCTTTATTTTAAAAAACGAAAAATAAAAGCAATCACCTAAGGATGATTGCTTTTATTTGGTGCGCCCTCAGGGACTCGAACCCTGGACACCCTGATTAAGAGTCAGGTGCTCTACCAACTGAGCTAAGGGCGCATATTCTGTGGAGCGGGAAACGGGGCTCGAACCCGCCACCTCCGCCTTGGCAAGGCGGCGCTCTACCAAATGAGCTATTCCCGCATCTTGGCATTTCACTGTCTTTTCGCCAGCGCGCTTAATTATAATAGCGCAAGACGGAATGGTTGTCAACCCCGTCTTGCGCAAATTTTGCAACTTTTTTTGCGGGAGACTATAAGCTCAAAAACTCTGCGGCGTTTTTGTATTGGATCTTTTCGAGGGCCGTTTTTGACAGGGGAAGGGAGCGCAGCCGGGCGAGCTCCGTGCCGGCGTCCCACATAGGATAATCGCTGCCGAACATTATCCTGTCCTCACCGTACATATTCATGAACTCCATTATCCTCTCGTCGGTCATGGTAAAGAAGCAGGAGGAGCAGTCCACCATTACGTTTGTGCCGGGGATGTATTTTTCTGCCTCTTTCCATTCGGTCCATCCGCCGAAGTGGGCGCATATGAGCCTGAGGCGGGGGAAGCTCTCCAAAAGCCTGGGTATGAGGCAGGGATTGGAGTAATGATAGCGGTAGTCGCCGGTATGGAAGAGTATGGGATAGCCTGTGGCTTGGCAGAAGTCGTATATAGGTCCCATGCTGCTGTCGGTTATGGCGAACTTCTGAAAGTCCGGGTGCAGCTTTATACCCTTTAACCCCAGTGATTCAGCCCGTTCCAGCTCGGCTATCGGGTCCTCCATACCCGGATGTATGGTGCAAAGGCCCACGAACCTGTCAGGGTGAGCCAGAACAGATGCCTTTATGAAGTTGTTTATGCTTTTCACCTGATGTGGCGTGGTCGCCGCGGAGTGTACCACAAATTTGTCCACTCCTGCCCTGTCGCCTATTTCCAGCAGTCTTTTGACTGAGCCGTTGGGGTTAGTCATGTGCTTATCGTAAAAATAGCCGATGTTCATTGCCGCTTTTTCGGCAATATTATCCGGGTAAATATGAGCGTGTACGTCGATGACCATTGGGTGTTTTAAACGTTCCTTTTCTCGTGATTATTTATTTTTGAGCCTTTGCTTCGGCAGCTCATCGTACATTGCAATTATATCATCGGGAGGGGGCGGGGGGAAGGGGCAAAGGGGCCCGCAAAAAGAATAAGCCATCTGGTGACGGCTTGTTTTGCTATAATACTTGATCCTCATGGGAAGGGGTATACTTCATTATAGCCTCAACCGGACAACGTAATATACGGCATAAGTCGTTTATGGTCGTTGTATTCAGAGGCTTGTTTTTGCGCAGCCTGTCGATGGTCGAGCTTGAAATATGATGAGTCACAATCAGCGTATATGTGGTTTCTTGTGAGCGCTGCAACGTATCCCAGAACGGCTCGTAAGAAATCATAAAATCACCTACCCATATAAGTATTCTATGGGATAGTTTTATTCTTGATTATAGTCGCTATTTAGACTATAATTTGGATATAAACAAAGGAGGATATCGATATGGGTAAGAAAAGCGGTCTTATAACATGTAAACACTGCGGTCAAGTAATTGCTGCCAGTGCTAAAACATGTCCGCACTGTGGCGGCAAAAACGGTAAACCGGTTTATAAAAAGTGGTGGTTCTGGGTTTTAGTTGGCTTTTTTGCAATAGGTATCATGGGCAACGCTGTCGGAGAGAAATCCGCTACGGTAAAAAGTGAGAATAGTGTCCCGCCTAAAAACACATTGAGTCAGAATATCGGCGAGAGTGTGACGGAGGCTACAAAAGATACCCACACACCCATACCTGTGCCGACAGAGAAACCGCAGGATAAGGTTCCTACCGAATACAGAAACGCTCTGAAAAAAGCAGAAACATACAGCGAAATGATGCACATGTCCAAGAAAGGGATATACGATCAGCTAACCTCTGAATATGGCGAAAAGTTTGATGCTGATGCAGCCCAGTATGCCATAGACAATGTGACAGCGGATTGGAACGCGAATGCTCTCGCAAAAGCAAAAGAATACCAGAAAACGTTGGCCATGTCTAAATCGGCAATATACGATCAACTTACATCTGAATACGGCGAAAAATTTACGGCAGAAGAAGCGCAGTATGCAGTAGATAATCTCGAATAGCCAAAATATGGCGAACACCGACCGAAGCTTAGATTAAATAAACATCCTCCCAAATGGGAGGATGCTCTTGTTGGAGCGGGTAATGGGACTCCCGGCGGCACTGGGGCAGTGCCGCCGCCAGCCCGGGGAACTCGGAAACGATACACTGTATCGTTTCCGCCCCTCGCGGGGACGTTCCCTTCGAGTCCCATTCCCCAATCATCATTTCAACAAAAATATCCCCCCATTCGGGAGGATATTTCTGTTGGAGCGGGTAATGGGACTCGAACCCACTATCTCAGCTTGGAAGGCTAATGTGTTACCATTACACTATACCCGCGTATTAAGTTGTAAGTGGTGCGGGCGAAGAGACTTGAACTCATACGCCTTGCGGCACTGGAACCTAAATCCAGCGCGTCTGCCAATTCCGCCACGCCCGCAAGCTTATTATTCAAATTTGGTGACCCGTCGGAGATTCGAACTCCGGACACCTTGATTAAAAGTCAAGTGCTCTACCGACTGAGCTAACGGGTCAATTGGCTGGGGTGGCGGGATTTGAACCTGCGCATACCAGAGTCAAAGTCTGGTGCCTTAACCGCTTGGCTACACCCCAATAACTGGGGGTGAGGTAACGGAAGCGGATAAAGTAGTATTATCCGCTTCCCCTCGAAAAATGGGGTGAGTGGTGGGATTTGAACCCACGACATCCAGAGCCACAATCTGGCGCTCTAGCCACTGAACTACACCCACCATGTAAAGTTATACGACCTCAGGATGCCAACTGCAAAACCATTTAAGCGGCTCAAATAACTTTGCATTTGGCGCGCCCGCAGGGATTCGAACCCTGGACCTACGGCTTAGAAGGCCGTTGCTCTATCCTGCTGAGCTACAGGCGCATATCCAGATGTCAGTCCCTGGCCCCTTGGCAGCCCATATAGGCATACCGCCGACATCAACGTATTTTATCAGAAACACACAGCTATGTCAAGCATAATGCTGATCTTAAAATGCGGCAACAGAATGAATTAATTATATTTTGATTATTCTGCGCCGGCCGGGGCAGAATATGGCTATGTTGATTTTGTTTATCAGAGCAATAATACTTTATCTTCTTGTGTTTATGGTGATAAGGCTGACCGGCAAGCGGCAGATATCCGACCTTCAGCCCTTTGACCTTATCATAACGCTGCTGGTAGCGGACTTGGCCTCTGTGCCTGCGTCAGATACCAGCATACCCCTTCTTTACGGTATAGTTCCCATACTGGCCCTCTTCCTTATACAGCAGACGATGGCGCTTTGCTCGCTGAAGTTCGAGGGCTTCCGCTATGCCGTGTGCGGCAGGCCCTTACTGATGGTATCAAAGGGTGTGGTGCAGGAGCAATCCCTCAAGGCGGCCAGGTACACCCTAAACGACCTTATGGAGCAGCTTCGCGCAGGGGGTAACTTCGAGCTGTCAACGGTGGAGTACGCCATACTCGAAACAAACGGGCAGCTGTCTGTGCTGTTGAAAGGCCCTTCACAGCCTGTGACGTACGAGGCGCTGTCGCTGGAATCCCCCAAGGCACAGCCTCCCTTTTTGCTGGTGCAGGACGGTAAGATACACAAGGAAGCCCTGCGCCAGTCCGGCTACGACGAAAAATGGCTCAACAGCAGGCTGAAGTCCGCCGGAATAAAAGGACCCGAGCGGCTTTTGTTTGCTTTTTTGTCCGGGAATACGCTGCATGTGCAGTCCAAGGGAAAAGATGGAGGCAGGGTGGCATTTATAGATACAGGAGGAAAAAATGACTAATAAAAGCGGTTTTCCCATAGCAGCTGCCATAGCTGCTGCTATAGCGGTAGCTATGCTCATATTCCTGTTCACAGTGCCCGGAAATTATCTCAGGGATATGACGGCAAAGCTGCGCGTAATGACTCATGAGGCAGAGCAGGCGGCAGTATTGGGGGATATGGCAACGGCTGCGGAACGCTTGGACGCGATAACGCGGGAATACAACAGCCGCCGCGATAAGATAAAGATGTTTTTCCATCATGACGACCTGGACGAGATGGAAAAAACGCTCATCACCTGCCGGGATCTTGTGGCCATGGGCCAGAGCGACAACCTTATATGCGAGATAGATACCATCTTAGGCATACTGGATCACATGGATGCTGTGGAAACCATAACCATAGCGGAGCTGTTCTAACCTGAACAAAAAGGAAGCAGCAAAAAACTAAACCACCGGCTAACCGGTGGTTTGCGTACTTTGCGCTCAATGCAGTCGAGAAGTTCTTCGCCGTTATAATCCCCTTATCCTTACTTCCAGCACCCGGCCGATTATCTCCACGTCGCCGCCGGAGATTATCATGGGCTCGTATTTGGGGTTGGAGGGTATCAGCATCAGCGTGTTATTTAGCCACTTTACCTTGCGCACCAGAACCTCGTCTCCTATGCGCACTATGGCGATATGTCCGCTTTCCACCCGGTTCTGCATGCGTACCAGTACAAGCGCACCTTCGGGTATGAAGTCGCCTATCATGCAGTCCCCTTCCACTTCCATATAAAAGTAATCCCCCGCGGTGACGTCGCCTGCGGGCAGGGGAATGTATTCGGTGATGTTCTCGTCCGCCAGTATGGGCAGCCCGGCATGAACCCTTCCCACAAGCGGAACGCCGACAGTGTCCGTAACGGGCATGAAAAGGGCGGAACTGCTGCCCCGCTCCTTGAACATGGTAGTCACCGTGTCGCGGCCCAGTATGTAGTCTGCAGTTACGTGGAATATGGAGCAGAGCTGCATCAGCGCATCGTTTGGCAGGGGCACCCTGCCGGTCTCATATTTACATATGGCTGCCTTCTGTACGCCCAGCGCCTGTCCCAGCTCATCCTGAGTAAGGCCATGCTGCTTTCTAAGCTCCCGCAGTCTGTTCATTTATACACCGCCTCTCCGATATGTGCAGTCCTGTTTTGTTTAGTGTATCCCATTAAGAAATAAAAATCAAGCCAAATATTTTGCACAAAATACCATAAATAGTATTGACAGTATCCAATAAAGATACTATAATGCAATTGTAACCTGATAAGACACTTTTGAGAAAGATGCGGGAAATGATCGTTTCCGATGAAGATATAAACGGAGGTGCGTTATGAATTACTTTGGATTGTTCTTCAGCTTTATGATCCCCGGCGTGGTGATAGGTACTATGGCGGCGTCCGCCGTAAAGGAAGCGGCAGCCAAAAAAGGCAGGCGTCAGGCTATGATGCGGCGCAGAGCCATGCATACCGTCCCCAAGAATAAGCTGTATGTAAGCACCATCGAGGAGCGAAAGGCCGCGTAATACGGCTGAATAGATGCGGCAACTTCAAAATCAAAGCTTGCCCGTTCCCGCGGGCAAAAATCAACTTAATATGCGCCATTTGTAAAAGCTTCGCCTGAGTAAGGCGGAGCTTTTGCATTGCCTGACGATTTGCCCAATGTGTAAACTTGCAAGCGGTTCGCTTGTGGGAAATGACAAAGTGAAGTATAATATCCTGGTACACCTAAAGTATAATTGACGAGGTATGTCATAATGGCAAAAAGACGCAGGAGAAGAAGCAGAAACTCAAGGAGAAGGAGAATACGCAACGCCATAAGGATAACACTCTTTTTCCTTATTGTTGTCGCTATAATAGGCGGAATCATACTGCTGGTCTCAAAGCTTATAAATAAAGGCGGGGAGACGGGCGATATAGGCAGCGATGCGGCGATAGAGCAGCCGGTTGGGCAGGAGCAGGAGGAGAAGCAGGGCTTCTTCGCCAGGCTGTTCAAAAAGAAGGATAAGGAGCAGGACGGCCTGTTCGACGAGGAGGGCAACCCTCTCGCAACCCAGCCGCCGGAGCCTACCCCGACACCGCTGCCGGAATTCAGCCCCTATTCCGTGGCAGGCACAAGCCCCTCGGATTTTGGCCTTGAAACAAAGATAGAGGTGGACGGCAGCGAGATGGATGCAAGCCAGTATACCGCCGCCGATGTCATAGACTTTGAGGAGGGGTATAAATATACCCAGCTTGAGGGCGTAATAACCTTCCGCGGCAATAACTTCCGCGACAGCCCCTCCTATGGCACTGTGAACATGACCGAGAAGAAGTTCGACACCTCCCCATGGACCTTCACGGTGGGCAGTATGCAGAAGATGTACGGCTCCGGCTCCTGGTCAGGCTGTGGCTGGACGGGTCAGCCGCTGCTCGTTCGCTGGCCGGAATCCACCAAGCGCATAATGAACATGCGCGACTGGGCCAAGCAGAAGGACGGCCTTGTGGAGGCCATATACGCCACCATGAGCGGCAACATATACTTCTTTGACGCCGAAACGGGGCAGGAGACACGCGACCACATAAGCACAGCCTTCCCCTTCAAGGGCGCGGGCGCGCTGGATCCGAGGGGCTATCCCCTCATGTATGTCGGCTCCGGCGACGACAGCCCGACCGAGGGCAAGGATACCTCCCACGCCTTCATAATAAGCCTCATAGACGGCTCGGTGCTTTATGAGTTCGGCAAACAGGACTCCTTCAGAATAAGGGGACTTTCCTACTTTGACAGCTCCGCCCTTGTGGACGCCGAGACGGATACCCTTATATACCCCGGCGAAAGCGGAATACTGTACCTTATAAAGCTCAACACAAATTACGACGAAGCCGCAGGGACTATCTCCATAAGCCCGAAGGTGACAAAGTGGCGCTATAAGGGCGCAAAGAACAACACGGACGGCGTAGCCGCAAGCGACGCCTTCTGGCTCGGCATGGAGGACAGCGCCATGATCTGGCGGGGCCACATGATAATCGCCGACAACGGCGGCCACCTCATGTGCATCGACCTTAACACCTTGCAGGTGAAGTGGGTGCAGGATACTCTGGACGACACTAACTGCACAGGCGTGCTGACCCTCGAGGGAGAGGATCATCACCCTTACGTGTATATGTCCACCTCCTTCCACCCCAACTGGAGGGCCAGGGATACCCAAACCGCGCCCATACCCATATGGAAGATAGACGCCGTGACAGGCGAGAGGGTATGGACCAACAACGACTACAACTGCCAGACCATTGCAAAGCCCAATCAGGTTTCGGGCGGCGTGCAGGGTTCATTTGCCTCCGGCAAGAACGACCTTGAGGGCCTCATATTCGTGCCGGTATCCATGACGGAGGGCATGAAGGGCGAGCTGGTGGCGCTCAACAAGTCCGACGGTACGGTAAAGTGGCGGTACACCTTCCAGGGGTATCCTTGGAGCTCGCCGGTGCCGGTATATGACCAGAACGGCAAGGGCTACATAATACAGTGCACCAAGTCGGGCTACATACACCTTTTCGACGGCCTGACCGGCACACTGCTGGACGAGATGAACCTGGGCTCCAACGTGGAGGCCTCTCCCGCTGTGTTCGATAATCATATCGTCATAGGCACCAGAGGCGGGCTCATTTATGGCATAAAACTAAAGTAGCTGATTTGGAGATGTAATGGGCAGGGTAAACGGAAATATTCAGGGCATAAAGGACACGTTGCTGGAGAGGATAGAGCTGCTGTACGATATGCGTCAGGGGCAGGACGAGTTCGTCTCCCGGGAAATGGTGGCGGAGCTGAGCCAGCTTACGGGTATTCTGGGCCGGGAGATTTCCGTATACATAGGCCGTGACGGCCGCATTGCCGACGTATCCGTGGGCGACAATGCCAAGGTCTCCATGCCCAATATGCGCCTCGTGCGCAATGAGGACAGGCTGTGCGGCGTGCGCTGCATACACACTCACCCCAACGGCGACGGAAGGTTGTCCGGAGTGGATCTCGGCACGCTCCGCAGCATGCGCCTTGACAGCATGGCGGCCATAGGCGTCCGGGAGGACGGCGAGCCCACATCGGTATACGCCGCGTACCTTGGGGAAGCGGACGAGGCGGGGGAGCGCGGCGTGCTGATATACGGCCCCATGCGCCCATACAAGCTGCCCCAGCGGCTGTTGATGAAGGAGATATACCTTGCGGACGACAGGCTGAAGTCAACGACTGTCGAGGCGGAGGGCTCACGGCCTGAGAGGGCGATACTTGTGGGGCTGGAAAACAGCGTGCCCTACGATACCCTTGCGGAGTTAGGCGAGCTTGCGAGGACGGCGGGGGCAAACGTAGTGGGCAGGTTCACCCAGAAGAAGGCCGGCGCGGACAACGCCACATACATAGGCAGCGGCAAGGCGGAGGAGCTTTCCCTGAAGGGGAGCGAGCTGGAGGCGGATCTTTTCATATTCGACGATGAGCTTACAGCCGTGCAGAGCCGCAACCTCGAAGAGATTCTGGGCGCCCGGGTGATAGACCGCACGGCGCTTATACTGGACATATTCGCCCAGCGGGCGACCTCCCGGGAGGGCAAGCTTCAGGTGGAGCTTGCACAGCAGAAATACCGGCTGCCGCGGCTGCTGGGTCAGGGAACGGTGCTTTCCCGGCTGGGCGGCGGCATAGGCACACGGGGCCCCGGCGAAAAGAAGCTTGAGATAGACCGGCGACGGATAAAGCGGCGGATATTCGAGCTTAGCGAGGAGCTTGGCGAGATAGAAAAGCAGCGGAGCCTAAGACGCGCCCGCCGCGAGAAGAATTCCACGCCTGTCGTGGCGCTGGTGGGCTACACCAACGCAGGCAAGTCCACGCTGCTCAACGCCCTGACCGACGCATCGGTGCTGGCGGAGGATATGCTGTTCGCTACACTCGATCCGGTGGTGCGGCAGGCGGAGCTGCCCAACGGCACCGAAGTGCTGATCTCTGATACCGTGGGCTTCATAAATAAGCTGCCCCACGACCTTGTGGAGGCTTTCCGCTCCACCCTTGAAGAGGCGGCAAACGCAGACATTATACTGCACGTGGTGGATAGGTCTTCACCGTATTACGAGAGCCAGATGGCAGTAGTGGAGGACGTGCTGTCAAAGCTTGGCGCGCTGGATATACCGAGGATAAACGTATACAATAAGTGCGACCTTACCGGGGAGCGAACGCCAAATGACGGCGTGTTCATAAGCGCGGCGAAGGGCACAGGCATTGATGAACTGCTGGAGCAGATAGAGAGCCGGATAAACAGCGGCAGGCTGGAGGTTGACCTGGTAGTGCCTTACGACAAATACGAGGCCATGAACGTCATACGCGCCGAGGGCCGAATATTGAAGGAGGACCATCAGGGGGACGGCGCTCATCTGAAGATTCAGATAAACGAGACTGCGCTGTGGAAGCTTAAAAGGATGCTGGGAGAAGGATATGGGCAAAACTAAGGTAATAGCCATAGAGGGAATAGACGGAAGCGGCAAAAGTGTGCAGTATAATAAGCTTGCCGAGGCGCTGACGGATATGGGCTATTCCGTGGAAAAGCGGGAGTATCCCAAGTACGAAAGCTACTTCGGCTCCCATGTAGGCAGCTATCTTTCAGGCGCAGAGGGCGTAAAGGCGGATACGGTGGACGGCAAGAGCATGGCCTTGTGGTTTGCGCTGGACCGCTGGGAGGATATGAAGAGCCACATTGACGGCGAATACGACTATATGATAATAAACCGCTACGTGCTGAGCAACGCGGTATACCAGAGCATACGCGACATAGACCTTCAGCGCCCGGATATAATTGACTGGGTATTCGAGCTGGAATACGGCCACTTCTGCCTGCCAAAAGCCGATATATACCTTTTCTATGACGTGGCGCCTGCTCAGGCGGGTGAGAACGTAATGAAAAAGGGCTTTAGGGATTACGTGGGCGGCGAGAAGAAGGACGTATACGAGGAATCCTGCGGCATACAGCAGCGGGCCAGAGCCAAGTACCTTGAAACGGCACAGAGACGCAATGACATCGCCGTGATACAGTGCATGGGGGATGAGGGAATGCGCTCCATAGAGGATATAGGGGCGGAAACCATGCGGGTGCTGCGGGAGAGGAATATGATCTAATCGGCGGATATACCGCCTTTTTTTATTGCGGCAAAAAGCGCCCGCCACAGCGCAGCGTCAACGGCTTCCATCTGCGCCAGACAGTACTTCAGCCGGAAGGCCGAGAGGGCGGAAAGGGTATCGCCAGATAGCTTGCCGTTCATCAGGCAGGAAAAACCCAACATATTCAGCCCCTGCTGAAGCACAAATACATGTACCCCCATATTTCCCGGGAAAAGTACAGGATACCCCACGGCAAGCGATGAGCGGCCGAGACTGACCTCGCCCCGTATCCACAGGGGCGATTGATACTGGGCTTCTACATATGAAAAAAGCTTGTGATTTATACAGTACCGGCGTATCTCGTTTTGCACGCCGCAGATGTTTTTGCAGGGGCAGAGCAGGGCGAAGTCCCCGGAAAGGCCGGCGAAGCAGGGGGAAAAGGGGGCGAAGGGCTCCCGAAGGGTATGGAAGGAGCTTTTGAGCGCCATATCGTATCGGCTGCACAGGCGGCGGCAGGCATATAAAAAGCGGCCGTCCGTCCAGAGCGTTCCGCCGCAGCTTTTGCAGCGGCCCATGAGGGCGGGATCGGCCGTGATGAACCTGCCGCTGTATTCATCGTAAACAAAAAGCGTCGCCATGCTTTATCATATGGCGGCGCGTTTGCTTTTGTTAAAACGTATTTTTGCCTTTAACCCTGAAAGTCCACCTGGGGCTGGGCGTTGGGGTCGATGTAGGGGGCGTTGGGGTCGTAGTAGCCGGGGTCCATTGTAGGCTCTGCGTATACGGGGGAGTTGTCGCTGTAATAATAGTAGTTGCCGTCAGCGCCCTGATATATGGTAGGCGTGCGGGGAGGCAGCGATTCGCCGGGGGAAAGCACCTTTGCGGCCTCGGCTTCCTCCGCGGAATCGAATATGAATTCGTGCAGCGCCCTGGCGTTGGCGGGCATATCTGCCAGCACTACCGACTTCCTCTCGTATTTATCGGTTTTGTATGTTTCGTCCGCAGGTATCCTGCAGTAGAGCAGGCCGCCTGCGCCCATGCCCAGAGCCTTTGTAGCGCAGGAGATTATGCGGTCGTTGGTCATGTTGGTCTCCACCATGGGCAGTATCTTCTCAAGCATTTTATATTGCCTGGATACGTCCGCCTTCATGAACTGGGCGTATATCTGGTTGAGCAGCTTGAACTGGCGCTTGGTGCGGTTGAAGTCGCTGTCTATGTGGCGTATGCGCGCATAGCCCAGGGCCTGCTTGCCGGTGAGCTTGACGTTGCCCTCGTTGGCGAATATGAAGCCGTCCCATGTGTCCGCTATGCCGCGCTGCTTATTGAGGCCGGCTATGCAGTCGTTGGCTTCGCTTATTTCCTCGGCGCTCATGCGCACCGTAACGCCGCCCAGCGCGTCCACTATTTCCTCGAACATATTGAAATCCACCAGCACGTATTCGCTGAGGTTGAGATAGAAGTTGCTGTTGAGGGTCTCAAAGAGCAGGTCAAGGCCGCCCTTTACCGCGGCGGAGTTGAGCTTGCCGTAGCCGTGTCCGGGTATGTTCACCAGCATGTCGCGCATTATTGTGGTGAGCTTGAGTCTGTTGTTTACCGTGTCTATGGTGGCTATGAGCATGGCGTCCGTGTTGGAGTCCCCCTTTGTGCCGCGCCGGTCAACGCCTATGAGCAGCACGTTTATGTAGCGCTCGTCCGCAGCGTTGGCCTTCAGCTTTTCTAAGGTTGCGTCGTCCAGCCATGTCTGGTCGTATAGCTCGCTCATGGGTATGGGGGTTGGCACCGGGGTAGCCGAGGGCTCCGGCGTAGCGTTGGGGGTGGCCGCGGGTGCGGGGGTGATTATGATGTCCCCGTCGTTCTCCGCGAACACGGTATCCGTGCCGGGGCGGGATATGCTGTTGAGCAGCTTTGCTGCAAGTATCCCTATGGCGGCGGCTGCGGTCACTATGACGCATATAAGTATGATTATGATTTTGCGGCCTTTGCCGTTATTTTTATTTTGCTCCATTTTTTCGGACGCTTCCTTTTGTATAATGTTGTCCGGGACATTATAACCTATAATGCGAAATATAGCAATTTTTGCGAACCGAATTTACAATGCGGCAACTATTGCCATGTTGAAAGCCTTGGGGTATATTATAATATGAATTACTATGCGGCAAGGGAGCGGTATGCTTATGTACGGTGATTTCGCGGGCATGTACGACCCGCTCATGAAGGATGTGGATTACGATTCCTGGGCGGAGTACCTGCTCCGGTTTATGGGCGCTGAAAAGCTGCGGGTGACGGACTGCGCCTGCGGCACAGGCGAGATAACGCTGCGTCTGGCCAGGGCGGGGCATATAATGACCGGCGTGGACATATCCGGGGACATGCTGAGGATAGCCTCCGAAAAGGCGCGAAGGGCGGCGCTGAAGATACCCTTTGTGGAGCAGGACATGCGCAAGCTCGCGCTGCACCGGCCCCAGGACGCTATAATCTGCGCCTGCGACGGGGTGAACTACCTCGATTCGCTGAAGGCCGCCGAGGAGTTCTTCGAGGCCGCAAACGCCGCACTGAAGGTGGGCGGCCTGCTGCTTTTCGATATTTCGTCGCAGTACAAGCTGGAAAACATACTGGGCTGCAATACCTTTGCGGAGGACGAGCAGGGCGGGGCGTATATCTGGAAGAACAACTACGACCCGAAAAGCCGGCTCATAGAGATGAATCTGACCTTCTTTGAGCGGCAGGGTGAGCTTTACCGCCGCTTTACCGAGCGGCACATACAGCGGGCCCATGGCACCGACGAGCTGCTTAAAGCGCTGTGCAGGGCGGGCTTTGACGCGGAAGCATATGACTTTGAAACGACGGATCCCGTAAAGCCGGACAGCGAGCGGGTGCAGTTTTCAGGAAGGAAAAGGCGATGAAGCCCCTTGAGCTTTACAGAGACGGCGAAAAGGTGGTCTGTGCTTTTACGCTGTACATAGACCCGAGAGCCGGGGAGCATGAGGAGATGCGGCAGCTAATGCTGGACGGCCTCGGGCGCATAGCGGGCTGCTACGGCACGGACAAAGGGCCCGTTGAGATTGAGGTGCGGGTGAATATAGCCGATAAATTCAGCTTGGGCGCGGTGAACGTGCGCATAATAGACGAGACGCCAGTCATACGTAAGTGGTACAGCCCAAGGATAAACGTGAGCCGGGCGTATTACGGCGCGCGCCGCAAGGGCCTCCTGAAGCTATGGCGGTTCATTATGCGCAAGCCGGACGTCTACATAAACCTCGCCGGCAAGGATGTGCAGGATCAAAGGCAGCGGGGGGTGATATGCTCTGTGATACAGCACGAGTTCGGTCATGTGCTGGGATTCAAGGATAAGTACAGGATGAGGAATTTCAAGAAAAAGAACGAGGACGTTGACGACGGGGACATAATGTACCGCGTGGGAGAAGCACAGAAGTTCATGGAATATCATATAAGAAGATTGAGGAGCTGCGCGGATAAGGGCAACATACCCTTCAGAAACGTGTAGCGACGATATACGGAGGATAACATAATGGGTAGGATAGTAAGGGGCCTTATGGCAAACGATACGGTAAAGCTCATGGCTATTACCGGCAAGGACATATGCGAGACCGCCCGTGAGCTTCACGGCCTGTCAAGAGTGTGCACAGCGGCGCTGGGCCGTTCCCTTCTCATAACCGACATGATGGGGGCGCAGCTCAAGGGCGAAAACGACAGGCTCACCACCATAATCAAAGGCGGAGGCCCGGCGGGCAATATAGTCTGCACCGCGGATAACAGGGGCCACGTAAAGGGCTACATAGAAAACCCCAAGCTGGAGCTGCCGCTAAACGACAGCGGCAAGCTGGACGTTTCCATGGCGGTAGGCTGGTTCGGCGAGCTTACGGTAGTGCGGGATCTCGGGCTGAAGGAGCCCTATGTGGGCAAGAGCAATATGGTGTCCGGCGAAATAGCGGAGGACTTCGCACAGTATTTCACGGTGAGCGAGCAGCAGCCCTCTATGGTATACCTGGGCGTCAGGGTAGACCCCCACGATGGCAAGGTCAGGGCCGGCGGCGGCCTCATAGTGCAGCCCATGCCCTTCTGCCCCGATGACGTAATAGATAACATACAGGACAGGGTGCCGATGGTGAAGATGCTTGCCGGCATGCTGGATGACGGCATGGAGCTGGAGGCTTCGCTGAAGAAGATATTCGACGGCATAGATATGACCTTCACTGAGACCATGGAGACAGGGTTCCGATGCGACTGCACGCGGGAGCGGCTGGAGAGGGTCCTTATATCCCTGGGCCGGGACGAACTCAGTGACATGATAGAGAAGGAACACGGCGCGGAGCTGACCTGCCACTTTTGCAATAAGAAGTACAGCTTCAGCGAAGCTGAGCTCAAGGGCCTCCTGGAGGAGGCCGGAAAGGCGCAATAGTCAAATGGCGGAAAAATTCAGAACCGAAAAAGGCGGTAAGGTGCTTCAGTTCGCTCAGGACGGAGAGTTTTACTACCGCAGCGGCTCGTCAAAGCTTGAAAAGAACGACCTTACCGGGGCCATAGCGAGCTATCGCATGGCTCTGAAGTTAGACCCCAAAAATTACGATGCAGTGCTGGGCATAGCGGAGATACTCACCGCCATGGGACGCACGGAGGAATCCAACCGGCTGCTTATGGTGAAGTTCCGGGAGGAGGAGAGGCCCGCGGAGGCTTATTTCGGCATGGGCTGCAACTTTTTCGCCCAGAGGGAATACGACCAGGCGCGCATGAGCTTCGATAAATACCTTGATGAGGATCCGGAGGGCGAATTCGCCTACACCGCATACGATATGGCTGAAGCCATAGACGACGGCACCGCCCAGGCCTATCAGGACGGACCCTTTGCCGTACCCGGGTACACGGAAGCGGAACAGGCAAGGCGGCTCATGGAGAAGGAGGACTTTAAAGGGGCTATAGAGCTGTTGGAAAAAACTGTGGAAGAGCATCCTGAGCTTTCATATGCACGCAACAGCCTCGCCCTGTGCTATTATTGCGTACACGATTACGACAAGGCAACGGATCAGGTGGGTGCAGTGCTTAAGGAAGAACCCCAGAACATACAGGCACACTGCAATCTGGCTATATTCATGAGGGGAGCCAAGGACGACGTTGGCCTGAAGCGGCAGGTCGATTATTTAAAGACTGTCGCCACAGAGGACGCGGACGACCTTAACAGGCTCTGCGTTACATTCATGGATCTTCGCGAGTTTGCCGTAGCGCTGCCAATCGCCAAAAAGCTCTACAATAAAAAAAGCTTCGATCCTGCCGTTATACACAGGCTCGCCCTCTGCGCATATTATACCGGCGAATGGGCCTATGCCCTGAGCTGCTACGATAAGCTCATAAAGATCGACGGCGAGGACAGCATAGCCCGCTTTTACAGGGGAATATGCAAGGCGGCGATAATGGGCGCGCCAAAAGCCATGAGCCTCATGCTGAACTATCAGGTGCCTGCGGAGGAAGTCATAGCCAGGATAAAGAAGCTCAACGAGTACATACACATTCCCCGGGAAAAGCTCATGGAGATGTGGAAGGAGGGCGGCGACGTGAGGACGACTGCCAAGTGGGGCCTGACGCTGCCGGATCAGTCGGTAAAGCGGGCCATACTGAGCTTTATTGCCTCCTTCCGAGACGAGACAGCGGAGGAGATACTGCGCGACTTTGCCCTGCGCAAGGAGGAGAGCACGGATCTCAAGCGAGATACCTTTGCAATGCTCAAGGCCATAAACGCCAAGGAGCCGTATCTGAGCTATATCGACGGGGAGCTGGTAGAAAGCCGGGTGAGCCTTATGCCGGTAATGCCGAAGGGCCTGCCCAAAGCTTACGGCGAGGTAATGGAAAGCTGCGTAGACTACATGAGAGGGATACGTGACGACAGGTGTATATCCACAGCCGTGAAGCTATGGGGCAAATATGTAAACGGCCTTTCGAGTTACCCGCCGATCTCCAACGGGCAGAAGATGGCACTCGCGGCGGCCCTCGAGTACGAGGCATGCCGCAAGTGTGGCGTGGAGGTCACAAAGCTTGAGCTTTGCAGCAAGTATGGAATAAGTATGGTTCGCTTCAACAACGCCATGGGCAAGCTGAACAAAGGAGAAAGCAAGGAATGAGATTCATAGCGACCTGCAAAATAGGCTTGGAAAGCGTAGTATCCCTTGAGCTCAGGCGCCTTGGCATAGAGGTGGAAAAGGTGGAGGACGCGAGGGTGCTGTTCCTCGGGGATTATCAGACTATGGCAAAGGCCTGCTTGTGGCTTAGGACGGCGGAACGGGTGCTCATGGAGGTGGCAAGCTTTGAGGCCAGGAGTTTTGAGGAGCTGTTTCAGGGCGTGAAGGCCGTAAGCTGGCGGGATTACCTCAAAAAGGACAGCTTCATACACGTAAACGGCAAGAGCGCCAAGAGCACGCTGTTCAGCGTATCCGACTGCCAGCGCATAGCAAAGAAGGCCATAGTGGAAAACCTCATGGCCGCGTACCGAACGGAGCGGCTGCCAGAGACAGGCGGAGAGGTGATAATAGAGATAGGCATATTGCGGGACGTGGTTACTGTGGCGCTGGACTGCTGCGGCGCGGGGCTTTCCCGACGGGGCTACCGCACGTATAACGTCGCCGCGCCTATCGCGGAGACCTTGGGGGCGGCAATGCTCCTGCTCTCCCATTATAGGGGCGACAGGCCGCTTATAGACCCCATGTGCGGCAGCGGCACAATGCCCATTGAGGCGGCAATGATCGCCAACAACATGGCTCCCGGCCTGAACCGACCATTTGCAGCGGAGGAATGGGAATTTGCCGGCGGCAAAAGCCTGTTTGATAGGGCGCGGCAGGAGGCCCGTGAAAGCCGCATAGACGGTCGGCCCGACATACTGGGCAGCGACATTGATGCTCGCAGTATAGATCTCTGTAAAAAGCACGCCAAGAAGGCGGGAGTGATGGTAAACTGGAAGGTAGCGCCGCTGAAGGAGCTTTCTACTGATAAATCCGGCGGCCTTATAGTCTGCAACCCTCCCTATGGTGAGCGCATGATGGAAAAGCGGGAGGCGGAGGCGCTGTACCGGGAAATGCGGCACAAGTTCGACGAGCTGGATAACTGGCAGGTGAGCGTTATCACCGCATACCGGGATTTCGAGAGAATATATGGCAAGCGGGCGGACAAGCGCCGCAAGCTGAGCAACGGCGGAATGGTATGCACGATGTACCAATATTTTAAAAGAAACGATTAAATCCTAAAATTATGCTTTACAAATCCGCAATGATGTATTATAATAATCTTCGTTGCAAAACGGGGCATTAGCTCAGTTGGTAGAGTGCCACACTGGCAGTGTGGATGTCAGCGGTTCGAGTCCGCTATGCTCCACCATTAAAAGCGCCTGAATCTCTAAGGATTCAGGCGCTTGCTTTTTTCGTTGCAACTCTTTTTGCAACTTTTTTTAAATAAAATTATCAACTATCCCTTTATCCGCTATTACTTATTGCGTCCGCCCTTGCGCTTTATCACTTCTACACCGGCAGCGCCAATAAGTGCCAATGCTATGAGGCAGAGAGCCCCGGTATCACCGGTCTTGGGGGTGACGAGCTGGGGGCATGGTACCTTACAGG